>Ga0081527_100682_pt1 | contig 12503 bp, 8 predicted proteins | sample HotLakmasection5_FD_70992 | JGI IMG/M metagenome (GOLD analysis project Ga0081527, IMG submission 70992) | Hypersaline microbial mat communities from Hot Lake, Washington, USA - Section #5 (SPADES assembly) (version 2) | ecosystem: Environmental > Aquatic > Non-marine Saline and Alkaline >... | reverse complement strand
CACCGCCTATATCGTCAGCCGGGCGGTCGTCAACGAGGTGGCACAGACCGGCCAGCCGGTCCTGACCGAAAACGCCTCGCAGGACTATCGCTACCGCGACCAAGAGAGTATCGTCGGTTACGCGCTGCGCAGTATTCTGGCAGTGCCGCTCAACGTGCGCGACGAGATGATCGGCGTGGTGTACTGTGACAATCGCGCCCTGGCCGGTCTGTTCCAGGAGCAGGACCGCGATCTGCTGGCGGCCTTCGCCGACCAGGCCGCCGTCGCCATCGAGAATGCACAGCTTTTCGAGAGTGCCCGCCAGCGCCTGGAAGAGATCACCGAGATGCGCGACCTGATGGACAACATCTTCGACTCCATCGCCAGCGGTGTGCTGACGCTGGACGCCGATGGCATCATCACCACCTGTAATGAGGCCGCCTGCCGCATCCTGGGCAACGATACGCCGCTGGGCCGCCGCTACGATGCGGTGCTGCCACCGCTGGATGAGCCATTCGCCGCCACGCTCAATCAGGTGCGCGATGACGGCCAGCAGCGCGTGATGCGGCTGGAACCGTATCTGCACGGGCTGGGCCGCCGCGACTGGACGGTAATCGTCAGTGCGCTGCGCGACGCCGAGGGTACCCATACGGGTGTGGCGCTGGTTCTGGACGATCTCACCGAACGACGCGCACGCGAGTCGCAACTGGCCGAACTGCGCCATTATCTGCCATCGGCACTGGTGGAGCATTACCGCAGCGTCAGCGATGTAAGCATGGGCGGGCAGGAACGCGAGATCACGGTCATCACCGCCGACGTGCGCGGCTTTACATCGTTCAGCGAGACGCTGGAACCCGAAGTGCTGATGGAGACAATCAACAAGTATCTGAGCGTGGCCAGCGACGCGATCAATCTGCACGAGGGCATCGTTGACAAATACCGGGGCGACGCGGTAGTGGGACTGTTCAACACGCAGCTCAACCCCCAGCCGGACCATGGGGCGCGCGCGGTGCGGGCGGCGCTGCGCATCGTCGAGGGGCTGGCGACACTGCACCAGGCACTGCCGGCGGATCGCCAGTTGTTTTATGGCATCGGTATTCACACCGGGCCAGCGTATCTGGGCAACGTGGGTACATCGGAGCGACGCGAGTTCGCCGCTGTGGGCGAGGCAATGTCGGTCAGCAAGTATCTGGAAAGCCAGGCCAGCCCCGGCGAGATACTTATCAGCGATGCCACCTACCAACAGGTCCGCAATGCGGTCCACTGCGTCCGCCATTCGCTCGGCGGCGGGCGACCACACGCACTCAAGCGCGCCTACCAGGTGGTTGGCGCGTTGAACAGCGATTAACGGTCCATCTGCCGGGCGGTGTCAACCTGCGACGGCTCTGCGCTGGCCAGCGGCAGATCAAAGCCGAAGGTACTGCCCTCGCCATAGACACTGTGAAAGTGAACACGCCCCCGGTGGCGCTCGATGATGCTCTTGACCAGGCTGAGACCCAGGCCAGTGCCATCGATACGCTGCGTTTTTTGACTGATGGCGCGGTAAAATGGCTGGAACAGGCGCTCCTGCATCTCCTGCGGAATGCCGTAGCCAGTGTCGGCCACATTGAACACGACCACATCCCGCACTGTTTTGAGGCTCACCCTGACCTGACCGCCCTCCGGTGTGTATTTGATGGCGTTACTCATCAGGTTGGCCAGAGCCTCGCGCAGTTGGGATTCGTCCCCCAACACCAGCACCGGCTCGGCGGGCAGATCGGTACGCAGCACCAGCAGCTTGTCGCGCAGACTGTCGTCATGTTCAACCAGCACCCGGCATACCAGACTCTGAATATCGACGTCCTGCTGCATGCCCTGCTGCTGGTAACGTTCTGACGACAGAATCTCGTTGACCAGCCGTTCGATCTGGTGAGTCAGGCGGATGAGCAGGTCCAGATGACGGCGATGTTCGGGCGTCAGCTTGTCCTCTTCGGATGCCATCAGGTCCAGGCAGATGACCATCGTCCCCAGTGGATTGCGCAGGTCGTGCGAGGCCAGGCGAATCATGTCGGTCTTGAGTTTCTCCAGCTCACTGACCTGAACATACAACTCTTCAAGCTTGCTTAGCTGGTTCTGCGTCATGGTGTAGAGGCGGGCATTATCGACAGCGGCGGCGATATGCCCGGCCAGCAGCCTGACAAACTCGTAGCCGCCCTCGATGAAGCGCTGCGGATCGTCAGCTTCCAGGGTAAGCAGGCCAACCAACCGGTCATGGACAACCAGCGGCACGACCATCTGTGAACGGGTGGCCATGCGATCGGCGACATAATCCGGGTCGGCGCGCACATTAACGACAAATTCCGGCCTCTGGTTCCTGATGACACGCCCGGTAATGCCATCCGCAGCCGCCAAATGCTTGCCCACCAGCGGCAGTGGATAACCATCGCTGGTGTGGACGATCACCTGATGTTTATCTTCGCTGAGGCTGATAAATCCGGCATCGGCGCCCGTCATGCGCAGGGCGGAATCCAGCGCGTTTTCCAGCACCACCTGCACTTCCAGCGTGCTGCTGATAAGTTGATCAATCTGGCGCAGGGCGGTCAACTCTGCCATACGTCGCGCCGCCTGGACCTGCGCCTGCTTGCGCTCGGTGATGTCGCGGATAACGATCACCTGACCGACCGTGTTGCCGTCGATGGCACTGAGGTCCAGCACACTCAGCTCGACAAACGTTTCCACCTTATCGCGCCCCAGCAGAGTCTCGTCGCGGCGCTGATCGCTGCCGGGGGCGGTCAGTTCCTGGTAAAGCTGGCGCACTTCAGGATGATCGATAAGCACCGTAATCAAACGCTCGCCGGCCAGCGCTTCATTCGGCCAGCCCAGCAGCCGGGCGGCGGCGCTGTTGGCGTCGATGATCGTGCTGCTGAGGTCCACCACCAGCACGCCATCTTCCATGTTTTCGATGATCGTCCGGTGGGCCACCGGCAGATTGTGCAGCGAATCCAGACGCAGGAGCATCCAACCGACGATGAGCGCCGAAATCGAAAAGATCAACGGCGTCAGGTCGATGTAAACCAGCGGTGGCAGCCCCAGCACATGCATCAGGCTGGCCGCTGAAGGTACCAGCACGCTCACGATGAGCACAATCGCCTGGGCGCGGTCGCCGCGCAGCGAACGCAGCGCCACCCGCACCAGCAGATAGGTGGCGGCGAAGATCATCGTGTAAGCGTAGGCGGCAAAAACCCAGAAAGCCGGGCCATGTGTTGGCTCCAACAGGGAAAAGTCGTCTAATTCTGCCAGGGAAAGCTCGGCCCAGACCAGACCGTGCCACTCGTTGGTCAGCCCCAGCGGCAGCATCACCGCCGATGGCAGAGCCAAAAGCAGCAGCGCGCGCCGGCTGATCCAGCCACGGCTGCCAGTCCGCTGGATGGCGAAGACCAGCCACAGTGGCGGCACCGACGCGATGCCAAAGTACGACAGCTTGCTGATGATAACCATCGTGGCAACATCACGAGCGGCCCCTTCCAGCGCTTCGGTGATCCCCCACACGACCAGCGCCACCGCCAGCGCCATCAGAGCATACGCGCCGGTCATATGGCGTCGCTGCCACGCCAGGACAATCAACCCGGTGGTTACCACAGCCGTCAGTGAAAGAGTAACGATATATGCCGTCTGCCCATCAAACATCAGTGTCTGCTCACGATCATTGACTATTTCTCTGTTATATCACATGGGTCATTACCTGGACAAAATACCCGCTGAATTGGTTTTGAAAACAGAAGGCGGTGGCGCTCAATCGTTAAGATGACAGGCACGCGGGTCTCCGGTTTGCAAGTATAATGGAACCATGTGGCAAGTCCACTTTACTGACCTGTGGCGCAGACGGTCGTCGCCTGGCAACCGTCATCAAAATTAGATCACCGCCAGCGCCGCAACATGCTATAGATTTTTTACGAAAGGATACTTCTCATGGCTGTTGCTACACCGATTCGGATGAGCTTCAGCGAAAGCGTCAACCATATGGTGGATCGCGCGCTGGCCTACCTGAAAATCCCCAACGGTCTGGCCGACCAGATTAAGGCCTGCAATTCCGTCTTAGAAGTCCAGTTCCCGGCCCGGCTGGACAACGGCGATTACCGCACGTTCAAAGGCTGGCGCGCCGTCCACAGCGACCACCGCAACCCAGTCAAGGGCGGCATTCGTTTTGCCTCGCATGTGAACCAGGACGAGGTCGTGGCCCTGGCCGCCCTGATGACCTACAAGTGCGCCATCGTTAACGTGCCTTATGGCGGCGCTAAGGGCGGCCTGCTGATCGACCCGCTCCAGTACAGCGAATCCGAATTGGAGCGCATCACGCGGCGCTTCGCCCGCGAGCTGATCGTCAAGGGTTATATCTCGCCAGGCGGCAACGTCCCCGCGCCGGACATGGGCACCGGCGAACGCGAGATGGCCTGGATCGTGGATGTGTATAACTCCATCAACCCGGACGACATCAACGGGCTGGCCTGCACCACCGGCAAGCCGGTTACATCGGGCGGTATTCAGGGTCGCACCGAGGCCACCGGACGGGGTGTTCAGTACGCCATCCGCGAGTTCTTCCGTCACCCCAAGGATATGGCGGTGGCCGGCCTGGAAGGCACGCTGGAAGACAAACGAATCGTCGTCCAGGGGCTGGGCAATGTGGGCTACCATGCGGCCAAATTCCTGCAAGAAGAAGACGGCGCGAAGATCGTCTGCATTATCGAACGCGACGGCGCGATCATCAATGACGCCGGTCTGTCCGTCGAGGAAGTACGCCAGTACATGAACCAGACCGGCGGCGTGCAGGGCTATCCTGATGCGCGTTACGAGTCCGATGGACGCCGCTGTCTTGAGATAGAATGCGACATCCTCATCCCGGCGGCGCTCGAAGCGCAGATCACATCCGAAAACGCCAACTACATCCGCGCCAAACTGATCGTCGAGGCGGCCAATGGCCCCGTCACCTTCGATGCGGATAATATTCTGCGCGAGCGGGGCGTGGTCGTCATCCCCGATGCTTATGCGAATGCGGGCGGTGTGACCGTCTCGTATTTCGAGTGGATCAAAAACATCCAGCATATCCGCTTTGGTCGTATGGCGCGCCGCCTGGACGAATGGCGTGGCCAGCGCATGGTCGACGCCCTGGAACTGATGACCGGCAAGACCGTGCCGCAGCATCTGCGTAAGGATTTGCTGCTGCAAACCGAGGAGATTACCGTCGTGCGCTCCGGCCTGGACGACACCATGCGTCTGGCCTACCAGGAAATCAGCGAGGTGTTCCATGAGCATCCGCAGATTACTGACCTGCGCACCGCCTCGTATTACGTAGCCGTCAAGAAGATCGCCAACACCTATCTGCAGATGGGTGTCTGGCCGTAGACTGCACCAGCATCCGAACACAACCATACCCGCCGGGGAGTCGTTCCCTGGCGGGTTTTGCTTTATGGCAGCGTCAGGGTGTCGATGACGATAAAGCGGCAGTCGGCATCGGCGCTGCAATCATCGACCGGCGCGTTGACGATCTGCGAGAAGTCGGTGTCGGCGAAGCTGTAGACCTGCACCCCCACCGCGTACTCACCCGGCGGCAGACCGGCGGTTTCCACGCGCAGGCTGTCGAAGTACAGGCCACCAGCTTCCCAGGCGGATGTGGGCGAGAGTCCATCCAGGGGACGGCTGTCGTGGTTGGCGAAGGCCGGTCCCAGCAAAAAAGCCGATACCGTGTATTCCTGGGCTGGCGTCTCCGCTGGCGACCACAGCAGATTGACAGTCACGCCGCCGTCGTGCTGGATCGCTTCGGCGCGCAGCAGGCGCAACATCTCGTCGAAGGTGGCGCGCGGCGGTCCGTCTGGCATACGGTCCAGACGCCACACCAGAATGGGCCGGTCGTTGTACATGCCATAATCGAGTTCGGGCGTGCTCTGGACCCAGCCGCGCGCTTCCAGCTCCGGGCGGATGTCGGCCAGGGCGGGCCAACCGAGTTTAGACACCCACAGACCGGTTTTGCCGTCCAGCGCGGCATCCAGATAGGCCGCGTAGGAAGCCGGGCGCAGCAGACGCTCGGCCTCGGTGTGGGCATAATCAACGCCGGTGTCGGCGTGTTCGATGTAATAAGCCAGGGCGAATTCGTCGGTGTCGTTTTCCAGCAGAATCACATCGTTCTCGCCGCTGCGCTGGGTCATGTAGGCGGCGATCTGCGGCCAGGGCGGGCGCTCGATGGGCTGGGCGCTGCTGCTGGTCAGGCTGTAAATGACGATAAACGCCAGCACGACGCGCCGCTCGCGGGTGCGGAACTGCGCCAGACCGTGCGCGGCCAGCAGAATCACAGCCGGGACGATCACCGCCAGCGAACGAAAGGACAGCGTCGGGTAGACGGTGTTCACCAGCACCGACAGCACCGGTGGCAGTATGGCCACCAGCAGCGGAATCAGACTGGCCGGACTTGGTTTGTAGCGCGGCGGCACGGCAGCATAAGCGCCGAATCCGCCCACCAGCGCCAGAATCAGCCACAGCCACTCGGGGATGCCAGCCAACTGATAGACCAGCACCGCGTAAACCTGGCGGCTGTTCTCCAGAGCATGCGGCAGGCCGCCGGGCCGTTCCAGCGTGATCTGGTGGTAGAGGACCGGCAGCCAGGGCGCGAACAACAGCCCCACCCCGCCGAACGCCAGCACAAACGGGCGCAGGCGGCGGGCGCCCGTCATCAGCGCATGGACGGCCAGCGCCAGCAGCACGAAGCCGCCCCAGTAATGCGTGTAGAGCAGCGCCGCCCCACCGATAACAAAAGCAATCCCGCGCCAGCGATTCGGGCGCTGCCAGAAGCGCCAGTACAGGCCCGGCACCAGCAGCGCCAGCGCCATCTGCTGCGGGTAATGGCGGACTTCCTGTGTCAGCACGGCGATTAGATCGTGCAGGGCGTAGAACAGCGCCGCCAGCAGACCGGCGCGCCTGCCGAACAGCTCGCCGCCGATACGATAAGCCAGCGCCACCCCCACCAGCGACCACAGTACCGAGAAATAACGCAGTTCCAAAATGGTATCGCCGGTGAACAGCCGCCACAGGTTGAGATTGACAAAGAACAACGGCGGATGCACATCTACCGCCACCCATTCACTGACTACGCGAAGCGGGTTCGCTTCAGCGCTGGCGGCGATGGTCCAGCCCTCGTCGGCCCACAGTGACGTATCGGTGAGTCCAACGATGAACAGAGCCGCGCCCAGCAGCAGCGGCAGCAGCGCCAGCCACCAGAACGGCCAGCGGTTACGGGTGGCTGAGTCGGGCATCAGGTGGAGTCCGGGGCATCGAGGCGTTCCAGGGACAGCAGCATACCGGTCGCCGGAGCGCGATACAGCGTATAGGGCAGGCGGTGGGCGGTCGCTTCAAACAGCTCTTTAGAGACGAATACTTCAACATCGCCCACGCGCAGCGTGGTGTTGACCACGCGCCGGCTCACCGGTTTGAGAACCCGTTCCAGTGTGCCGCTGGTGGCGATCACCACGCCGCCGCGAATGTCGCTGTTGAGACGCAGCCAGTGACGGAGAAACATCCCCACCAGCACGGCGTTACACAGCGTAATGCCAATGCCCACCAGCGACAGGATGGCGTTGTCCTGGCGGCTGCCGAAAAACAGAAAACCGGTCGCCACGAACACTCCCACCAGCACCAGCGCCGCACCGATCAGCGCGGCGCGGATACGGCGCTGGCGCAGCATATAATCCTGGCGCTCGCTTAAACGCCCGCTGCGATTGGCCGCCAGGTCCTGCTTTGTGAACCCGGCGGCCTGCATCAGCGCGGTGTCAGTTGGTGGGGTCGTCATCGTCAGGCATATCCTGCTGGTCGTCGATGCTGCCCGCGTCGTCCATCTGTGGGCTGTGGGCCGTCTTGTCCTCAAGCTGGCCGCTCAACTGCGCCTGCTCGCGTTCGGTGAGCTGGTCATGGTGACCAGGGGGCAGCGGTTCCAGCGTCATACGATCCGGGATCGACTCCAGATAAAGCGACTGGCTGGGGAAAGCGACGCTGATACCCAGTTCGTGGATAATATCCATCACCATCAGATGCAACCGCTCCTGCTCCGCGTGGAACTCCCCCCAGTCGCTGAGATGCACATATGAGCGGATCAGTACGTTCAGCGCGCTGTCGCCAAAGCCGGTAAAATACACCACCACCGATTCAGGATCGACCAGCGGCTGCGACTTGAGCATCTCCCGGACACGGTGCAGCAGCAGGCGCAGGTCCTCGCTGGTGCTGTTGTAACTGACACCCAGCACATAATCCATACGACGTTTGCTCAGACGCGACCAGTTGAGCAGCGCGGCATCCGCCATTTTGCGGTTCGGCACATAGATTACGGCCTGATCCATGCGACGAACACGTGTGGTGCGCAGCCCCACATGCTCGACAACACCCTCAGCGTCTGGGGTGACGACATATTCGCCCACATGAAAGGGTCGATCACTGACAATCGCCACAAAGCCGAACAGATTGGAAACGGTGTCCTGCGCCGCCAGCGACAACGCCAGACCACCCAGGCCCAGACCAGCGATCAGGCCGCTGACGTCGTAATCCCATTCCTGCAGCAGAATCACCAGCCCTAAGGCGATGATGAACAGCTTGATGGCTGTGCGCAAAAACGGAACCAGCCGGTCTTCGATGGTCATGCCGGTGACGGAAAACAACTGCGTGGCAGTGGGCATGAAGATGTCCGGCAGCCGGTAAAGTGTCATCAGGATACTGAAAATGATAAATGAACGCCCCAGATTGGTCACGAAAATATTGACACGTCCACCCACTTCCAGGATTTCGGCACTGATGAACAGCGCCAGCGCGATGATGATATAGCGCACCGGCACAGAAAGCAGGTCGAGGATGCGCTCATCGCGCAGCACAGGGATGTGCGGCGCCATTTTCTGCACTGGTTTAGCGGCGATCTTCAGCACCACCTTACGCAGCAGAAAGATCATAATCAGGACCAGGACCAGCAGCAGTATCCGCCCGATGAATTCCTGAATATCGAGCGGTAGCTGGTTGAAAAGTGGGAAGTCTTTTACGCTCATGGCCTTCACAATGGTTCATACGAGCAGAAAATCATTCAGAGTTTAAGCCAAAACCCAGGTCAGGGCAATGCCACACCTGCAAACCGACAGGGCAGGCCAGACATTAGCAGCAGTATAAGAACTTTGCTAGAAATCACTGGTGCAGTGTTGACGCTGACCAGCCATAATGCTATTCTATGGCGTGACGTTAGCACTCACTTGGTTAGAGTGCTAAATTGACTAAAGCATGACGCTCGCACTTGCGCACACATTTGCGACATTTTAAGGAGGAAAGTGTCATATGTCTATCAATATCCGCCCATTAGGTGACCGCCTGTTGGTTGAACCCGTCGAAAAAGAAGAGACAATCGCCGGTGGTCTGGTTCTGCCGGAGACCGCCAAAGAGAAACCGCAGCAGGGTAACGTTCTGGCCGCTGGCGAAGGCCGTCGTGACGACAGCGGCACCCGCGTGCCGATGGATGTCAAGGTTGGCGACAAGGTTCTGTTCGCCAAGTACGCCGGCACCGAGATCAAGCTGGACGGCAAGAAAATGCTCATCATGAAGGAAAGCGACATCCTGGGAATCATTCAGGAATAACCCACCTGACTCATTCGCAGGATTTTTGATTCAACACCGCCTACGTAAAGGTTAACCGGAGGTCAACTATGGCAAAGCAACTGGTATTTAGAGAAGAAGCCCGCCGCCGTCTTCAGGTCGGCGTGGATGTCGTGGCAAACGCTGTCAGCACCACCCTGGGTCCGAAGGGCCGTAACGTCGCCCTGGACAAAAAATTCGGCGCCCCCACCATCACCCATGACGGCGTGACGGTCGCTAAGGAAATCGAGCTGGAAGACCCGTTCGAGAACATGGGCGCGCAGCTTCTGAAGGAAGCCGCCACCAAGACGAACGACATCGCCGGTGACGGCACCACCACCGCCACCGTGCTGGCCCAGTCCATCGTCAACGAAGGTCTGAAGAACGTCGCCGCCGGCGCCAACCCGATGCTGCTCAAGCGCGGTATTCTGGCTGCCGCCGAGCAGGTCTCGAACAACATCCTGGAACAGGCGACCCCGGTGGAGACGCGCGAGGAAATCGCCAACGTCGCCAGCGTGTCGGCCCAGGACGAGGAAATCGGCAACCTCATCGCCGAGGTCATGGACAAGGTCGGCAAGGACGGCGTCGTGACCGTCGAGGAAAGCCGCGGCCTGGAATTTGAGACTGAGTACGTCGAGGGTATGCAGTTCGACCGTGGCTACATCAGCCCGTACTTCATCAGCAACAGCGAAACGATGGAAGCCTCCATCGAGGAACCCTACATTCTGATCTACGACAAGAAGATCAGCGCCGCCCAGGACATCGTGCCCGTGCTGGAAAAACTGGTCCAGATCGGCAAGCGCGAGCTGGTCATCATCTCTGAAGATGTGGACGGCGAAGCCCTGGCGACGCTGGTACTCAACAAGCTGCGCGGTATGCTCAACGTGCTGGCCGTCAAGGCCCCCGGCTTCGGTGATCGCCGCAAAGCTATGCTGCGCGACATCGCCATCCTGAGCGGTGGTACCGTCATCAGCGAAGAGACCGGTCGTAAGCTGGAAACCGCCACCCTGCAGGACCTGGGCCGCGCCAAGAAGGTCGTGAGCACCAAGGAAGACACTGTCATCGTGGACGGCGCGGGTGATGAGAACGACATCAAGGGTCGTATCAACGAAATCCGCAACGAGATCGAGATCAGCACCAGCGACTACGACCGCGAGAAGCTCCAGGAGCGTCTGGCGAAGCTGGCTGGTGGTGTGGCGGTCATCCGCGTGGGTGCGGCCACCGAGACCGAGCTGAAAGAGAAGAAGCATCGCGTGGAAGACGCGCTGAGCGCGGCGCGCGCGGCAGTCGAGGAAGGCATCGTGCCGGGCGGCGGTGTGGCTCTCATTAACGCCATCGCGTCACTGGACAAGTTCAAGCTGAAATATGACGATGAGAACACTGGCGTCGCCATCATGCGCCGTGCGCTGGAATCGCCCATGCGCAAGATCGCAGCCAACGCCGGTGAAGATGGCGCGGTCATCATCGAGAACGTGCGCCGCTACCAGAAGAGCAAGCGCAGCCATCGCCTGGGTTACAACGTCGTCACCAACGAATATGTTGACATGATCGAGGCTGGCATCCCGGACCCGGCCAAGGTGACGCGCGGCGCGGTCGAGAATGCGGCGTCCATCGCCTCGATGATCCTCACCACCGAGGCCCTCATCACCGACCTGCCGGAAGAAAACAGCGGCACCCCGCCCATGCCCAACGGCGGCGGCATGGACTTCTAGTCCGGCAAAACATCTGAATCCAAAAGGCGATCCCGCGCGGGATCGCCTTTTTTGTTTGAGTTTGTGAACGTGACTTGAACTCAGGCGGCGCGGCGCAGGTAGGCGAGGTTCTCAACCAGCCAGTCGAGCAATTCCGGCGTCTTGATGTTGAGGGCGCGCAGGGCGTCCGGGTCCAGCGGTATTTCATCGACCAGATACTGGCCGCGTGTGGCGTCGGCGAACTCCGGGCCGCTGCGCAGGCTGAGGTCGTAACCGATGAGCCGGCACACGTAGAAATGCTCTTCCAGGTTTTTGTTGGCCTTCTGATGGCGCAGCACAAAAGCCGGGTACAGCACCTCGACCGACGCGCCCAGTTCCTCGTGCAGTTCGCGGTGCAGCGTGCCGATGAGGGACATATCCTCTTCCTCGACGCCACCACCGGGAGCCACCCAGTACGGCGGCACGTTTGGCTTGACCCGTTTGATAAACATCAGCGTGCCACGTTCTGTGAGCAGGATGGCGCGCACGCGCTGGTTGGCGATTTGCTGGTTGGTGATAAATAACGTCATTTGTTCGCTCTTTAGCGTTAAGCAGCCAAAACGGGCGCATTCTAACAGTTTAACCAGGCAGATGATAGGGTGAAAAGTATTATCGGGTGTTAACATCGGTTTAAGGGATGGCGAAGCGCTACCGGCGTGAGACTTTGCTTAAACTGTTGGTCATCGTCCCCAAGTTGCCTTACAATGAATACGTGTGAAGCGATTGTATTGTTTGTTTGTGGTGGAGAGGTTTAGTGTATGCGCAGTCGTAAGCCGACTTATGTCCTGCGTAAGCTGTGGGTAGGTGCGCGCCTGCGCTGCCCGGAATGTGAGCGAGGTCGCCTGTTCAACAGATCGTTCCGCATGGAATCCACCTGCGCTTACTGTTACAGCCGCTTCGACCGTGCTTCCGGCGATGCCGTAGGCGGCGTGTACATCAACGTGGCGCTGGCCGAACTCTCCGCGCTGGCGGGCATCTTCCTGGTCCACGACCTGACCGGTATTCCGCTGATGCACCAGCTTCTGTTCTGGGTGCCATATGTGCTGCTGTTTACGGTGGTCATGTACCGTCACACGCGCGGCCTGTGGCTGGGAATCGTCTACCTGACCGGCGGCATCTATCCCGATGCCGACTACGAACGCGAATACATCCGCACCGCCCAGCCAGTAT
>Ga0081527_100681_pt1 | contig 12519 bp, 10 predicted proteins | sample HotLakmasection5_FD_70992 | JGI IMG/M metagenome (GOLD analysis project Ga0081527, IMG submission 70992) | Hypersaline microbial mat communities from Hot Lake, Washington, USA - Section #5 (SPADES assembly) (version 2) | ecosystem: Environmental > Aquatic > Non-marine Saline and Alkaline >... | reverse complement strand
ACCACCTGTAGGAGTCCCCCCAATCCACCCTGGAACCTCAGCAATGTGGCTGGCGTCCCAGCCGATAGAATTCGATTTGGGGTGTGGTTTCCAATTCCATTTCTCCACTGGCAGCCTCTTAAGCACGGTGGTCGTGTTTGCCATCTCATGATCAAACTCGGCCAGAATCTGTTCTCTGTAACCCATAACTTAACTCGCTACTAAATGTTATCCCTACTGCCTGTAAAGCCTTAACTAATCGCTACTTTAACGATGCGTCCCAATGCTTACCTCAGCGTTACTCTGCGTGCCCCTGTGTTTATTTCAAATCAATTTAACGCAGAGTAACGCAGTGGTAATTAACCCCTAGGCCCCTACTGCTGCACCGCTATCGCAACTGTCAAAACTCCTTAAAATATTATAGGAGCTATCCCGTTGGGCCGGGACAAAGCCTGCCTCAGTGATCGCCGCCTGAAGTTCTTCTGGACTCATAGCCCATTTGTTCTCTGTTAGAGCTCCTGCTTTAGAGACTACATTTTCTTCCATCATAGTGCTGCCAAAATCATCACAACCGGAATAAAGAGCAGCTTTACCGATTTCAGTGCCAAGTGTTGGCCAACTTGCCTGATGGTGGGGAATATTATCAAGAAATAGTCGCGCCATAGCTGCATTTCTTAGATATTCCTCACCCTGGGCGCCGTAGTTTTTACTTAATCTACTTCTTCCCATCGAAGTGTTTTCGTTGTGTTGCAGAGGCCAGGAGATAAAGGCATTAAATCCTTTTAGACCCCGACTGGTACTGTAATCTTGAAGTTCACGGAGCCTAAAAAAGTGATTAATCCGTTGCTCAACTGTTTCTCCCAGTCCGATAACCATGGTGGCGGTTGTAGTAAGTTCAAGTGCGTGGGCAAACTTCATTACCTCAAGCCAGATCTCGGTATTTACCTTTTTGGGACTAACCCGTCGTCGCACGTCGTCATCTAGAATTTCAGCTCCACCACCTGGAAGACCATCAAGGCCACATTCCTTTAACTCTTGTAAAATCGATGGATAGTCTTTGCCAGAGACAAGATGCATCTGGTGAATCTCAGAGGGTGAAAAACAGTTTAGCTCGATTGGAAAGTTAGCTTTAAGCCAGGTTATAAGATCGGTGTAGTATTGATAGGGAAGCTCATCGTTGTGCCCCCCCTGAAGTAGGATTCTGGTGGCTCCAAGCTCTAAGGCCTCTTGAATTTTTTCTTTGATGGTTTGCCGCGAGAGTACGTAACTTTCTGGATGCTCTGGATCATGCCGGTAAAAGCCACAAAATGAGCAGTCACTATTACAAACATTAGTGTAATTTATATTGCGATCAATTAAGAAAGTTACCTGATTTCCCGGTACTGCTTTTAACCGTTTTAGGTGCGCCAGGCGGCTTAATTCAGAGAGTTCACCACTCTGGTAGAGAGTAATGGCGTCTTGTTTTGAAAGACGCTCTCCCTTTTCTACAGCAGAATATATTGAATCTATCGAATTGGTCATACCTTTGCTTTTCCTTCTGAACAACGTTAGATTCTCGTTTCAGGCGCTGGGAGTCAAGTATCGGCTACCCGGTAGGGTCCTGTAGTGTGATTTTTAAGTTAATCACAGAGGCGCACAGAGTATTTTCCCCCTCTGTGCGCCTCTGTGATCCATTAAATTCTTAATAAATTATCGTCTAAGAGTATGCGGTCAATTGCAGAGTTAATAGGAGCCAGACCATGAGCGATCACAAGGAAATTACAATTTATCACTCCCCGGATGCAGACGATGCCTTTATGTTTTATGGGCTTACCAGTGGGGCCATTGATATCCCCGGTTACACCTTTAAACATGAGCTTTGCGATATAGAGTCATTAAATAACCGCACGATTGCAGGCGAGCTAGATGTTACGGCAGTTTCAGTACATGCCTATGCCTATCTAAAAGATCAATATGCTATTACCTCTTGTGGAGCTTCGATGGGGGGTAAGGACTATGGCCCAAGGCTAGTCAGTAAAGCGCCGTTAAAACTAAGTGATGGTAAAAAAGTTGCTTTGCCCGGCAAATTTACCAGCGCTACTCTTGCTATGCAGATCTACGCTCGTGAGCATGAACTCAATCTAGATTTTATTCAGTGCGACTTTGACAGTATCGTCGAGCTAGTCCAGTCAGGCGAGGTCGATGCGGGCTTGTTGATCCATGAGGGTCAGATTACCCATGAGCGAGAAGGCTTGCACTGTATAGTAGACCTTGGAGAGTGGTGGTGGGAGAAAGGGAATCTACCACTTCCGCTGGGAGTAAATGTTGTAAAACGGGCGCTTGGAGATAAAACGATGCAGGCCGCGGCCAGTGCTCTCAGGCAGAGTATTGAGTATTCCCTGGAACACAGAGAAAAGGCTCTAGAGTATGCTTTGAGTTATGGCAGGGGGATCTCTCAGGATGAAGCTGACAAATTTGTAGGTTGGTACGTAAACGAGCGTACGCTTGACATTGGAGAGGACGGAAGAAAGTCGATTCAGGAATTTTTAAGACTTGGTACGGAATACGGCTTTATTCCGCATCATGTGGATGTGCAGTTTGTGAGTTAGGCACGAGTAATGCCGACATAGGTAAGAGCATCCTGCAGATAGTCGATATGATAGGTGTCTTCTGCCAAGAGCAGAGCGATAAACTCACCCTTTTCCGGGATCAGGTTTGTAACAAATGGGAACATAGAATTGCGCCGTTCTCCGTCGAATAAAAATTTTCCGACCTTCTTCTGAAATTCAGGAAAGTCCATTTTGTCACACTTTGCTTTATAGAACTTCCAACACCGAAGACCCTCTATTTGTTGAGACGCGATGTTAAATAGTTCGAGGGCAAAGGACGAGCCATTCATCCTGGCATTGTTTTCGATAGGGAAGATCCCTTCCTCACACACGATATAATCGATACCGAGCACACCCTTATATCCTCCTTCGGCCATCGCTCGGACAATCTTAGCTGATTTCTCTTCGATGTACTCCGACACTCGTGGTGAATAGTATTGTCCATAGAAGTTGCCCGCGTGCTTTAGCCCCTGAAAAAGCTGAGCTGAAAGACCAAAGTGTTTTATCACTCCGTCTTGTTCAATTATCCATTGATCATTTGGTGAAGAGACAACGTTAAGGAACGGTTCAATTAAGATCTTTTTGTCGCAGTTCTCAATTAAAAGTTCATACAGCTCTCGAACATCTGAGTCTTCTATGGTGTATAGCGACCTTCCAGCTGAGCCATCTGTACCACGTATGATAACCTTGCCAAAGTTTGTGAGGAGACGAGAAATGAGCTCAGCCATCTCTGCTTCATTTAATGGACTGGTAACATCTATCTCATGGTGATGACCTTCGACTGTTTGGATGCCGAGTCGCTCGCACTCCTGCTTAAAGCTAAGCTTATCGAAATATTTGATAGTTGTTTGCTCATCACATCCAAATGTCCGAATACCAAGACTCTTGGCGCATTCGATATCTTCACTTGAAAGGTAAAAAGCGAGGAACACGAAGTCCTCGAGCGTATCGAGCGCTTCTAAGAGTGGTTTTGGATTTTTAGTTATAACTTGGGAGAGCGGGCCACTTGCTATTTTTTCTCCGTAAACAACTATATTGTCAGTGCTAAGTCCAAGGCTTCTTAGCCACCGGTGATAGGGCTCATCTAACTCACCTTGTAAGACAACGACATCGTCCGTTTCTGCGATCGGTAAAGCCCTTGAACATTGATGATGAAGAAGTGGGTCACTTTTGAGCATTACATCGCTAGCTGGTTGAGACAATACATCGGTAGCAAATAGGATTTTCTCACTAGGTTTTTTAGCGACACTTTGTCTTAGAGTGGTTTTTTTAAAGCTCATAGTACCGATCCTCTTGCCTATATAATTCCTGATCATCCTCACGAATTAAACTTCAGTGAGAGGTTGTTGAAATGTAAAAGTAAAGTATTATAGCTCAGTACAAGGCTGAGAAGAAAGCGATTGTCTCAGCAGAGAAGGAATATAGTATGAAATGCTCTTTAGAGCCAAATAAGCCCTGTGTGATTATACACGGGGGAGCAGGCAAACTTCCAGATGAGCGGGCTAAGTTAAAGGTGCCCGTTATGCGCCAAGCAGTGCTCGCTGCATGGAGTGAGATTCAAAAAGGCAAGCCGGCTGAGTTTGCTGTTACTGCTGCCCTACGAGAGATGGAGAACTCAGAGTATTTTAATGCGGGATTTGGAGGGTACCCAAATGTCCATGGAATTGTGTTGTTGGATCTAGGCCTTATGCGCGGAAACAGAGACTTTGTTTCTCTTCTAAATGTCCGCAGGGTCAAGTTTCCATCCGCAATTGCTCTTGATATGCTTAAAGACAATCGCGCCATTATGAGTGTCTGGACCCACGAGTTAATGAACGAGGTAGATGATGCCCCGAAATTCATTCAGCAACGGTATGGGCTTGTAGAAAGTCATGATGAGCTCTTATCTCCTATAGTGATGAAGTGGTTAGCTGATGATGGTGCCGAATTTTCTTCTTCGGGTAGTACTGAATCGGGCCGTCCTGATTCCCCCGGTGGCACTCAGGTTGCACCGTGGGCTGTGTTGTTAGAGATTTAAACGGCCAACTTTGCGCAGGGACTTCAACCGGTGGGGTAAACTCTAAGGACAATGGGCGAATTGGGGATACTCCTGTAATTGGATCTGGGGTATTTGCCGATAACGAGATAGGCGCTCTTTCTACTACTGGCCACGGTGAATCACTCTTACTTAGTTTGCTTTCAGGCTTTGTATTGGCTCAACTTAGAGAGGCGATGCGAGAAGACGACCAGATCTTTCGCAAAGACCCACAAAGATTAAGCCAGATTCTAGAAGAGGAATTTAAAGAGCTTTCGCGAAAGACTGGCCCTCGGGGTGGTGGTATTATCGTTGTTCCACCCAAGGGAGATCCCACCTTCTCTTTTAACTCTCAGATGATGTCAGTTGGAATAGCTGCTGGTGACGGACATGAGCCTTCGCTCCTCAAGAGCTTTGTTGCTAAGAGCGATGGAACTCGGATTGAATAGAACCAAAGGTCTGCCTACTGGTAGTTTTACCTCAGAACACGACTATTTTTTCTATTTGCTTGCTAGAGTTTCTAAGGTCTTTACCACTCGGTCATGAAGAGAGGTAATACTTTTAAGAGTTACCCACTGCCTGTGGCTGTGATGGTCCCCAATAAAGGCGCCAATAGCTATAGCTTTTAGGCCAGGATTCTTTGCGGCAATAACTCCCGGCTCAAGTCCAGAATGTTGTGAGATAGTTCTCGGGACCAGCCCTGTTGTTTCTTTATGTGCCAGAGCCACTGCCCGAAAAAAAGGTGTGTCAGCTATTGCTGGATCAGGGGTCCAGGCCGAGCTAAACGACTCTGGCAACTGTTCATATCTTCCTCCTCCATTTTCAATGATAGAGGCAATCTGAGCTTCATATTTGAGAATTTCTTCTGAGCGGTCAGAGCGGGTCATCATATGGAACTTGATTGTTCCTTTGCCACCAGCAAATGTAGTGACGGTACCTATATTTGTACTTGTCAGTGGTGGCAGTTCCATTCCAGGCACAAGTTCAAAGTTATACTGACCTTTCTCATAAAAAGTTTTTACTCCCGAAGGTAGTTGTGCCATTGCATAAAGGAGATTTTCGGTTTCATCTACCGGCACCGGAGGTTGAATCCCACTGGAATCAGGAGAGATGGTTTGTATCTCTACCTTAAGCTCACTGTCCTTCCCCTCACGGATTTCATCCCACCGTTCCAGGTTGAACAGTTTTTCTTTTACTGCACTTACCTGGTCTTTGGGGCACCAGAGCCCGCATGTGCAACTTGCAGCAATACTCCCACGAGCGTTTCCACCAGCAAGGGAGCTAAATCGAACACCATGCGATTTGAGATCAACCTTTTTGCTACTTAACACAGCAAGTAGCTCCTTAATCGCAATTGCGCGGGGTTCATGGATATTAAGACCACTATGGCCACCGGCAAGATTGCTCAGCTCAATTTCCAAGAGGTGATCTTTTTCTGTGTCGATAGGCTCACGGTTTGGAGTCCAGTAAGCATGACAATCGCTACTTCCTCCACCCCCAATCCGGATTGCATTAGGGTTTCCTATATCAAGATTAAGCAATCCGCCGTAGGAGATGTCTGAGCCACTTGCAGGCAACAGGAGTTTTGGATCAAGACTCCTTGCCCCTTGAAGACTGATCTCCTCTCCCACGGTAAAGATCACCCTTAGTGGCGGGGAGTCTTTTACTGAGTTACCAAAGAGCGCTTCCATGGCGACAGAGTTGCCAATTAAGCAATCTCCAAAGGATGTCCCTCGAGCACACAGCACATCTTCTTGCTCCCCATTGGAAAAGAGATGTGATCGACTCATAAGGGATACAGGGATAGTCTTTGCGTGCTGAAGTATTTCATCGACCGTTTTGCCTTCAACATCCGGGACCATATCGATATGTCCCTGCAGAATAATTCCCTCTCTCTTATCTTTTCCGGTGCCTCGCCCCGGTCGGTCAATTGCAACATTGCCGGCCTGGTCCTGCATTACACCGTAACCTTCCTTGTGGGCTCGTTTCATGATCTTTTCAAGCAAAGCACTCTCATGACCAGAAGGGTGTGGGGTTTGGCAGAGCCACAAGGCTTCCTGTACGACGGGTCGGGTTCTTGCAGGTAGCTTTTGAAGGAGTTCTAGCTCTAAGGTTGTTTGAATGATGTTGGGGCGAGCTAAATTTTGGTCGGTAGGAGTGCTATCGGTGCTCCGATCTGGTCCCTCTTTTGGTGTTGGCATAGTGGCTAATCCCCTATAAGGGATTTTACTCTATTTTTGGGATCGAATCGAATATTTGTGAAGGATCTTTGTCTACTGGGTTACTGAGTCTGCCATTTGAACGGTATAGATTAACATCCTTCCCTCAGTCCAGCTTACACTCACCTTATTCTCAACTGCCTGATTGCTCTGTCCACTCCGTTCTCCCCAGCCGAGATCCTCATTTAATAGTGGGTAGAGCAATCCAGTAGTCGAGACGTTTTTTACTCTTTGAAGTGGAATTAGGGAAACAATAGTTCCGGGATCGAGCTCGGCTTCAAATAGGGCACCATTATCGCTTTCATTGGCACTAATGATCGGGCCAGATCCAAAGTCATCAACCACCTCAATATTAAATCGCTCTGAGAGACTGGCCAGCATGTGGATATTGGTAATGCCGTGATCTATCCGTTTACCACCAAGGCCGGTAACAATGACATCACTAAACCGACGACTCTCAAGAAGTTTAAAGGCCTTTTCAAGATCCGTACTGTACTGGCAGGTGTTGGCAATAATCTCAGAGTTTGCTTGATAAAAAGTTGTTGTCCTGTGATCAATTGAATCTAGATCGCCAATAATCAGATCAGGGTGAAGATCTAAAGCCATCATCTCAATAGCAGCGCCATCGGTGCACAGCACAAACTGACACCTCTCGATTAAGTTGGCGAGTAGCTTCATCCCCGGCAGTTCACCATTGACTACTAATAGGGCTGGCTTATTTTCTGAATCTTTCATTTTTGAACTTTTTCCAATCTTGCCGTCTGACTCATCAATAAATCCCTCAGCGTACCTCAGCGTTCCTCTGCGTTCATTTTAAATCAGTTTAAACGCAGAGGAACGCAGAGGTACGCTGAGGTTTGTTTTGCTTACATTCACTCATCTGTGGGGCGGGCTCCTGGTAGTTCACCTCTCCAGATTATATATCCTCTAATAGCGAGCAGGGTATATATGAAGAAGAGTATAGCGGTAGGATATAGCTCTCTACTAAAGTAAAGTGCTCCGGCAAAGAGATCTATTACAATCCAATATATCCAATTTTCTATCACCTTCTCGGTGACCAAAAAGGTTGTAAAAATACTAAAGCAGGTAATAGCAGCGTCAAAATAGGGAAGATCGCCATCTGTATAGGTTGCAAGAAAAAGTCCCAACAGAGCTGAGATAAGCCCCACCACCACAAGTGCGCTAAGGTGATATCTAAATGGTTTGAAATGAATCAACACCTGCGCTGACTCATTACTGGAGGGCTTGCCCCAGAGTAGTAGTCCTCTTACTGCCAATACCACAAAAAAAAGCTGTAGTGCTACCTGCGAGTATAGTGTGGCTTCAAAAAAGACCGACATATAAAGCACAGAGCTTATGATCGCTACTATCCAGCACCATGAGTTTTCGCGGGTAGCGAGCAAGAGGTAAGCCAGAGCCAACAGGGCACCGATGAGCTCAACGGGATTCATAAACTAACCCATTCGGAGTCGTTCTCATAATTAATTACCTCTGCGTTACTCTGCGTGCCTCTGCGTTCATATCAAATAAATTTAAACGCAGAGGCACGCAGAGTAACGCAGAGGGCTATACGACCTAGAAATCATAACTTACAGTTACTCCAAAGCTTCTTGGGTCACCCAGCTGTATATATTCTTTTTCAGGAAAATCTGGCGGTTCATTTCCAAAGAAGAAGCCCCGTACAGCGTAACGCTTGTCAGCTAGATTCTTACCCCAGGCAATAAGACGCCAGGGACCACTCTCATATATTAGGCCCGCGTTAACAAGGTGATAGGGAGAAGATTTTTGATCGTGGCTATCATCAAAATAGAAGCTATCCCTTCCGGTTAGCCCGGCCTGAGCAGTGATTGTTTCAGAGAGATCGTACTCAGCTCCCAGACCATATTGCCATCGTGGGGCATGAGATTGATCTCTATCTTCAAGATTACCGAGAAGTTCGTCGGCAGAGACAACTCTGGCTCTCAGTAGACCCGCTGCTGCCTTTACTCTAAATACCGGAAGAATGCGGTAGAGGGCATCTACCTCAAGACCTAAGCCCTCTCCCCGGGCAGCGTTATCGGTTAGGAATGTAAATGAGAGTGGATCTGCTGGATCATCCTGGATTGCCAGACGTAATTGCTGATCTCTGCGCCAGTTAAAAAAGGTGCTAAATGAGGTAACAAGTTTCTGATCGAGAAATGTAAACCGACCACCCAGCTCAAGGTTAATCAAACTCTCTGGGTCATATTCTTTTCGGTCAGCTTCAACTCTGGTACCAGCATTAAATCCACCACCACGAAAGCCTCTTGAAGCTAATAGGTACCAAAAACTTTGCTCTGATGGTGTATAGTTTAAAGAAGCATGTCCACCTAACATTGTGTCTGAAGGGGAAAAACGGGCTAGATTCGAATCGGAGTACTTTGTATCCCGATACTCAATCCTACCCCCAGTTGCCAGAGAAAATTTATCTGCAAGTGGAATATTTACTGAACCAAAGAGAGCGGGACTGTGAGCAGTATACTTAGAATCTAGTCCCGCATATTGAGAGTCATCGGCAAATTCAGAGATTGAGGTCTCTTCCACCAACCGTTGGTAGTAGATGCCCGTCATCCAATTTAGGGCGGAGGTATCTTGAGTTGAATTTGAGCCAAGTCGAAACTGTTGTGCGAACACCCGCCGCTGCCTGTCAGTAGCGGAGAAAAAATCATACGGAGCGTACGGCTCCCAGAAAGGATTATTGCCCCAATCCCCATCAAACGAAAAATCGTGTTCAGATCGATAGAAACTTGTAACCGAAGTTAGAGCAAGATCGGGAGAGAGCTCTGTCACTCCCTTTAGCGCAACCATTCTTAAGGTTTCTTGATCTTTGCCAGGGCGATCTGATTGGGTGCGAAATGAATTATCGATTGCAAAGGCATCATACCCGTTATCTAATTCAACATTTAAGAGGCTAAGCGAGAGCTGGGTGTCAGGAGAGGCCGAGAGTTCCAGCCTTCCTCTAACGGTTAGCTCATTGCGATCATTTGTCGCGCGGTTGTTTAAAAAACGGTTTTTACGAAATCCATCTTGTTGATGGTGGTGGACAGCAATACGTCCCTGAAGCCGGTCAGATGAGCGGCTAAGGCTACCAGTGGCAGCGGCGCCAATGGAAAAAAGGCGATCTGAGCCAACCGAACTGGTTGCATTGCCCGAAAGATAGGGTGTTGTTTGCTTAGGGTTTAGATTAATGGCGCCTGCAAGAGCGCTTGAGCCAAAGCGGGTGGCCTGTGGCCCGCGGTGTACTTCGATATTTTCTATATCGTACAGACTAAGAGCTGCAGCAACGCCAGTCAGATCAACATCATCGTAAATTACTGCAACCGATGAATTTGGAGCACCTTGAAACTGCTCAAGCTCTCCAACTCCGCGAATCTGAAAAAAGCGCGGCCTGGAACTACCGGCTGACCAATTTAAGTTTGGTATCTCGGCTATTTGATCTTGAAAAAAACTAGATCCAGAATCAGTTAATTCGTAATCTTCTAATACAGAGACACTTGCCGGAAGCCTGGTAAGCTCTGAGGCCAGGGGAGAAGCCGTAACTACAATTCCCGTTCCACTCTGTGTAGTCTGATTCTCAGTGTCCGGGGCCTGCGCTCTAAGCGACATGGGTATGCTCAAAGAGCAGAGTAAAACAGAGCACAGCACAACAAAATATATATATTTTCTGTTTTTTAAGTGCTTGTTTAGTAGATTTAGATCAGAAACTAGTGAGCTGATATACATATTGACCTCCTTTCCTCCGACGGTATTAGCCGCTTCAGGTTCTAAGGGTTCGCTTACTGCGTCTCAGGTAGAGATATATCAGTTACCTCTACCACCCCCAGGAATTATGGTGGGACCTTAATCAAAACTATTACTGGATGTCAAGGATTGGCTTATTTCTGCACCAAAAGGGGGCGCATAGATCAATTACTGCGTACTTCAGCATAGTTAACAAAATCAGGGTTACCCCCAGACAATAATAATCTCTCATATTCTCTCTGATAATGGTCGATAGCTCGATAACGGAGTAGTAGATCAGATGGAGTCATCAGACGCACATAGTGGAGTAAAAAATAACAAACCTGACAGTAATGGTGTATCTACTTCTTTGGATGTTCCATCCTTAAGTGACAGGTGCGCCCAGGGATTTAAAGAGTGTCTGGTAAAATTTAATTTAGATGAAATTGATAATTACCCAAATACTGTCTATGGGCTCTGGTCTGATTCAACCCTGGCCTATACAAACAAAGCCTGGTTTACATTCATGCAGGAAAATAGTGGTGAGATCGTAGGAGATCCATCTCAATTTCTGGGCAAGAAAATATTAAAATCATTTCCAGACCAGCTAAAGCCTTTTTATCAAGAGCTATTTAGTAAAGCGCTGGCTCAGGATCCTTCTGAGTCATTAGCCCCTGTTCAACATGCCTATGAATGTTCCTCGCCAGAATACTATCGCCAATATTCGATGGCTTTGTATCCTCTAGAGCAGCAGCAAGGTGTGTTGGTAGTAAACTCACTAGTAGTAATGCAGAGTCATAAAGAAACAGCACAGCCAATAGAGAATATTTATAGAGACGGAGATGGAATAATTCACCAGTGTGCACACTGTCGAAAGGTTCGTTGCACTGATGACTCACAAAGGTGGGATCTTGTTCCGGCGTGGATTAAGTCTATTCCTCCGAACGCAAGCCATGATCTATGCTTACCTTGCTTTGAGTACTACTACCCAAAAAACTAATCCAGAATAAATCTCTCTCTTAGTTCAGGAGGTAATATCGGGCAGAGTCCTTTGGGCTTACTAAATAGGTTGTGCCTGATCCTTGCTATTCCACGATAAATTAAATCAGCAAGAGGTCTAGGGCAGACTCTTCCAATGTATGAAATCAATCTCCAGATTCCACCTACTCTGTTAAGGATGTGTAGGATTGCTCTTGAGCGATCAATAACTGTGCCATCAACTCTTTTCACCAAAATTGAAGATAGATCACCAGAGTCAACTTGATTTTGTAGAGGTGAAAATAGAAACCCTTCTGGCCCAGGGTCTAATTTTAACACAACTTTAACCCAGAAGTGACACATCCCACAGTCACCATCATAAAGAATGGTTTCGCGTTTTCTATCATTATCTGCTGCAAGCCATTTCATAGAAAAAATTCTTTTAGAATGTATAGCATCTTAGGATATGCTATCAGTATTGCTTAAAGCTTAACAGAGTGGCACTGCCCAGCAAATAAGTGGTGATCTTTTGATGGACGTATTTTTAGGAATAGATCAGGGAAGCTCTAGTAGTAAGGGAGCGCTGATTAGTAGTACGGGTGAGATGGTCTGGGATATGAGTGTACCAGTATCGGCTTCTTTCTTATCGGCCACTAAAATAGAACAGGATCCAGAGGAGCTACTAGGGTCTATTTATGAGTTAATAAGCCAGGCGCAAGATTACGCCAGTAAGAAGAAAAGCTTAAAAATTTGTGGATCAGGTTTTGCCTTCCAACGCTCTGGTGTTTGTGCCTGGGAGCGTTCAAGTGGCAAGGCACGCTCGAAAATGCTGCCGTGGCGTGATATGCGAACATCAGCAAGGATTAAAACCAGGGGAGCCTCCAGAGAGGAGCTATGGAATAAGGCTAGCCTGCCACTTTCGTCACATTACTCAGGTGGCAAGATCTCTCTATTGCAAGAAGAGTATAGAGATCCGGCGATACTTATTGGAACACTCGATAGC
>Ga0081527_100678_pt1 | contig 12539 bp, 10 predicted proteins | sample HotLakmasection5_FD_70992 | JGI IMG/M metagenome (GOLD analysis project Ga0081527, IMG submission 70992) | Hypersaline microbial mat communities from Hot Lake, Washington, USA - Section #5 (SPADES assembly) (version 2) | ecosystem: Environmental > Aquatic > Non-marine Saline and Alkaline >... | reverse complement strand
TAACCGCAAAGGACGCTAAGGAACGCTAAGGAACGTCTTTGTAGGTTCAAGGCGCAGGTGGCGCGACAGCGACCTCCCGATCCATTGGGAGCAAAAGACTCAAGGCTTGGGATTTAAGTTACATGATGAATACTCTTGGCGGCCTTGACGGTTTTATTTTCTCCGAGTGTGGATACCGGCCATAGTGTTGTGCAAATGTATTGAAATTTTTTCCTTGTCTCGCACCAAGCCCACGTTTTTGGATAACCGCAAAGGACGCTAAGGAACGCTAAGGAACGTCTTTGTAGGTTCAAGGCGCAGGTGGCGCGACAGCGACATCCCGATCCATCGGGAGCAAAAGGCTCAGGGCTTGGGATTTAAGTTACATGATGAATACTCTTGGCGTTTCTTGGCGGCCTTGGCGGTTTTACTTACTCTGGGTGTTGATACCGGCCCGGGCGTTTTTGCAGGTACAAGGGGCAGGGTTCAAGGTTCATGGGCAGGTTCAAGGCGCAGGGCTCAGGGCACAAGGTTCAGGACGAAGCTTGTGAGATATTTTTGTAAGGAATCATGAATTTTAAGCTCGTATATATGTAATGACGAATTAAACTTACTAGACATGAGTTACAAAAAATTAAAAATCTGGCAATCAGCAAAAACAGCTTTCTGTTGAAATACATATGATGACAATGAAACTTCCAAAGTTCGAACTCTATGAAGCGGGAAGTCAGATCAGGCGATCATCTAAATCTATTCGATCAAATATCGTTGAAGGGTATGGGCGAAGTAGATATAAAGCAGATTTTATCAGGTTTCGGGTTTACGCTCATTCATCTGTAGATGAAACTCGCGATCATCTTGAAACGCTATATGAAACAAAATCATTGACAGATAAAGTTAAATTTGAAAAAATTCAGGATGATTTAGATCAAACCGGAAAAATGATCTACAAATATATTCAGATTGTGGAAAACCGAAACGAATAAAAAACAATGAGCTCTTTCTCGTGCAGCTTGCACCCCGAACCCTGAACCTTGAGCCTTGAAAAAATGAAACCATACACATTCCACATGCAAGCGGCCATCGACATTGCCGAAAGGCATCAAACCCCATTTGGTGCCGTTCTGGCAATGGGAGACGAGATCTTTGTCGAAGCCGCCAATCAAACCAGACAGCTTCACGATCCCACGGCCCACGCCGAAGCAATGGCTTTACGCAAGCTTGGTGAACATCTTAAAAAAACGGATTTCAGCGGTTTTACACTTTACACGACCTGTGAACCATGCCCCATGTGCACTTCTGCGGCCATATGGGCGAAGGTTGACACGATTGTTTATGGGGCCGGTATACCTGCCATAACTGAATTCATGCCGCAGATATCCCTGCGCGCCAAAACAGTCTGTGAGCACTCATTTAAGCAGGTAAACGTAATTCACGGCTTCATGGAGCAAGAGTGCGCGCAGCTGCTTCAGAAATTTGGCTGAATCTGTTTTCAGACTCTCTTTTCGTGCCCCAAAGCAGACCATAGCCAATCCATAACATTGCCTTCCGTATTTAAATCTTTTGGAAGTTTCTCTCTTATCAGCGTCTCGGCTTCGGAGATCTCTTCTTTGTTTTTGATATCTCTTTTTTCAGCATAGTTATTTAGTACGTTCAGTACATCGTCGCCCCGTTCCGGGTTAAATTTTTTGCCGCGTATTGAATCTTTATCAGCCGGAGTGTCTCCGGGTTCTGTTGGCCAGTCGTAATCCAATCTCAGATCATTCTTTTTAATAAGTGCCATATCGATAGTGTTTAATTCACTCTTTAATTACTATATAAACATTCTTCGGCGCTATATTGTTTCATGGGTGCGAGTGCAAACGTCAACAAGTGGCCGGCTTAATTTATTAGTACAATATGTTTCAGCTGTACGCACAGAGATTCATTGCTTCAGTATTTGGCTGATTGAACAAAGCGTTTATTTTATAGCAAATTAGTAATACCTTTTATCTCTGTTTAATTAAAACAACCTGATTTGAAAATATTAATTGCGGGTGCGGGTGAAGTTGGGTTTGAGCTAAGCAAAGTGCTCTCAGAGGAGCGCCACGATGTTACGGTAGTTGATGAGCGTCAGCGCTGTCTTAAAAGAGTGATGGACAGCCTCGACGTTCTGACGGTTCAAGGGAACGCCACATCTCCTATTCTGCTGGTTGAAGCCGGAGCCCGGCAGGCCGATCTGATGGTGGCGGTGACCAGCTCGGATGAGGTAAACATCATTTCGTCGATGATGGCAAAGCGGCTTGGCGTAAAATCCGTTATAGCGCGTGTTCGAAACGATGAGCTAACGAGGTCAGACTCACCCATTTCGCCTTCAGAGCTGGGAATCGATTTAATGATTCATCCCGAAGAGACGGCTGCAAACGAAATTTACCAGCTTGTAAAAAGAGCATCAGCAAGCTATGTGGTCTCTCTTGCCGAGGATAAACTGCAGCTCGTGGGCTTTCGGGTTGAAAACGGTGCTGAGGTGGTAAATAAAACCCTCTCTGAGCTGGCCGATATGTATCCCGAACTCTCATACCGGGTGGTTGCCATTTCGCGCAGGGGAACCACCATTATTCCAAGAGGAAATAATCGCCTGATGCCGCTCGATCATATATTTATTGTGACAGATTCGAGCCAGGTAAAATTGCTTGGTACCATTACCGGGCACAGCGACAAACCGCTGCGGCGTATTATGATTGCGGGCGGAAACGAAGTGGGGCGAATTCTGGCTGCAAGACTCGCTGCCGAATCGCAAAAATGGGAGATAAAGCTCATTGAGCCCGATGAAAGCCTGGCGAATGATGTTGCAAACAACTATCGCGATATACTGGTTCTTAACGGAGATCCTACCGACCCAAACCTTTTGGTTACCGAAGGCGTGCAGGAGATGGACGCGTTTATATCGGTTACCGAAGACGAGGAATCGAATATTATCTCCTGCCTGATGGCCAAGCACCTCGAGGTGAAGAAAACCGTGGCCCTGGTTTCTAAAAGCCAGTATGTACCGCTTTCCCAGACGATTGGGATTGACGCAATTGTTAACGTAAAAGCATCGGCTTCCGATGAGATACACCGGCAGATTCGTCAGGGTATGATGCTAACGGTGAAGGCGTTTCACGGAATAAAGGCTGAGATTATCGAAATTGTAGCCGGTGAAAACTGTAAAGTTTTAGACAAAACCATTGAAGAGCTGAACCTGCCCGATGGCGTTGTGATTGGCGGCATTTTGAGAGACGGTGTTGCAGCCATAGCCACGGGAACATCAACGATAAGAAAAGACGACCGGGTGATTATTTTTGCGCTTCCGCGCGCCATTAAAAAAGTAGAAGAGCTGTTTGGATGATTGACCTGCTGAATGCATCAAAAAACCGGCCCAGAATTGATTTTCGCCTCATTACAGGCATCATGGGGAGCTTTATTCTCTTCCTGGGGGTAACATTACTTCTGCCCATGGTTATTGCACTGATTTACGGAGAGAATTCCTGGACTGCATTTTTGATAACTGGACTGGGAGCCATGGCATTGGGAGGGGGGCTCTTTTATCAGTTCTGGCCAAAAGAGGAGCTGCGAATGCGCGAGGCGTTCCTTATTGTTTCTCTCACATGGTTTGTGGGATCCCTGATTGGCGCTTTTCCTTTTCTGCTGTCGGGAGCTCTGGAAACCTACACCGACTCTGTTTTTGAAACCATGAGTGGCTTAACAACCACGGGGGCCACCATTCTGAACGGAGTTACGAGCGACGGGATTCAAAACCCGATGATTGAGGACCTGGATAAAAGCCTGCTGTTCTGGCGCTCACTGACCCATTGGATGGGAGGGATGGGAATTATTGTGCTTACGCTGGCGCTTCTGCCTCTGCTTGGAATTGGCGGCATGCAGCTTTATCAGGCCGAATATTCCGGTTCTACATCAGATAAACTGACTCCGAGAATTCAGGAAACCGCATTTTTACTCTGGTCTATTTATGTGGGGCTCACATTTGCACAGTTTTTACTGCTCTGGCTGCACCCCTCCATGGATTGGTTCGAGGCGATTAATCATGCATTTTCAACACTGGCCACAGGAGGGTTTTCTACTCAAAACGATTCCGTAGCCGGTTTTGACTCTGTATATGTTGATACGGTCATTATCGTATTTATGATTCTGGCTGGTATTAACTTTGCGATGCACTTTAAACTCTTTAAAGGGGACGTAAAGTCTTTTGTGAATAACAGGGAGATACGATTTTATGCACTGGTTATCGCTTCGTTTACAGTTGTGATTTCGGGTGGGCTGTGGTTTCTTCAGGACTATTCGATCGGTGATGCAGTCCGATACGGCAGTTTTCAGGTGGTATCGATCGTTACCACTACGGGATTTGGTACGGATGACTATGCCCTATGGATGCCTTTTACCTCGTTTCTTCTCTTCATCCTTTTTTTTAGCGGGGGATGTGCGGGCTCAACCGGCGGCGGCATCAAAATGATTCGCCTGATGATTATCGCAAAAAATATTGGGCGGGAGTTCAAGCAGATTATTCATCCCCAGGCGATTGTGCCGGTTCGGGTTGGGGATCGGGTGATCGATTCCCCCATCCTAAAAACCATTCTTGGTTTCTTTGTAGCCTACTTTTTGATTTTCGTAATCGGTTCACTTGCAATGAGCTTTATGGGATACGACTTCATGTCGGCCATGGGAGCCAGTATCGCAAGTCTTGGCAATATTGGCCCGGCCTGGGGGGCATTTGGTCCCGTTGAAGATTATGCAGGCGTGCCATACGCAGGCAAATGGCTGCTGCTTATGTTAATGATGATTGGCAGGCTTGAACTCTTTACGGTGCTGGTTATTTTTACGCCCTGGTTCTGGAAGAACTGAAGTAAAATTTTAAAACAGAAAGTGAATCATCAATATTTACTTTTAAATTGATTTTCACCGTCCGGAGAGCCGATTAGAATTAAATCCTGGCCATTTTTTAATTTTCTATTGGGATCAGGGCTAACAATCATGCCCCGATCCTCACACCGTATAGCCAAAACCGTGCACCCTGTGTCTTTTCTGATGTTGGTCTCAATTAAGCTTTTATTTTCTAATAATTCGTTTACTTTGTGGGTAAAGATGTTCAGGCCTTCTGCCAATATCATCTCATTCTTGCCCTCAAGAATATTATAAATTGCATTAGCTCCCATGGTTGCATACGACATCACAAAATCTGCGCCTGCACGATGCATGGTATTAATATTTTTATCATAAGTAGCGCGGCTGATTATTTGCAGGTTTGGTTTAAGCTGTCTGCAATATATGGTCAGATAGATATTAATATCATCACTGTGGGTGGTTATAAGCGCCGAGTGCGCGTCCCGAATCCCTGCTTTATCGAGAACGGTATGGTCAGCGGCATCTCCCATTATAAATTTATCCCCTTCCATTACGGGATCTTTATCTATAATACGATAGTCTACCTGCCGGCTTTCCAGGGATTTCGCTGCAGCTTTTCCTACTCTTCCCGCACCAATAATGACGACAGGTTTATCGGATACGTGATACACACTGATTAACTCATCATAATTTCTGAACTGTTGGACAGAGCCGGCAAGCACCAAAACGCTTTTATCTGTGATTTGGGAGTCGGGAAGGGGTTGTTTAAAAGTCCCGCGTTCCCACAGCCCCACAACGGTGACTCCCGTGTGTTCACGCAACCCGCTTTCCTGAAGCGTTTTGCCAATGAGCGGAGTTTCCTGGGCCGTGGCTTCACCAATAAGTAATTCATCAATCCGGCCAATAAGATGTACCCTTGCATTACCTCCAAGCGTTCTTCGCGAAAGGGAGTTACCTAAGATCTGGCCTATCTGAATGACATGATCTGCACCCGACAATTCCAGAATATCAACCGATTCGGGTTTGGCCGAAGTGGCTACTACTTTGATATCGGGGTTAAACTCTTTTACAGTAAAGGTTACGTTGGTGTTTATCATATCGGGCCCCGCGGCTACCACCATCTTAGCATTCCCAATATTCAGGTTTTCATACGTTTCAAAATTGGTAGGATCAAGATTGAGTACATTATATTCCTCTTCCGACAAGTCAAGTGCTTTCTGGAGGTCGGGTTCAAGCAGAGCGTACTCAATATTGTTAGCATTTAATTTTTTTATGAGGGCGTCGGTTACGGGGTTAAGTTCTGTTATAATGAGATGATCACGTGTACCGTCTGCAATTTTTTTCGGTGCTTTAGCCTGGTTCATCGCTTTCATCCAGGGAGCATAGAAAAATTCAATAAATGTAAACGGAAGCAATATCAGTAAAAAAAGCACTCCGGAGATGATAACAATCATTGAAAAAATTCGCCCAATGTCGGAGGTAAAGACAATGTCTCCGAAGCCAAGGGTGCTCATGGTTACGAGTGTCCAGTAAAATCCTGTTACCCAGGAGTGGTCTTGCCCCTCATATATGGCAATGAAATGAAACAAAATGCCATACGAAATGTACATTAGAACCAACACCGAGACAAACTTTAACAGCTTACGGACATTGGTTTTTGTACGCCTGTTAGCAAAAAAATAGGATAATTGAGAAGAAAGAAATTTCAACTGACTGTATATTTATGGGTGATTTTAAGATGACTTATGCTAAGAACTTTTTTCGAAAACCTAAACTATTCATTTTACAAACTGCTACATCCTTATATTGGATATTCTTAATGTGAATTGGTTACTTTCACATGCTTAAAGATTAACCTTATACTCTCTGTAATTATTTTGTACCGGACAGGCACTGCGGTTTTATTTTTGCTTCTTCTTTTTACAGAATTTGCTGCGGCACAGGGATCAAGCCGGCTCGCTCCCATTCCCAATGTATACCTGGACTGCAATAGCTGTGATATTACGTTTATACGCACAAACATCACGTTTGTAAATTATGTGAGAGATCAGGAGGATGCATCCATCTATCTGCGCATCAGTGATCAGCGCACGGCCGGAGGGGGAAGAGAGTTTACGCTTGAGTTTTCCGATATTGGGGTTGAATCGCCCAAAACAGATACACTGCGGTATGTTTCATCGAATAACGATACCGGTGATGAGCGCAGGCGTGGCTTAAACCGCTACATCAAAATTGGGCTTATTCCCTACGTTACCAACACAGCTGCGGTAGAATCGCTGGACATTTTTTATGAGGAGCCCGGAGAGACAGGATTAGATGAAGAAGTTGTTGAGGACCCATGGAACAGCTGGGTATTTGATGTGAACGTGAGATCGAATATCAGCGGTGAGGCAAGCGAGTTTAATTTTGGCTTATATAGTGGTTTTGAAGCCGAAAGGACCACTGAAACCTGGAAAATTCGCAGCAGGTTTCACGGAGAAATCAGGCGCAGGAATGTTGACCTTAGCGACAGGACCCTGAATGTAAACCGCGACTGGGGAAGTTTTTGGAATATGGCAGCATATAGCTTAAGCGATCATTTATCGTTAGGACTATTTACAGGCGCCAGTTTTAACCGGGTTAATAACATTGCTTTAAGTACGTACATAGCACCCTCTGTTGAGTATAACTTTTTTCCATATTCTGAGTTTCAGAACAGACGATTTCTGGTTCAATATCAAATCACACCCAATCATCGCAGGTATTTTAACACAACAATTTTTCTTAAAGACAGTGAAACGATTATGTCTCAGGAAATCTCAACCCGGCTGAGATATGATCAGCGATGGGGAAGAATAGATATTCGTTTCTCAGGCAGACATTATTTTCATGATACGTCCATAAACAGGATCGAGATAAATCCAACGTTCAACATCAGGGTAATGCGTGGCCTCTCGGTAAGTGTTTCCGGCCGGTATCGCATCATAAACGATCAGTTGTCGCTCCAGCTTCCGGGTGATGTAGATCCTGATGACCCGGAATCCATTATCAGGGGGGTGCAGCGGCCCACTTCTTACGATTATTACTTTTCATTTGGCCTCTCCTACACATTTGGTTCAATCTATAACAATATTGTGAACCCGCGTTTCTAAACAGTTTCCTTACAGCGTGACAGTAATGTGATAAATTTGAGATAATCATGTCTTATAATAGAATTATTCCTTGTGAAGCAGGAAAACCCAATCACCTGAGTTCGATTCTTGAATACCGACATCAAAAGTCCCCCTGAAGAGGCTGTGGAAAATATTTAATAAAAAAATACCGAAGTATTTTTTACCACGCCCCGAAGGCCCCATGGGGATGCCTTGGGCAGATCCATATGGAAAGACGCAAAGCCACGAGGGTACACGAGGTGAAACGAAATCATAATGATATCCTTCGTGACACTCCGGGTCCTCGTGACTTCGTGGCCAAATAAAAGAAGTGTTTTATGTGCTTGAATATTTATTTTCTCACAGCCTCTTTAGGGAGATTTGGTATCGAATAAATGAAATTGATTATTAATCGGACTCAGGTCAATCATAAAACGACACTCCTGAAAGATTTTTAGGCTGATGAAAAATACCGTCTGTCACCAACTATTAGTCGTTATTACAACTCTCTCTATAATTGTGAGCTGCTCCACTCCTCAAACAGACATCCCCGATAATCCGGAAAATGTATCACCGTTGCTAATTGGCAGTGAGGTCCCTGATATTACTCTTTCTGATCCGGAAGGAGAGATGGTCTCACTTTCAGGAGTAGCAGGGCAAAATACGCTCATTGTATTTTACCGAGGCGGATGGTGCCCCTTCTGTTCGGCAGAGCTATCGGCCATTACAGAAATTGAAGATGACCTCTACGAAAAAGGCATTACTATTGTGGGAATCAGCCCGGACAGCCCCGGGTATCTGAAAGAGTCACTGAATGATCCGGATACCGAATTTACGCTTCTTTCCGACAGTGATATGAAGGCATCAAGAGCTTTTGGAATTGCGTTTAAAGAGAGAGAAGAGACCGTAGCACAGCTAAAGGAGAATGGAATGGACATCGAACAGAGATCGGGCAGAGACCACCACCTGCTTCCCGTACCCGCTGTGTTTCTGATTAATGAAGAGGGTCGTATTGAGTTTCAGTACGTGAACCCCAATTATAAAGAGCGGATAAGTCATAATATTCTGATGGAGGCGGCAAACGCCATGCTTGACGGTTATTGATTTCGCAGCATTGTTCGTATCTTTTAAGAATGAATATGGATACACCTGTTACCCGCGAAAAACCGAACCTTAAAGCACTCACTAAAAAAGAACTTTCAGACTACCTGTCTGATTTTGGCCTCGCCTCTTACCGGTCAGATCAGGTATTTCAGTGGCTTTATCAAAAAGGTGCCGCTTCGTTTGATGAGATGACAAACCTGTCGAAAGATCTGCGCGCAAAGCTGAATGAACGTACAGAGATCCGAAAGGCAAAAGAGTTTAGCAGACAGGAGTCGAAAGACGGCACCATCAAATTTCTGTTTCAGCTCGACGATCCCGAAGAGTATAAGGTGGAAGCCGTGCTCATCCCCGACTTTTATGATGACGGAACCGTTAACAGGTTAACCGTTTGCGTGTCCTCGCAGGTGGGCTGCATGTTTGGCTGTTCGTTTTGCGCAACCGGTAAAATGGGGTATTTCAGAAATCTTACCCACGGCGAAATTGTAGACCAGGTTCAGCAGATTAATGACCTTGCTGAAGACAGATTTGGCAAGAAAATCAATAACATTGTGTACATGGGAATGGGCGAGCCGCTGCACAACTATAAATCGGTTGTGGAATCTGCTGCAATTATTTCTGATCCGCTTGGGGTGGATCTGGCCCAGAGAAGAATTACGATATCCACCGTGGGCCTCACCAAGCAGATTAAGCAGCTTGCAAGGGAAGAGATCAACGTGAACCTGGCTATATCGCTGCATGCGGCCGATGATGAAAAGCGGAACAAAATTATGCCGATTAACGAGAGCCTGAATCTCACAAAGCTCGAAGAGGCTGTGAAGTTCTATTTCCGTGAAACGGAGCGCCCGGTTACGTACGAATACCTGTTGTTTGATGGTTTTAACGACACTACACAGGATGCGAAAAACCTTGTGAATATTGTTCGCTGGGCCCCATCGAAAGTGAACATAATTATGTACAACAACGTGGCAGGCGTTGAGCTGAAACGAGCCCGGGAAGACCGGCTGAACCGTTTTATGAAAACCCTCACTAACAACAGCGTTACGGCTACCGTGCGACGAAGCAGGGGAGACGATATTGATGCCGGTTGCGGACAGCTTGCGATTCGGGAAGGACAGGAGAGGGGCAAATCGATGGCTAAATAGCCGTGAATTACCACACTCTGTAAATACAGATAAATGATTGCTATCCATCTGAGTTCGATTAATAATGAGCTTTTTGGAGTCATAGTTGTGAGGCTGTCCAAAAAGTGAAAACCGATGAATACAAGCTTAAAAAATTTAGACGTTGCATCCCTCTCTGTTTATATAGAGAGGGAAACTCCCAAAGGGATGGCTCCGCCAAGGGTGAGTCGGAACACAGATCCTAAATTATTTATACGTTGTGTAAGGCAGACGACCTTTTTGGACAGCCTCAGAATTCTTGTCCAGATTTACAATTGAACTGAGGTTATCCGGTTTTCAGTCAGCAGTAAAACTTTCTGAACTGATTGACCGTGTCATCGCTTCCCACGACGATGATTTTGTCGTTCATTTCAATTTCCTGATTGCTGATGTTATCAGTAATCAGGTCACCATCTCTTTCGATGGCGATCAGGGTGGCACCGGTATACAGCCTGATCTTTTTAACGTCGGGCTTGATGCCGGTTAGCTTTCTGGCTTTTGTTCGAACCACCTCGTAGGTAGTGTCTGCCGATAGAATCAGATCAGAGTCTGCGAGCGATGAAAAAATCATCCTGCCTGTAACTGTTGAAAGAGACAAAACATAATCGGCGCCTGCACGATAGAGCTTACCCGAGCTGAACACATCATTGGAGCGTGCAATGATTTCCGTGTTTTTAGAGAGCTGTTTTACAGCCAGCGTTGTAAAGATGGCGGTAGAATCTTTATCGAGAGCCAGGATAATGGAGGGGGCATTTTCGATGCCGGCGCTCTTTAAAACGTTCTCTTTGGTGGCATCACCCACAATGTCCACACCGCTCATCTTTTCAATATCAACTACAGTGTATTCGATCTTTTTTTCCTTGAGATGTTGTGCAATGGTATGGCCCACAACACCATAACCTGCTATTATTACCTTACCAGGCTGAATGTTTTCGAAAGAGACTGTCTTTTTCCGGCACTCGATAAGCTGTTTGTGAGACCCGCTGAGGAGCAGAATCGTATCCGTCGTGATTTTGTCATCAGGTTCAGGGTTCGGTATGAATGTTCCCGATTTCCAAACGCCGACGAGCATCGGGCCGGTGCTGTTCAGCAGCCCCGACTCTTCGAATGTAAGCTGATTATATGTGCTTCCATCCTCAATCAGGAGTTCAGCGATTTCGAGCCTATCGCCCAGTTTAGTAATTCCCTGCAGCTCCTTGGAAACCGATACCAGCGCTTTGCCTGCAAGGCTGGAGCCAAGGATTTTTCGCGGAAGAATCACGTCATCGGCACCCGCATATTTATGGTACGAGACAACCTCTTCTTCACTTGCAACGGTAATAATCTGAAGCTGTTCATTCAGGTTTCGGGCAACCAGTGAGATTATTGAGTTCTCTTCATCATTCAGATCAGCAATTATGGCGCGAGCCTTTTCTATGGATACATCCTTCAGAATTTTCTCCTCAGTGGGATCGCCCATAACAGCTTTAACTCCCATTTCATTGAGCTCCAGAACGGTATCCCTGTCCCTGTCGATAATTACATAGGGTATCGTTTTTGATGCAAGTTCGTTTCTGAGTACCGATGCCCGCCGCGACTGTGAACAGATAATGACGTGGTTACGCAGTTCGAGCCGTTCGGGTACGTGCGGGGCCAGCGCTTCCCGAATTAACGGCACCACAAACAGCGGCAGAGCGAAAAAGACCATCATCACACCTGTGAGGTTCATAATGAGAACAAACAGGTTCATCTCTTCGCTCTGCCAGGGAGCGTCGCCCCCAAAACCGGCCGTAGTTATGGACTCTATAACTACCTGAAGTGACTGAAGATAGCTTTTTTCAGTTCCTTCGTATGTTTTCATACCCCATTGATATATCAGCGCATAGGAAAGCACGATGGTTATCACTACAAAAAGCGATCTGAGAACTTTTTTCCACCAGTAATTTCCCTTCCACAGCGCGTAGATGTAGAGAAGGGTAAGAAGAAATATTAAAGCGAAAATAAAAGCTGCCATAGGCGTGGTACCCAAATAATTGAGATCGTGCACTCGCGATTCAAAAGAGTTCTTTTATATAGAATAATATATGTTGATGTGAAGTGAAAATTTACCGAAACCTGACCGGTTATGTAGAATAAGCTGCATCTGGAAAGTAAAATAACTTGAATTCGAGATAAGTAATTGAATTCAAAAAGTCCCCCTTCCAAAGAGGCTGTGAGAAAATAAATATTCAAGCACATAAAACACTTCTTTTATTTGGCCACGAAGTCACGAGGACCCGAAGTATCACGAAGGATATCATTATGATTT
>Ga0081527_100677_pt1 | contig 12568 bp, 10 predicted proteins | sample HotLakmasection5_FD_70992 | JGI IMG/M metagenome (GOLD analysis project Ga0081527, IMG submission 70992) | Hypersaline microbial mat communities from Hot Lake, Washington, USA - Section #5 (SPADES assembly) (version 2) | ecosystem: Environmental > Aquatic > Non-marine Saline and Alkaline >... | reverse complement strand
GAAGTTACCTTCACCAGGCAAGGAGAAGGGTTCTTTCTTTATCAGTGTGGCAACCTGCTTTGCGACAGGACAGTATTTTTTTGTCTTATGCCTTGACGAAAGGTCATGGGAGGCGCACAGAGGAAGGAAGGCATTTGGGGATTTATTGAAACTCAACCCTACTACACCCATTAGCAATAGTATAACTGGTCGCGCCATCGGGAAATACCAGTGGTCGTCCCTGGCTATCAAAAGCCTCAACAATAACATTAGCACCAAAGGCACATCCCGGTTTGTTCGCTCTGCCGGTAGTGCCTCTACCATTACTTGGGCCAAAGTCTACTAATGATTCACCGTTGGCAAAGATTGAAGCTCTAGCAGGACTTAGCAATATAGCTAAATTACCATCTCTCTCTGACACTGGTTTCCATAAAAAATTGGTTACAGTCGCCCCGGTTATTGGCGTTGCGTTTTCTGCCAACGCTTGATGACAGGGAAATGTCTCAGCTTCTCCACACACTCCTTCAGGTGAGGGTTCAGCGGCTCCAATATTTAACAACGTCTCTATAAAACTCTCATTGTCAGATACTAAAACCAGATCTCCAACTATCCCCTGCCCTGTTGAAGCTGAGTTATAGGGACAACCATCAGAAAAGAGATATGCCGCACCACGCATCCTGTTTAACTGCGTGATAGCAGCATTTTTCTTATATTGTGGGATATCTTCTTTTAACCCCCTTAGTTTTATCAATTGATCGCCCTGATCGCGGCGTACAATTACTGCATGGTGATTTACAACACCGGTAATTCTTACCTCTTGACCTAATCCACTATCAACTGGATTAGCTATAATTCCATCAGCGATAATTCCACAGTCGCTAAGGATCTGGGTGGTGTCTTGTTGAGCTTGCTCGGGGGCCGAGTCTTGGTCGGAGTCGGATTCAGAAGTCGACTTGGTACACCCTGAAAGTAAAAGGGCAAAGCAAATCATTAGTGCTAGAAAAAACCAGCTACGAGCTAACTTCATATTACATCTTCCAAAAAAATAAAAAAACAAAACTAAACCTTACGCATATTTTCTCAAAGATTAACTCTCTGTGCAAATACGCAAATTTCTAATTAATCATCTGAGTAAGGGCAGTGTCTACATCCAGATTCACAACAGTAGCCCCGATCTTTATGCTCTAACTCAGTAAAAACAAGATAGCCGTTATCTGGATCGATATAGTGTCGTTGACCTTTTTCTACAGCTTCTTGGTGTAGCTGCCCCCATTTAGTTGGATTATCTTTTGCACTGTTAGGCCTAGCTGACTTACCTGGCATTTTCTAATTATCCCGGACGGACACTCTGCTCATGAGAAGCCAATAAAGGCTCGGAGATATAGTTAACATTTAGATAGCGGTAGTCTTCCTTTTTGCTACTAAATTCACTCCGCCACTTAATAGAATCAGAGATGATGGTTCTAGCATAGTGCACTGAACTACTTGGTGGGCTTCTACGATCTTGCAGGGCTCGCTTTAGATTGGTTGGCCCCCAGTTGTAGGCAATTAAAACTTTTTCTAAATCACCATCAAAATAATTTTCAAGATATTTAAGGTACTCAATGCCCAGATGAATGTTGTAATCAGCATCTTGAATTAACCTGTTTGGACCTACCCACTTTAAATCCATCCTATTAGAGACATACCTGCCAGTAGCGGGCATTATTTGCATTAATCCCAGTGCCCCAACATGAGACTTTGCGTTTTGCCTAAAAGTGCTTTCTGCCTTCATGACTGCTGCAACAAAGAATGGATCATAGTTTGATCGGCGGCTCTGTCTTACAATTGAAAAGGCAAGATTCTTAGGAGCCCTGGTTGCGCGGCGGGTGCGGTGAATTACATCTGATAAATAGTGTACTTGCGAGGCGACTAACCGTTGTTGGTCTAATTCCAGTTGAGCCAGATAGGTGTGCTTTGAGGATAAACCTTCTGTCTCGAGATTGCTGTAAACTTGATTAGAATCAATTGCCGGAAGGGCTAATTTTGAAATTGCCAGTATAAGAAATATTGCTACTAAAGCCGTAGCTGCAGAGATAGAGACCAACAAAGAGTTGGGGGTAGCCGTAGCAGTTCTGCTACCTGTAAATTTCCTGTTCATTCGCATCAGCTTTTCAAGTGAGACATTGCTCTCTAAGCTCATGGATGCGGAGGAAGAATTTCTAAAACTTAAATCTTTCATAGCCTTTCTCTGTGTTCGATCTAACCTCTCCTGGCTCCCCGACAAAGGTCTCTCTGGAGCAGCAAGTTAAGACTGTTTCACCCCCCTAGATCAAATCGGCCTCATAGATTAGTCGAAGAATGCTCTCTAACTGCTCCTGGTTATTACCCTTCAATATCCCTGCCACTATATTAAATATAATGATATCAATGGATTGCAAGAAGGAAGGAAAAAGAAAAAACTAGAACGCTATTTTGGAACCTGTATTTGGTACTGGTAACTCGATATTGCCTATCTGGCAGTAAAGCTTCAATAGGGGTGTTTTTTCTTAATTAAAGGTCTGGGAGTGTAGTAGTATGCTCTTTGTTTACAAGCTTTTAACATGAGATTTCAAATACTATTTTTTCTTTTACCAATGATCATTGCCGCAGATCTGGGAGCACAGGGTACGGGGCCTACTCCGGAGCCTACGCTGTCACATGACACGTCAGCTATCCGTAAAGTTGGCCCACCCCTGCACTTAATTAAAGAGTGGCCGGCGACTACTACCTCTTCCCAACCGAGGGAGGGTATTATTCCGGGAACAAGAGTCGTGCAGAATCTCAAGACTGATCAGGTAAAGATTATATTTCCGATAGAGCCAATCCCGGTTCCCGCGGCCACTACACCGCGAGAGGCAGCAGAAAAATTTCTTATAATGCACCATGATAAACTAGGATTACTGGAAGATCTCTCAAATATTGAGTTTGACCGTGAGTTGACTACTGACATTATAGATACTTTTCGTTATTTTCAGCTATTTGGTGGACTCCCGGTAAAATTTGGACAGCTAGGGGTGTCTGTTCAGTCAGATCTTTCTGTAGTAGGTGCTTCTTTTGCCTTAATTCCCATTTCCACCCCTCCCCCCGCCAAACCATTTAACCCGACCAACTCTGAGCAAGCGATGAAAGTAGCTTTAAAAACAATAAACGCGCACTGGATCCCGAATGCAAACCCTGTGGCAAAAGCGGAGGTGCTGGTAGAGGATGGAGAGCCGCGGGTAGTGTGGTCTGTGACTTTCACCTTTGGAGAGAAGGGTATTCGGAAACTCCTAGAGTCTCTCCCAGAACATTTGAGGTTATCATATTTTGAAATGGTAGGGTGGGAAGTGCTAGTTGATGCCAATACCCTGCAACCCGTGGCAGCGCTTGATCGTTCAAGGTAAGAAGATCGATTGCGACTAATCAATAGGCGCCTCTATTTTTTGACGTGGGTCTTAGTTGCATAGAGCGAAGAAATACTTCACAATATCAATTCGTTATAAAGAGAGAGCTGATCAAACAATGAACCAAGAGTCTAACAGAGTAATTGTAATTGGTGGTGGGCACGCTGGTGTTGAGGCCGCAGCAGCTAGTGCCAGGTTGGGTGTTCCTACCGTTATGATCACTTTGCGTAAAGATGGCATCGGTCAGATGTCTTGCAACCCGGCAATCGGAGGACTCGGCAAGGGGCAACTTGTAAAGGAAGTTGATGCTCTCGGTGGGATTATGGCCCAGGCAATTGATCAGACCGGTATTCAGTTTAGAACTTTAAACACCAGTAAGGGACCAGCCGTTAGAGCGTCGCGTGCGCAAGCGGATCGTGATCTCTATAAAAACCGGGTAAGAAATTTTGTCGAATCAATTCCTAACCTCTCTATTCTTGAAGGGGAAGTAGTAGGGGTAGTTGAGAAGGGTGGAAAGGTTACGGGAGTAGAATTAGGCGACGGATCTGTTGTCACGGGAAGTTCAGTCGTTGTTACTACAGGAACATTCTTAAGAGGACTTATGCACACCGGAGCCGCCCAGGATGCTGGTGGTAGAAGAGATGATGTTGCCTCAAACTTTTTAAGTCAGAATTTAGAATCGTTAGGATTTGCTCTTAGTAGACTAAAAACAGGTACTCCTCCCAGGCTTAGAAGGTCTAGCATTGATTTCTCAAAATTAAGAGAGCAGCCGGGTGAGAGTTCAGCCCGGCCATTTTCATATATGACCCGATCCATTGATCGAGAACAGATCTCTTGTTGGATTACAGCCACCAATGAAGAGGTCCACGATATCGTCCGAAAAAATAAAGAACTTAGTCCAATGTTTAACGGACAGATAAAATCTGGTGGACCCAGGTATTGTCCTTCGATTGAAGATAAAGTTTTTCGTTTTGCTGATAAACTTTCGCACAATATATTTCTTGAGCCGGAAGGATTTACCTCTGATATCGTCTATCCAAACGGAATTAGCTCGTGTCTACCGTACGAGGTCCAGCACGATTTTGTGCGGAGAATTGAAGGGTTAGAGAACGCCGAGATTTTGCAAGCAGGTTATGCAGTTGAGTACGATGTAATTGATCCTCGTGAACTAACACCTACTTTGCAGTCAAAGCGAATATCAGGCCTTTTCTTTGCCGGACAGATTAACGGTACAAGTGGATACGAAGAGGCAGCAGGGCAAGGATTAATAGCCGGCGCAAACGCCGCGCTACTCTCTTTAGAAGCTGAACCTTTTACTGTCGATCGAGGTGAAGGTTATATCGGGGTCATGATTGATGATCTAATTACTTGCGGGGTTGATGAACCTTATCGGATGTTTACCTCGCGAGCCGAGTATCGTTTAATCTTACGAGAAGATAATGCGCACTTTCGGCTCACGCCACGTGCAATCGATAGAGGCCTTGTCTGCGCTCAGAGAAAGGCGCGTTTTGAAGAGTTGACAGAGCAGTACCAACGGGCAAAGAGCTTTGCCACTACCACAAGATTAAAGCCTGATAGTGATACCAATCAGTGGTTAAAGCTGCATAAGAGCAAGGAACTAAAAGATAGTATTCTCGTCTCTGATCTGGTTAGAAGGCCTGAGCTTACCCTTTCGGGATTGTTAGAGTACTGCGCGCCGGAATTATTGCAGGAAGATGTGGTGTTTCCACTTGAGGTTGAGTTGAAGTTTGCGGGTTACCTCTCAAGGCAACAAACTGAGATAGATCGCTTAAAGCGAACAGAGTCAATGAGTATCCCTTTAGATTTCTGTTTTGAATCGGTGCCGAGCTTGAAGACAGAGGTGCTTGAAAAGTTTAATAAGCACAGACCGGTTTCTGTAGGACAGGCTATGAGGATTCCTGGAATTACCCCAACTGCTGTGTCACTGCTAACTCTTGCCCTTAGTAGAGATCAAGAGGCTTAGATCCAATTTCTTTCTTAAATTAAACACTTTCTTAAAGATAGTTGGTTTAAATTCAGTAGTTTTTCGACCAGTAGGCAGTGCAAATAATGGCAACTATTGCACAGGTGCTAAATATCTGTATTCTGTCGGCAGCTAACAGCACACCAAACAGACAAATTAAAACGCTGTTATCAAGAAGATAAAATGGGTAAATCTCTGGTAATAGTTGAGTCTCCCACTAAGGCGAAGACGATCGAGAAATTTCTTGGCAAGGATTTTGTTGTAACAGCTTCCTATGGTCACGTCCGTGATTTGCCGAACAACGCTTCTGAGATTCCAGAATCAGTTAAGAAAGAGAAATGGGCCAGGCTCGGCATAAATGTCGATAACTCCTTTGAGCCACTATATGTAGTGCCTGATTCTAAAAAGAAGCGAGTCTCGGATTTAAAGAAATTAATGAAGGGGTGCGATCAACTCCTACTTGCAACTGATGAAGATAGAGAGGGAGAGTCTATCAGTTGGCACCTGCTTGAGGTTTTAAAGCCAAAGATTCCAGTTAAGAGACTTGTTTTTCACGAGATTACCAAAAGCGCTATCGCACACTCTTTAGAGAGCACCCGTGATGTAGATGATAATCTTGTTCGAGCCCAGGAGACACGTAGGATTATCGATAGACTTTTTGGGTACTCTGTTAGTCCACTTCTTTGGAAGAAAATGGCACCACGGCTTAGCGCCGGTCGGGTGCAAAGTGTAGCGATGCGGCTGCTAGTAGAGCGTGAAAGGGAGCGGATTGCTTTTCGTTCGGCAATATATTGGGATTTAAAGGCAAAGTTTGCAAAGAGTGATGGCGGTGGAGAGTTTGAGGCCGAGCTTTCGCTTGTTGATGGCAAGCGGGTGGCAAGTGGAAAGGACTTTGACCCCCAAACCGGCAAACTGTTAGAGAAGACAAAGTCGGTTTTACTCACCGAAGAAACCTGTAAAGAGCTACAAAGAAAGCTCTCTAGCGCAACTCCAGTTGTTAAAGCACTAGAACAAAAGCCATATACGACAAGACCCTACCCGCCATTTACTACCAGTACTCTACAACAAGAGGCCAGCCGCAAACTTAGGTTTGCAGCAAAGCACACCATGTCTGTAGCGCAAACGCTCTATGAAAATGGTTTTATCACCTATATGAGAACGGACTCGACAAGTCTCTCTGAAGAGGGCATGGGCGCAGCCCGCTCATTGATCGAGAAAGAGTTTGGCAAGGAGTATCTCCATCCAGAAAAGAGAATTTATAAGACCAAAGTAAGAAATGCTCAGGAGGCCCACGAAGCGATCCGACCAGCAGGAGAGAACTTTGTTTCTTTAGAAGAGGTAAAGAGAAAAGTTGGAATGGAAGCTTTTCGCCTGTATGAGCTTATCTGGATGAGAACTTTGGCCTGTCAGATGAAGGATGCAACTGGTAAGCGAATCGCAATCCAGGTAGCTGTTGATGATGCAATCTTTAGAGCCGCGGGTAAGACTATTGAGTTTCCAGGTTTTTTAAGGGCCTATGTTGAGGGAAGTGATGATCCTGAGGCAGAGCTTGCTGATAGAGAAAAGATCCTTCCGGTTGTCTCAGAGGGAGAAGAGCTAGCACACAAGGGCATTGAAAGCCTTGAGCACCAAACTCAACCCCCTGCCAGATACACTGAAGGGAGTTTAATTAAAGAGTTAGAGCGGCTTGGAATCGGAAGACCGAGCACATGGGCAACTATCGTTGATGTAGTTCTAAATCGGCAGTACGCCTTTAAGAAAGGCACAGCGTTGGTTCCGACCTTTCTTGCAAGTGGTGTGACAAGGTTGATGGAAGGCCACTTTACCTATCTTTTAGATTATGAATTTACTGCGCGCTTAGAAGAGGATCTAGACGCTATTGCCAGAGGAGAAAAGGACAATCTTAACTATCTAAAATCTTTTTATTTTGGAAACGGACAGGTTGGTTTGCAAAAGTTGGTAACCCAGGGAGAGGAAACAATTGATCCCCGTGAGGTATGTGGAATTCCAATCGCAACTGACAAAGATGGCACTAAGCTAGAAGTACGAATTGGTAGATATGGCCCCTTTCTCTCAGACGGTGAAACTCGAGCCAGCTTGCCAGACGCTTTGCCACCTGATGAGCTAAACTTAGAAAAAGCCCATGAATTACTTGAAACTGCCAGACGGGGTCCAGAATCTCTAGGCGATCACCCAGAAACTGGCGAGCCAGTCTACCTTAAATCGGGGCGTTTTGGACCTTATATTCAGATGGGTGAAGCCAGTGACGATCAAAAGCCCAAAATGGTGTCGCTTCTACCCGGCATGGATGCCAGTGAAGTTGATTTTGATGTAGCAGTTAAGCTACTTGAATTTCCAAAGTCCATTGGTAATCATCCTGAAACTAAGGAAGAGATAGTAGTCTCAAACGGTCGGTACGGCCCGTATATAAAATCAGGAAGCGAGACCAGAAGTATCCCAACTGATGATATCTCTCCGTTGGAGATAACTATTGAACAAGCAGTAAAGCTTCTAAAAGAGCCAAAGCGTAGAGGTAGAACAGCTCAACCAAAAGCTCTGCGCGAACTTGGTAAACACCCGGTTACTGAAAAGGAGCTAACCATTAAAAGTGGACGGTATGGACCGTATGTTACCGACGGGGAGATCAATGCATCTCTGCCCAAAGGCGCAGAGGTAGCCGGGGTAACTATGGATGATGCTGTTAATCTTTTAGAAGCGCGCAAAGCCAAGATAGCTGCCGGCGGTGGCGCTCCAAGAGGAAAGAAGAAAACCTCCGCTAAGAAAAAGAGCACGGCTAAAAAGAAAAGCACTTCTAAGAAGAAGACCGCCAGTAAAAAGAAAACGACTTCTAAGAAAAAGACTTCGGCCAAGAAAAAAACAAGCGCTAAGAAAAAGACCAGCTCCAAGAAGAAAAGCACTGCTAAGAAAAAAGAGTAGAAATCAAGAGGCTGGCTTTGATCAACTAGTCTTGTTGCGGACTAGCACCAGCGAGTATTGCTCTATCCTCTGCTTCCTGTTCAGTTAACTGATTTAATCTAATTTGAAATCCTTTGAGGCTCATTGCCAGCACGGCACCCAGAGCGGGGAGAAAATGGTGCCACCCACTTCCAGCAAGTTCAAATAAATTAACGTTGGAAAAGGACCGTGCTCATATTGGGAGCTAAAAAAGTTTGCTTTATCGGATCAATGAGAGTCTTTCAAGAAACTTTCTAATGCCAGGTGAAGTGGTAGAGCCTTTTGTTTCCCGTAGGCATCAAATAGCCAAAGGTCTTGATTTGGGAGTATCTGTCGAAAAGTCGTGATAATCGGTCCGTCAAAAAGAATAATAGCATAGCCATCGGAAAGCTTTTCTATATTATACTTTATCGAATGCGGTAGCTCTTTCTGCAGTAACTCTTTGATCATACTCCAGTCACCGTTGGGGATACAGTACTCATCTGGTTTCACTGAGTCGGGTGAGCGAAAGTTCCAGGACTCGAGGGCCTCTCTAAGGGTGGGAAGTTCTAGAGATGGATTTTGAGCATGGCTACTGCCCATCAAAGAAATTAAGCTATCTGATCCATAAAATTCCACATTGTCTGGTCTTAGAGAAAGCACCTCGTACTCGTGATCACCCTCTTTATATCTAAGCCCTGTTGGTTGAAACCCTACCCGTAGGTGACTCCGTATAGCTGTGTTAGCGTTCTCTCCAACTCTAACTGCACCATAGAGCACTGCGATCCCGAGAGTGGTAGCTTTTTGCGCTATCAGGCTTGTCATAAGGTCATAGGCGTCTATTCCTTTCTCTCTGAGTATGTGCCTGGCATTTTCAGCGATTCCCACTATCGGAAGCCAGCCAGCACACTGCTCTTCACCTTCAAAGTTTTGGGTGGAAAAAATTTGACGGGCCCCCATAGGAATCTTTGTGTCACTCTGAGAGAATACAAAGAATCCAGCATCTTGTCCTGCATGACTAAGTATAAACAGATGAGTATCTGAGCCATCCAGGATACCACTTATCTCATCGAGAGAGAGAGTTCTTGAGAAGCCTTTTTGAGGAGATCGTGCCTCGGGATGTGGAACTACCAGTCTATTACTTAACTCAGCGATACTCTTAATGACTGATTCAGGTGCAGGCCGATCCGTTCCTCCGTAGTGACGTAAGTGAAAATCTTCAGACGCAAGAGCAACACCGTGAATGACTTCCCATAGACGAGCTTCAACCACTCCAAAGTTCTTTGCAAATTCAGGAACCCACCTGATCACTCCGACTTCAGAGCGCAATCTCTGAACGGCCTCAAGAACTCTAGAGTCTGATGCAACATCTGCCAGATCATTGAGTAGCGCTGTTGTTCGATAGATAGTGAGTTGATAGAAGGCGTGCAGGGTATTTTCAGGTTGTTGCCCATCGGGGCACTCCTGGACTTCTCGCGAGAGCTCTTCCAGGTCCGATACGATATCGGAGAGGTGACAGTTTAGTGCCGCGAGCTTACCTCGGTCCAGCGTTTCCTGCCCAGAAGCAACTGGGCTGAGCGGATTAAGTGTCGAAAGAGGTTGCATATACGATACAGTTAATTAGCTTTTCTTATAAGTTTAGCACCTCTGGCCGTTGAAGAAAGTTTTATCACCTCTAAGTAATGTCGGGAGCGAATTGATATGTTCGACTTCTCCCCACATTCTGACCGAGCTGGTCCACTGCGTAGACCCAAGTCTCGGCTAGTCATCAGTCTAATGAGCCCCCCTTGCTATCGCTTGCAAACAAGCAACTTCAGTCGGTAGAATGGTAAATCTTAACCGGACCGTGTCAGTAGCGTCCCCTTTTTTTCGTTCATCACCAGCGTTCATAATTATTGCTCTCAACTACCGGGTTTGGCGACATTGCGTCGCGTCCTAGATACCGCCGGTCTGTCACGGGTCGTGTGTATAAGGGCCCTTTGTGGTGATGGGCCAATATTCATAGTTAAACGACCACCGTAATTCGGATAACCATCGACGGCCTCAAGACACCTTTGTAAGCTTGGTCCCACAAATGTCACAAAGTTAGGTCCATCTTTTGTCCAGTGAGCAATGCGAGTAGTGTTTAGTGCTGAGAGATCAGCCCCCGGCTGATTTTCACAAAGCGGATCGCCCCACTGTTCAGCAACCTTTGCATCTTCTCTTACATAGACCACTATGTGAGCATGCCAGTGAGGATTATTAATGTTCCTGAAAGCACCAAAGCAAATTCCAAGTGTTATTCGGTGTGCTTCTTCACCAAGTACTTCTCTTATTAGTTTAAGACTTTTTTCAATTACCTCTAGACTAGCGTGGTGACTAAGCTCGCCCCTCTCGGGCGTGGTCCCTTCAGGTCTTCTTAAAACCATATGCAGACCATCTTCTGGTTTTTCCAGACAACTCTGTCGGGATATTCCCAAAATAATCCTTTCGCCGGTAGTCAAGGTGAGTTCACGTTCACCCTCTGGAATGCTCGCTACTCTGGCATAAAGAGAGTCAAATGTAAGCTGACGCCTAATAGGAGGAGCAGCCAAGGAACGGAATGTATCTAAAACTTTTCCAAAGGGATTCTGATTTGCTAGAGATACTTCTGTCGTTGGCATACTCATTATCGTACTCCTTCATCGTTGTGAAAAATAATCTTCAATCTCTCGTTGGATAGCTTACTCTTTTGATCCATATTCAGTGTGTCGCCGAGCAAAAAATTTTCAAGCTACTCCTGTAATTCCGTAAATCTAGTGTGTTTTCAGGTTTTTAACTCATTTCATAACAGGCACAATGCCTTTTATAAATAATCTCGATAGACTATTTGTAAATTATATCGAAAACCTAATCAAATAATTTTATAACTTTATTTCAAAGAGAGGTAAAGTTTGTTAGCAACAAGAGATTTTTCAGGGTATGCACGATTGGAATCGAGAGAGGCTCTTCATTTCTTACGAAAGATTCAGCAAGGCAACCGTTTTGTCGGTCGATCGCTTGATACAGGTCTTACTCCCCTGGAAACACACTTTCTTATTGAGGTAGAAGCTGTTCCAGCGATTTCGGTGACCGAGCTTGGACAACTTCTTAAAGTTTCGCCGGCCACTACTTCAAATGTTGCAAAAGAGCTTGAGCAGCGGGGCCTGTTAAAGATATCGGTGAGTAGAAGTGACAGCAGAGCAAAGGCTCTCTCTTTAACCAAAAAAGGTCTACGAACAGTAGAGAAAGTTGATTCTATTTCAGAGTCACTACTCCAGCAAACAATGTCACGGCTGGGCAAAGAGCGCCTCTCCGTAATTACTCAATATTTTAGGGCTTTAGCCGATGGGCTTGATGTACCAGGATGCGTTGCCCGGCCGGTAGATTCTGAGTATCGAATAGAGCAGAGGAGGGTCACCAGAGCTCTAAATCTACTCGGGAACAACGTCTATCATAGTGGAATGTCTTCAAGTGCCTTCCAAGTACTTGCTGAGGTTGTTAATGCAGCTCACCCCCCTCAAGTTACTGAACTAGCCAGGCTCCTCTCAATCGCACAAAATTCTGTTTCGTCCGTAGTGAGTGTACTTTTGAAGAAAAAATATATTCGAAAAGAGCAGGCTGAAACTGACCAAAGGGCCTACCTCTTAAGAGCTACGCAGACTGGAGTCGCTAAATTAAAGAAGGTAGAAAAGAATCTCCAGAAAGTGCTTTTGGTTGCTAGAGGTCAATCCGATCAGATAAATGTTCCTGAGCTTCATCAATCGCTAAGAGTCTTTCTCGAGGAAGACTCTCCCTATTTACCAAGTCTACCTCAGGGATTTGAAGTTGAGATCATAAGGTCAAATGATCAGAGAGAGGGGGCACGTGCATTTTCTGCAAAGCAGCTAGTCGAGCTGGGAGAAGAGAGTAAAATTCCCGGGATGTTTTTTACTTCCGAACAAGAGTGCTATCTCTTAAAAGAAAGCGGTACTATCAGTAGCACCGTGATTACTGGCAATGACAAAAGTGGCAAATTTTGTATTTCGTTTAGCTGTAGTGACTCACGAATTTCGCCCTGGATCTTCTCAGCCTTTAAAAATAAGGTTAAGTTCTTTGCCTCTTCTTAGAACAAAGCAAAAGAGTACTCACCTTGCCTAAAAAAGTGTGCAAGTGAGGAGAAAATGGTGCCACCCACTTCCAGCATGTTCAAATAAATTAACGTTGGAAAAGGATCATGACCATTTCGGGAGCTAAAAAGTTTTTTATTACAAACGGTTACATGTCCACA
>Ga0081527_100676_pt1 | contig 12590 bp, 11 predicted proteins | sample HotLakmasection5_FD_70992 | JGI IMG/M metagenome (GOLD analysis project Ga0081527, IMG submission 70992) | Hypersaline microbial mat communities from Hot Lake, Washington, USA - Section #5 (SPADES assembly) (version 2) | ecosystem: Environmental > Aquatic > Non-marine Saline and Alkaline >... | reverse complement strand
TGGACCGGGCCAAGATCACTTGTTTACGTGAAGGACTCGTCTGCCGATACGCCCCGTTTTGAAGTGCGTGAGGTTGAGCTGGGCCATCGCTTTGGTGACTACTACGAAATTGAAAGCGGTGTTGAGGAAGGCGAAGAAGTTGTATTCAACGGCAACTTCCGCATTGACAGCGAGTTTCAGCTGGCCGACAAGTTCAGCATGATGAACCGCGAGCCGGGAAGCGGAGCAAATCGCGGAGCTCATGACCACGGTAATATGGATATGGACGAAAATGATATGGAGGAAGAAGATCACAGCGAACATCAGGTGGATGAGAGTTCCGGGGAGGAAGGAAGCGACCCTGATGAAGAATTCCGGGAAGAGTTTACCGAAATGCTGGAGATCTACCTCAAGCTTAAGGATGATCTGATAGAATCTGACCTGGAAAGTGCCGTAAACTCAGCCGATAATGTGATTGTTCAATTGGAAGAGATCGGGGAGCACCGCCTGGAAGGCGATTCCCACACAGCCTGGATGGAGAGCTATTCAGCCATTATGGAACATGCCGAAACAATGAGCAATACCGATGACATTGAGGAGTACCGCGAAGCTTTCAGCCGGCTGTCTGATCAACTCATTGAGGATGTAAAAACCTTTGGAATCGAAGGAGTGGTATATCACCAATACTGCCCGATGGCATTCGACAATGAAGGAGCTGACTGGCTCAGCAGTGAAGAGAAGATCCAAAACCCCTATTTCGGGGATCAGATGATCAATTGTGGCGAGGTGATTGAACGGATTGAGTGAATCAATTTCTGCCACTCTCGCATTTCGATAGATAGGGGGTTTTGTGAATGGATTTGTGTATAATTTTTTTAATACCTGTTAGTAATTCGATTAAGAGAAATACTAAAAAAACCGGAGATTATTTTGGATCAGCATGAACATCACAATCACGGAAAGCATGATCATCAACAACAAGATTCGTCAGACCGCGGGAAGCGGTCAGACGAGAAGATGAGCCACGATCATGATGACCACTCCCACCACGAACACCACAAACAGATGGTACAGGATTTTAAATTCCGCTTTTGGTGGGTGCTTGCGCAGACGATCCCAATCATGGCCTTATCACCAATGATTCAGGATTTCCTCGGGGTTGATTGGAGGTTCACTGCTGACAAGTGGATACTTGCCGCGCTTTCAACGGTCGTGTATTTCTTCGGCGGATGGCCGTTCCTTACCGGACTGGTAGATGAACTCAAAGAAAAACAGCCGGGCATGATGACTCTCATCGGCCTCGCCATTTCCATTGCCTATCTCTACAGTACCGCGGTAGTCTTTGGGTTTGAAGGCGACCTGCTCTATTGGGAGCTTTCCACTTTAGTAGGAATTATGCTGTTGGGTCACTGGATTGAGATGCGGTCGGTAATGAGTGCCTCCTCTGCATTGGAAGAGTTGGCAGCGCTGCTCCCCGGTGAAGCTCATCGAGTAAAAGAGGACGGCTCCACCGAGGATGTTCCGGTGGATGAACTACAGCAGGGTGACAAAGTGCTCATTAAACCCGGTGAGAAAATTCCTGCCGATGGCGTGGTCGTAAAAGGCGAATCGAGTGTAAACGAAGCGATGCTGACCGGTGAATCAAAACCTGTCAGTAAACGGAAAGAGGATGAGGTCATTGGCGGGTCGGTGAATGAGAAGGGATCATTAACGATAGAGATCTCCAAAACGGGAGATGACTCCTTTCTCTCCCAAGTGATGAATTTGGTTGAGGAAGCCCAACAGAGCAAATCCCGAACGCAGGACCTGGCCAACCGCGCCGCTTTCTGGCTGACGATCGTTGCCATAACTGCCGGACTCCTCACATTCGGCGCCTGGATCTTATTCACCGGCCAAAGCTTTGATTTTGCCATGAACCGGACCGTGGCCGTAATGGTAATTACCTGTCCGCACGCCCTGGGATTGGCGATTCCGCTGGTTGTTTCCAGATCCACAAGTATTGCAGCTACCAACGGATTTTTGATTCGCGATCGTGCTGCTTTTGAGCAGGCCCGAAATCTGGATGCCGTCATTTTCGACAAAACCGGAACACTGACTGAAGGTACGTTCACCGTTACCGATATCCTTAATTTCAATGATGACTATTCGGATGAGGAAATTCTGAAATACGCTGCTTCGCTGGAAACCAACTCTGAACATCCCCTGGCGAAAGGAATTCTGGAAAAAGCCGATGAAACCTGGGAACCGGAAGAGTTCGATTCCATTACCGGAAAAGGGATCGAGGGCAAAGTAAATGGTAAACCGGTAAAAGTGGTGAGCCCCGGTTACGTGAATGAGCAGGAGATGGAGTATTCGGAAGATGAGGTTGAAGAGATTTCATCCCAGGGTAAAACTGTGGTGTTTGTGATCATTGAAGACAAACTGACCGGGGCCATTGCCCTGGGAGATGAAATCCGCGAGTCTTCCAAAAATGCCATTCAAGCACTGCACGAAATGGGCATCGAATGCATCATGCTCACGGGAGACAACCGGCAAACCGCCGAATATGTAGGCAGGGAGTTGAACATCGACCAGGTTTTTGCAGAGGTGCTGCCGCATGAAAAAGCCGACAAAGTGAAGGAAGTTCAAAACCAGGGCAAACGCGTTGCCATGACCGGTGACGGAGTAAATGATGCACCTGCACTGGCCCAGGCCGACGTGGGCATTGCCATTGGTGCCGGCTCGGATGTAGCCGTGGAAACCGGAGACATCGTCTTGGTGAAAAACAATCCTGAAGATGTGACGGCGTTGATCAAACTTTCCAAAGCCACCTATCGCAAGATGGTTCAGAACCTATGGTGGGCATCCGGCTATAATATCGGAGCCATTCCGTTGGCGGCCGGTGTGTTATTTGCCTGGGGCGTGATTTTAAGTCCGGCTGTGGGTGCGATCCTGATGTCTCTCAGTACAGTGATTGTGGCGGTGAATGCACGGTTTTTGAAGATGGAGTGAGGGAGTAATGAATCTTGCAGACCTCCAAGGTTTTTAAAACCTTGGAGGTCTTATGAAGCCTGAAACGAACCAGTGCTGGATTTTAAAAAATTATCAAACTGTCCTGTTTATTTTTGATAAGGCACTTCAAATCTGTCAAGCATCCCAAAATGCTTTCTGTTTAAGCTGATCAGTTTCATATCATTCATTTCGGCAGTTGCAGCAATCAGTGCATCTGCAAGACCCATTCCATGGCTCTGATGCCATTTATTACGCAAGCTGCGCCCGGATTTGGCAATCTCATTGTTTACCGGGTAGACGGTGAAAAGGGACAAAAAATAATTCAAATCTTTTTCTTCTTCATCACTTTTTATTCCTGAATACAATTCTGCTATAGTTATTGCAGAAACACAGAGTTCACCTTCAAAAGATTTTAAAAATTGTACTGCTTTTCTATTTCCCCGGAGATAATCTATGATAACATCAGTATCAATAATAGATCTTTCCATGCGAATTATGATCAGTTAAAGCGTTCGAACTCGCGGCGTAATTTTAGAAGATCGGGAAGGTCCTTTTTATCCTCCCACAATCCGGCACCGGCCTTTAGTTTTTTCTTTTTTTCACTTTCGGAATGACGTGAAATATATTCGGTTACGGCCTCTCTAATGATTTCACTTTTACTGGAGCCGCTTTGGCGTGATAGCGCATCCAGCTCTTCTTTCATTTCTTCTGATATGTATATTTGTGTTCGTTTCATACTATAAATTTAGATGATGTATATAAGTAATGTATATATTCACATTGATTAAATCCAATTTCTGCTCGATAATTACCTATAACGAATCATTGTATAGCAATAGCTTTCTTCATATCAACACCCGATTCATTAAATAAGTGAATAATAATCCCCTTATTTATACTAATTGAGAGATTTACATTCCCCTAATTTGTATATATTAGGGAATTTCTATAAAAGAAAGTTGCACATGAATCAAGTAACACCAAGAGCAGTTGGTATCAAAGAACATCTTCAGAAAGGAAAGGTGCTGATTATTTATGGTGCACGTCAGGTAGGCAAAACAACACTTTTGAAGTCATTCCTGGAAGGATCTGATTTAAAGCATCAGTTTTATACAGGGGATGATTTTTCCTTTTCTACAGATTTTGCAAAATGTGAACTGCGGTTGATTGAGCAAATGGTATCCGGGATTGACTTACTGGTTATTGATGAAGCCCAGAAAATTGAAAATATCGGAACAGCTCTGAAATTGGTGGTTGATCATTTTCCCGAAAAATATGTGATTGTCACCGGTTCTTCATCGTTCGATCTTGCCAATTCTACCGAGGAACCGCTCACCGGCAGAAAAAACGTGGTTACGTTATATCCAATCAGTATACAAGAGCTCGGGCAGGGCACCACACCTTATGAACTGGATAAAAAGATAGAACAACTCATGATCTACGGTTCCTACCCCGAAGTTGTGACTCTAAGCGATAACGGGGCGAAAGAGGACCGGATCACAGAAATTAAAAATTCATACCTGATCAAAGATATTCTCGAGTTTCAAAGACTGAAACGCCCAAATGTAATCCTTGACTTGTTAAAACTGATTGCTTTCCAGGTTGGCAACCAGGTATCTACCGTTGAACTTGGAAAACAACTTGGTATCGACAAAAAAACCGTTCAGCGATACCTGGATTTACTGGAAAAATCATTTGTCTTGATTTCCCTCGGAGGTTTTTCCAGGAATCTCAGAAAGGAAGTTTCAAAAATGAAGATGTATTACTTTATGGATCTGGGTATTCGCAACGCGGTAATTGCAAATTTTAATTCATTTGATCTGAGAAACGATATAGGTCAGCTTTGGGAAAATTTTATGTTGCTAGAACGAATGAAACGAAATGCATTTAAAGGCCAACATGTCAATTACTACTACTGGCGAACATACGATCAAAAAGAGATAGATCTGATTGAGGAGGGCGGCGGTAAATTGAGAGGATATGAATTTAAGTGGAATCCCAACCAAAAAGTGAAAACACCGAAAGAGTGGCTTAAGACTTACGAAAACGCCACATTCGGAGTTATTTCACGAGAAAATTACCGGGAGTTTGTTATGTAATTTTAGTGCTGTCCCAAATTATCTCTGCCAACACCAAACCACCTGTCCTGTTAACATTTACCTAAATTAATAACTGCATTCATGGACCCACTTGCGCATACGCTTTTTGGCGCTACAATGGCCGAAGCCGGCTTGAAACGTAAAACCGCCCTGGCAACTGCCACCTTGATTATTGGTGCCAATATCCCTGATATTGATGCTATTGCCATGTTTGTCAGCTCCGACTTTTCCCTGCTGGTTCGCAGGGGCTGGACCCACGGTATTCTGGCCCTGTTGATCTGGCCCTTTCTCTTAACCTGCATCATGCTTGGAATCGACCGCTTGATAGACAGATGGTTTTCCACCCGAAAGCGGCACCGCCAAAATCCTCCGATGAAACCCTTAATGCTCCTGGGTATCGCTTTCCTCGGAGTTTGGAGTCATCCGCTTCTGGACTTGCTGAACACCTACGGGATCCGCCTGCTGATGCCGTTCAGCGGAACCTGGTTCTACGGCGACACCCTCTTTATCATTGATCCGTGGTTCTGGCTGCTTGCCGGAGCAGGTGTGGTATTGGCACGATCAAAATCGTGGATCGGTATCAGCGGTTGGATTTTGCTTGGAGCGGCAGTAACTGGCCTGATCACCACTGCAGATATGGTTCCCTTGTTCCTGAAAATCATCTGGCTTGCAGGTATCGCTACGATTGTACTTGCCCGATGGTCGGGTCATCATCGCGGAGCCACTCAGCCTATTGCGCTGGCACTGCTTTCAACTTTGATACTTTATATCGCTTTTATGTTCACCGGGGCGAAACTCACCTCTTCACAAGCCAAAGCTCATCTTACTGAAGAGGGAGTCCAGGTCAAAGAGGTTATGGCCAACCCGCTTCCGGCGCGCATCCTTCTGCGAACCGGTATAGCAGCTTCCGAGACCCATTACTACCGGTTCAGAGTGAACTGGTTGCAATCCGGAAGTTTTGAGCTCTCCGGTGAGCCCATTCCCATTGTGGAGCCGGATCGTATCATAGAAGCGGCTCTCAAATCACCCGACATTCAAGGCCTCCGTAACTGGATCCGTTTTCCATACTACGAAGTTCAGCAGTTAGACGACGGCTGGAAAGTGATTATCCGGGATCTGCGATATGTTCACCCCGAGCAGGAATCTCCAACGGGTATAGGTATGGCAGTGGTAGAGCTGGATGAAGACTTGCAGTTGATCAAGCTGCAACAATAAAACCGATCGAGAAGACATAAAAAAAGCACTCTCCAACAGTTTATGATCCGGTTTTTTGATTCCATCTCATGTACTGCCGAAAAGTGCCTTATTCACTCTTGATGTGATCTGACCAGGCTGCTCAATCCTGTCAGTTCATAGATATACCGGACTGCGTCATTTCTGCCCTGGCGTCTTCTATTGCTGATTGAAGCTTCTCCAGTTCATTTTTCATATGAGTTCCATTACGCACAGTTTTGTCGGCTAATGACGAAATGGATGTGATCCCTTTGGTTGTTAAATCGTTCGACATGTATGCCTGTATCTGGTTTACATCAGAAACATATGTTCTAAAAGCTTCTTTTACGCCAATGTTGTTTTCAGCTATTTTATCATAGATTTCGCCCAGAGCTGCTCGACGTTCATCACTGCTTCTTTGAATTTCGGGGTTATCATATTGATTACCATTACTATCCCACTCTTCAAAGTAAGTCTTGCCGCTTGAAGTCATTTCATCGGCGTGGGTTTCAAAATCTTCTTCCATCTTCTTGATTTTAGATACATTATCTGTATACACATCAAACGCTTTCTTCACATCTGACTGGCCGGGCTTGGTTAACTCATCGAGTGAGGCTCCAATGGCATCCAATTGTATAACAATTGATTCAATATCCTTATCAACGGTAGCTAAAGACGATTGCACATCTTCTGATCGGGTCATTCCGGTTGATGAACATCCTGCTATGGCAACTATTAATGCCATAAAAACAACTGCAAGAACATTTCCGTGTTTTATAAATCGTTTCATATTTCTATCCATAATTTCCCACAAACTGCGGGATCGTTGTGAAGTTATTATCACGCCTGCAATATCATCAATTCATATACCCGGCACATTACATGATGCCAAAAGATGTTTACATACTTTACTGAACAGTGGTTATACTGTACCCTCCCTTATTCGGCTTCCCTTAAACCGGGCAGATGGCAGCAACGGAAATGAATGCCTTTGTAGTGAGCAATACATATCTTGGATTCTGCACATGTCTTTCAGTGTGCAATCTGTGATATATGTAACACTGAGCAAAAGCCGATGTAATGGTCTCTCGTTACTGATAGATAAATTTCGGTATAAATAGTCATTAAAATAATCCTGCTCCAATATGAGTTCTGTTGAAAAAGTTACCTTTAACAACCGTTCAAGTCGCGAATTCAGTAAAACGGTCAAAAAGCGGGTAGACCAATATTTTGAGGAGAATGAAATTTCAAAACATGCCAATCTCCAGATGGTGGTCAAAACCATTTTGCTTCTGAGCCTCTATTTTGGTTCTTATGCTTTGATTATATCGGGACAACTATCTCTCGGAGCCATGTGGTTTTTAACTTTCTTAATGGGTATCGGAATGGCCGGGATCGGATTTTCAGTATCTCACGACGCACTGCATGGCGCATATTCATCCAACAGCGCGATAAATCGTGCCCTGGGTTTTACCTTTGATCTACTGGGAGCCAACGGATACATCTGGAAAATCACCCACAACATCATCCATCACACCTACACCAATATCCATGAGCACGATGAAGACCTTGAAGTGGCTGGTTTTATACGGCTCTCACCCCATTCCGAGTATAAAGCCATTCACCGGGTTCAGCACATACTGGCCTTTTTTGCCTATAGTTTGGCTACGTTCTTTTGGGTGTTTATAAAAGATTACAAGAATTTCTTCAAACCAAATATCGGCCCTTATAACAACAAAAATCACCCGGTTAGTGAGTGGATCATTCTATTTATAACCAAGGGCATTTACTATACCTATATGCTCGTCTTACCGCTCATTCTTCTGGATATCACCTGGGTTCAGCTTTTAATCGGGTTTTCAACCCTGCATATTACGGCCGGCCTGATTCTGGGTATTATTTTTCAGCTTGCCCATGTAGTGGAGGAGACCGATCATCCGCTTCCCAACGAAGAGAATATGATTGATGAACACTGGATGATTCACGAAATGGTGACGACCAACAACTTTGCCCGCAATAATAAAGCTCTCTGCTGGTTCGTAGGCGGACTGAATTTTCAGATTGAACACCACCTGTTTCCAAGAGTGTGCAGCATCCATTACCCAGCCATCAGCCCGATTGTTGAACAAACTGCCCGGGAATTTAACATCCCCTACAATCACCACGATACATTTTTTGAAGCCGTAGCCTCTCATTACCGAACACTCAAAAAATTCGGTGATCCTGAATTCATATACGCAGAAGCTCAAGTATGAACTACCTAAATGCTAATATCTACACCATTCTTATGTCAGAAATGACTTCCGTTGTTACGCTATTCTTTTTCCCTGAATAATCTGGAATAAGATCGCAATAACGGCTATAACCAGCAGAATGTGAATGAGTCCACCTGTGCTGTAGCCTACAAATCCGACTAACCAGGCTATGATTAAAATTACGGCCACGATATATAATAGATTTCCCATGATGTTCAGTGCTTATAATTAACGTTAATCTCCGAGAAAGCGGAGGTGTTTCTGTCTGATAAGAAATCATTTAATGAATTTTCCAGGTCATCCATTTTACTGCTGAAACTGTTTTTGAAAAGGTCCCAATTCTCCCTATCTGAAACGCTGTAACCATCCAATTCCCGTTTGAGATCACGGTTGGTTTTTCTAAACTCTGAAAGCACTTTTTCATCCCTGAATTTGATTTCCATATCTATTTCAACCTTGATCATTTCCCTTATTTCGTCAAAGGATCGATTGTTTGCCATAATTTTACCGGCAGTTTCAACTCTGAAAGCATGGACTTCAGTATTCACTTCACGATCACTATTTTCGTCATTCCCGCTCGATTCGACTACTGAAACTCCTGCCTTCTCAAACTCATTAAACGAACTGTCGCACCCGGACAACACCAACGCCGCCATCAACACAACAGTCGTTAAAACAACGATTGAGTATTTCATAACTATGGATTTTTGTTTTCATCTTGATCTATCTGCTCTTGTTTATATCCTCGTATAGGATGATCGATTATAACTCTCAAGCATTTTTCCTGAGATTTCCTCTATAATGACCCCCGTCTTTTCCTACTCTATGATCTCTTCCCGGTGTGGGTGGTCCGATTTCGGCATCAGTTTTTCCGGAAAGTTCAACCCCTTAAATCGTTCGTCAAAATTTTTAGATCCTTTAGTCCACGAGATATCATTTCTGTTTCTGCTGAACTCCACTCCACTTTCATCAACATTCTCCTTACCGGCACTTTTCATGTCACTTTCTCTCCACCAATTTAAATGGATTGTTTTACCCTCAATTCTATCTAAATCTGTTAAACATCACTGTCTCAAGCGTTACACTTAACCGGCTTAGTTTTGCATTTTTTACAGGTTCATTATGCACTTACACCGATTCTGCAGCTCAGTAATTCAAATTCTGAATGGCATTTAATAATGAGCCGTAATTAGGGTGCCGAAGAAATGATAGATTTTAAAACCCACAGATCTCTAAGGTGTTTTAGCTGATAAAAGAATTGGAGAGTCAGTGTTTATAACTTGAGCACAAAATTTTCCCTGTCAAAATCTGAACCCCGATTCATTTTAACAGCTGTCAGAGCTTTAGCCAACACTTTTTTGAGCACAGTGTAATCACCCGGCTTGGTAATGTAGATATTGGCTCCAAATTGAAAGGCATCCTCTATATCCTTTTCGGATGTTGAGGTAGAGTAGATTGCAATTGAAATATCGTTGTATTTGCTACACTTCCGGATCTCCTTCAGGCAATCTAACCCGTTCATGTTCGGCATGTTGAGATCCAGAAAAATAATGTGGGGGGGGGACTGATTTTCATTTTTGAGAAAATCCATCAGCTGTTCACCGTCATTCACCATATTGACGATGGTATCTATTTCCAACTCCTCAAAGATGTCATTAAAAACGAGTCTGTCACCAGCATCATCATCGGTTAACAGAATGCGAAGTGGCGCTTTTTGAATTTCCATCTATTATTATTCATTCATCGGAATATAAATATCAAATACACTTCCTTTGTCTAACTCACTTTTCACGTTTATGATCCCATTGTGATGGGCCACAATTTTTTTCACCGTTGCCAAACCGATACCCGTACCCGGATATTCATCTTTGCTATGCAATTTTTGAAATACCTCGAAAACTTTATCGCTAAACTTATCCTCAAAACCGATACCGTTGTCTGAAACAGAAATATGGCAGTATTTTTTACCCGGTAAAAAACCCTCTTCTTTCCGGCTGCTTCCCTCTATAATATTACAACTGATCTTAACATGCGGTTCTTCCCCGGGTTTTGAAAATTTGAGCGCATTACTGATCAGGTTGTACATCAGTTGCCGGAACTGGAATACAATAACATCGGCCTCACACATTTCCCCCACATCAACCGTTGCATTTTTTTCCTGAATGGTATCGTTGAAGTTGGTTATAACCTCATCAACAATGGTTTTAAGGTTTACCCGTTCAAATATCCTTTCAGTTGTGTTCAGCCGCGAAAATGCAAGCAGATCGTCAATAAGTTTCTGCATGCGCTGAGCAGCACCCTGCATAAGATTGAAATAGGTTTTGCCCTTCTCAGACAGGTTTTGATGCTCTTTTTCAAGGATCCGGCCGGCAAAGGTTTGAATTTTCCGGAGAGGTTCCTGCAGATCGTGACTGGAAATGTAGGTAAATGCCTCCAGCTCCTTATTCATATTCACCAACTCCCTGTTCGTTTCCTGAAGCTCTTCGTTTGCACTCTTTAACTCGGCAGTCCGCTCTTCAATTTTCTCCTTCAGCTCTTTGGTATATCGTTCCTGAATTCTTTGCCTTTTTTCTCTCTCCTTCACCTGTTCGGTTATATCCTCGAGAGAAAGCAGAATTAAATTCTCTGACTCATCATCTTTCACCACTACCCGCGCATTCAGCAGCAGGTGCAGTTCGCCAACGCCGGGAAAACTGTGAACAACTTCGTAATCGACAATAATAGGATTTTCGGGAATATCCTCTTCCAGAAGCTTTCTCAATTCTGGAAAATCCCACTTCTCATCGTCCAGGTTATAGATCAGAGACCCTATGGTTTCTTTTTCATTCAGCTTAAACTGTTTGTAAAAGGCGTTGTTGGCCGTTCGTATCCGCAGGTTTTTATCCAGCACCAACAGCGGTTCGCGAATATTTGCAACAATAGACTCAGAATAATTTTTTTCTGACTCCACCTGTTCATTTAAACTGCTCATCTCCTGGTTCAGAACAATCAGTTCCTCGTTGGTGCTTTGCAGCTCCTCCTTGCTGGTCTCCAACTCTTCATTTAAACTTTGCAGCTCTTCACTGCCGCTCATCAGCTCTTCGTTGGCGCTTTGAAGTTCTTCAATGGCCACTTCCTGATCTTCCGTGATATTCCGCATATCTTCCCTTGTGTCAACAAGTTCCTGCTCCAACTGCTTTATTCGAAGATCTTTTTTGTTCTCAGATGATTTGTCTGTTTCTGAAATTTCAGTTTCAGATTTCTTTTTGCTGCCTGTTGATGGGGTATCATGAAAAAGAACTAAAAAATAAGGCTCAATGGTATTGGGAAGCGGAATAGCTTCGATGGAGATTGACCGGAGTTCATCATTTATTTTAACCGGGATGTTCTCTTTTTTTACTTCAGTATGTTCCTGCTTTGCTTTATGCAGAACATTCCGCAGTTCAAAAGCTAATCCCTGAGCGGCCAATGCAATCAGATTATGACTCGGTTTTCCGGATGATTGCTCTAAATAGGGCCCTGTTTTACCGCGGTACTGCACAATATCCAACGCATCATTCACTACCACACCTACCGGGGTGTACTTTTTGAGCATGATCTCGTCTGCCTTGTTTTGAAAGTCAGGGCTCTTTTTTTCCGGCTTCACGGTCTCTTCTATCTGGTTATAATCCAGTTCTGACCTCCGGTTCACCACCTGCACATACTTGCTCGGGACATCTTTTCGCGAATATATTTTTTCGCTTTTGGCTACTTCTGCAAACAGGTCAGGAACACCACTGGATGTTTCCGATTTTCCAAGCAGTAACAGTCCGGTTGGGTTCAATACATAGTGAAAGGTTGTGAGTGCTTTTTTCTGTAAATATGGCTCAAAATAGATCAGCACATTCCGGCAGCTGATCAGATCCATTTTCCCAAATGGCGGGTCTTTTAAAAAGTTGTGAACGGCAAACACGCACATATCCCGGATCTGGCGGTTTACCTGAAATCGTCCGTTTGCTTTCGTAAAGAATCTCTTCAGCCGTTTCTCGGATACACCTTCTAATTCTGTCTCTGAGTACATACCCAGGCGCGCTTT
>Ga0081527_100673_pt1 | contig 12688 bp, 9 predicted proteins | sample HotLakmasection5_FD_70992 | JGI IMG/M metagenome (GOLD analysis project Ga0081527, IMG submission 70992) | Hypersaline microbial mat communities from Hot Lake, Washington, USA - Section #5 (SPADES assembly) (version 2) | ecosystem: Environmental > Aquatic > Non-marine Saline and Alkaline >... | reverse complement strand
GGGCTCGCCCCCGGGCGCGTAGCGGAGTCGGACGCGGATCTGGCCCTGGCGGCCGTCGTCGATGACGTCGTAGCCGTCGATATAGCCCTCGGACTGGAGGACGTCGGGGGGGCCGCGGGAGGCCCTGCCGGTCCCCCGCCATGACCGCCTCGCCGACCTCGTCGGCGCGGTCCTCGGCGACCAGGGCGACCGCGGCCCCCCCGAAGCCGCCCCCGGTCATGCGTGCCGCCGCGGCGCCGGCCTCGACGGCCAGCCCCACGAGCGCATCCAGCTCCGGGATCGAGACCTCGAAATCGTCGCGCAGGCTCGCGTGACCGGCCGCGAAGACCGCACCGACCCGAGCCAGGTCACCGGCCTCCAGCGCTGCCGCCGCGGCACGCACACGGGCGTTCTCGGTCACGACGTGCCGCAGGCGGCGGGCGGGCACGTCCGCCACCCCCTGCAGCAGCGCAGGGAGCTCGGCCGGGTCGACGTCGGCGGGACGCCGACCACCGAGGACGGGCAGGGCCGCCCGCAGCTCCTCGGTGCGCTGGCCGTAGCCGGAGGACTCCAGTCGACGTCGGACGCCGGAGTCGAGGATCAGCACCACGTGCCCCTGGGGCAGCGCGACCAGCCGATGCTCGAGCGTGCCGCAATCCAGCAGCACGCCGTGGTCGGCGCGACCGAGGATCGAGGCGGCCTGGTCCATGATCCCGGACGGCACCCCGACGGCCCGGTGCTCGGCCGCCCGGCACAGTGCGGCGAGGTCCAGCGGCTCCAGGGTGAAACCACTCGCCTCGCACAGCGCCATGGCGACCACGACCTCGAGCGCGGCCGAGGAGGACAGCCCCGCGCCCTGGGGCAGGTCCGAGGTGATGGACCCGGCGACACCCACCGGTGCTCGTCCGACGAGGTGGAGCTCGGCAGCGACAGCCGCGACGAACCGGCCGAACCCCTGCTCCGGGGTCTGGCTGCCGTCGGCTGGCACGTCGACGACCTCCTCCGCGCCGTCGGAGCTGAGCCGGATGCGGTCGCCGCCGAGCTCACCGGTCAGCGTGATACCGCGATCGATGGCCGCCGGTAGGACCAGCCCGTCGGTGTGGTCGGTGTGCTCGCCGATGAGGTTGGCGCGACCTGGCGCATGGAACACGGCGGGCACTGGCATCTCCTGCGTGGGCATGACTATCGTAAGTGAAACGAAGCTCATAGCAAGATGTCGAAAGCGGCGGGCGCCCTGGCCCGCGCTCCCGACACCGCCAGCTCTGGGGGGCGCGAGGCGCCGCGCGGGGTGAGGCTCTCAGGAGGCAGAGGTGCGGGTCCTGGTGACCGGTGGCGCCGGCTACATCGGCGCGACGACCGCAGCTGCGCTGCTCGAGGCCGGGCACGAGGTCACCGTCGCCGACGATCTCAGCCGTGGCCACCGTGCAGCGGTCCCGACCGCCGCCACCTTCGTCGAGGTGGACGTCACCGTGCCGGCCGCCATCGATGCGGTCGTAGCCGACGGTGGCTTCGACGCGTGCCTGCACTTCGCCGCGCTGATCGAGGCCGGCGAGTCGATGCGCGCCCCCGAGCGGTTCTTCCGGGTCAACACCGGCGGCTCGGCGATCCTACTGGAAGCGCTGCTGCGCCACGGCGTGGAGCGCTTCGTGCTGTCGTCGACCGCGGCGGTGTACGGCGAGCCGGAGACGGTCCCGATCACCGAGGACGCACCCCTCGCACCCACCAACGCCTACGGCGAATCCAAGCTGCTGGTCGAGCGGATGCTCGCCTGGCACCACCGCATCCACGGGCTGCAGGTGGCCTCACTGCGGTACTTCAACGCTGCCGGCGCCGTCCCCGGTCGCGGCGAACGCCACGAGCCCGAGACCCACCTCATCCCGCTGGTGCTGCAGGTCGCTGAGGGCCGTCGCGACCACATCACGGTGTTCGGCACCGACTACCCCACACCGGACGGCACCTGCATCCGGGACTACATCCACGTCGCCGACCTCGCGGACGCCCACGTCCGCGCCGTCGAACGGCTCGATCAGCACGGCGCACTGACCTGCAACCTCGGCAACGGACGTGGCTTCAGCGTCGCCGAGGTGATCGCCGCCGCGCGGCGGGTCACGGGCCACCCGATCCCCGCCGAGGACGCCCCGCGCCGCGCCGGCGACCCGGCCGTGCTGGTCGCCTCCGCCGAGCGTGCTCGACGCCTCCTCGACTGGGCCCCCCAGCACGACGACCTCGACCGCATCGTCGCCGACGCCTGGGCCGAGCTCGGCTGACGACCGCTGGCGTCAGCGAGGACGCCGCACCGCACGGACCAGCAGGAGCCGCGATGAGCACCAACGAGACGGGACCGGTGCCCGCCCGCATCCGGCGGGACCGGATGCTGGCGTTGCTGCGCGAGCGCGACTTCGTCCGGGTCACCGACCTGGCCGACCGCTTCGAGGTGTCCGAGGTCACCGTGCGGGGCGATCTCGACGCGCTGCAGGCGCGGGGCCAGCTCCGCCGGGTCCGTGGCGGCGCCGTGCCGCGGGCGGCCGCGCCCGCGGAGCGCCGGTTCGAGGAGGCGGAGGTCGCCGCCGCCGCCCAGAAGCGCGCCATCGGCCGGGCCGCGGCTGCCATGGTGGGCAACGGCGACACGATCGTCCTCGACGTCGGCACCACGACCACGGCCATCGCCCAGGCCCTGGCCGCCCGGGTCGAGCTCGAGGACGCCACGATCTTCACGAGCTCGCTGACCATCGCGCTGGCGCTCGAGGACGCCGATCCCCGCCTGACGGTGGTGGTCACCGGCGGGACCCTGCGCTCCAAGCAGCACTCGCTGGTCGAACCGCTGGCCGGGCTCGTGCTGGACACCATCAACGCCGGCACGGCCTTCATCGGCTGCAACGGCGTCGACATCGACCGCGGCGTGACCAACATCAACCTGCCGGAGACCGAGATCAAGCGCATGATCCTGCGCGCCTCGCAGCGCCGGATCGTGTGCGCCGATAGCTCGAAGCTCGGACAGGTCGCGTTGGCGCACGTGTGCGACCTCGACGACGTCGACCTGCTGATCACCGACGATCAGGCCGAGCCGGACCTGGTGAACGCGATGCGCGACACCGGCCTCGAGGTGGTGCTGGCCCCGACCGACGCGCAGCCATGACGCGCTTCGTCCCGCTCCTCGAGGTCCCCGTCGACCCGGCCACGGGGCTGGTCTACGAGCACGGCTGGCAGTCCTGGAGCCCCGCCGGCGTCCATCGCCTGACCACCGTCAGCCCGCGCCCGGCCACGACGCGGTGGCAGACGATGGCGTTCCGGCCGGAACAGCCGGCGCCTGCCCGTGGCTTCCAGGGCGAGGGCCTCCTGGCCCTCCAGCCGGCGGCCGAGGCGCCCGTCACCGTGCTGCACGCGCCGGATCCGCACGTCGAGGTGGCCTCGATCCGGCTCGAGCTGCACGGCGGCACCGCGCTGGTGTCCGCCGACGGCGAGGTGGTAGCGACCGAGCGCGGCACCGACCTCGTGACCGCGCTCGAGGAGCACGGCACCGCGCTGGCCGACCACCTCGGCGTCCCCGCCGGCGGGACCGAACGCCGCCTCGGCACCGGGTGGTGCTCCTGGTACGGCTACTACCACGACATCACCGAGCAGGCGCTCATCGGCGAGCTGGCGCTGATCGACCGTGCCGCGCTGGCCGTCGACACCGTGCAGCTCGACGACGGTTACCAGACGGGCATCGGTGACTGGCTGTCACGGCGCACCGACGCCTTCCCGAGCCCGCTGCAGGACCTGGCCGCTCGGATCGCCGAGACCGGCCGCACCGCGGGGCTGTGGACCGCTCCCTTCCTGGTCGGGGCCGACAGCGAGCTGGCCCGTGCGCATCCCGACTGGCTGGTCGGCGGCGCCGAGGCCGCCGACGAGCACTGGGGGCAGCGCATCGGCGTGCTCGACGTCACCCACCCGCACGCGGCGGAGCACCTGCAGACGGTGTTCCGCACGCTCACCGCATGGGGGTTCACCTACCACAAGGTCGACTTCCTCTACGGCGGCGCGGTGCCGGGACGACGGCATGCCGACGTGACGGCACTGGAGGCCTACGGCATCGGGCTCGGCCTGCTGCGCGACGCGATCGGGCCGGACGCGGTGCTGCTCGGCTGCGGGGCGCCGCTGCTGCCGTCGATCGGGCGGGTGGACGCCATGCGCATCTCCCCCGACATCGACCCGAGCTTCGAGCCGCCGCTCGGCGACGTCAGCCAGCCGTCCGGCCGCGGTGCGGTGCTCATGGGTCGCGCCCGCGCCTGGCAGCACGGCCGCTGGTGGGTCAACGACCCCGACTGCATCACCGTGCGCCCACGGATCGAGCGTCGCGAGCTGTGGGCGGCGGAGCTCATGAGCCACGGTGGGCTCGCCGTCTCCGGCGACCCGATCGGCGCGCTCGACGACCGTGGCCTCGCCCTGACCCGTGCACTGCTGCTGCCACCGGCCGAGCGTGCGGCGAGGTGGCAGGCCGACCCCGACGACGAGCTCGGCGGCAGCTTCACCGGAACGTGTCTACGTTGACGTCCCCGGCGGCACGGGAGCGCACCGGGACCTCCCGCGGTGCCCCGCCCCCGGGACCGCGCCCGATCCCCAGGAGCCTCGCCCATGCGGTTCGGCGTCTGCTACTACCCCGAGCAGTGGCCGCGGACCCGGTGGCCCGAGGACGCCGCGTCGATGGTGGAGCTGGGCCTCGGCTTGGTGCGGATCGGCGAGTTCGCGTGGAGCCGGTACGAGCCGGCACGGGGACGCTTCAGCTTCGGCTGGCTGGACGAGGCGATCGCGACGCTGGCCGATGCCGGGCTCGGGGTCGTGCTGGGCACGCCGACGGCCACGCCGCCGGTGTGGCTGGTCCGTGAACGGCCCGAGATCCTCGCGGTCGGCCCGGACGGGCGCCGCCGCGCCTACGGCTCCCGCCGGCACACCTCCACCACCTCCCGGGCCTACCGGGAGGAGGCGGCCAGGATCGTGTCCGTGCTGGTGGAGCGCTACGGGCACCACCCGGCCGTGGTCGCGTGGCAGATCGACAACGAGCCCGGCAACCACGACTCGGCCCGGTGCTGGAGCGAGGAGAGCCAGGCCGCCTTCAGCGCCTGGCTGTCCCGGCGCTTCGACGGCTCGATCGACGCGCTGAACGCGGCCTGGGGCAACGCCTTCTGGTCGATGGACTACCCGGACTTCGAGGCGGTCCGGCTGCCGGTCCCCACCGTCACCGACCACAACCCGTCGCTGATGGTCGCCCATCTGGCCTTCGCGGCCGAGCAGGCCGCCGAGGGACTGGCCGAGCAGCGGGCCATCGTGTCGGCGGGCAGCCCCGGTCGTGAGGTCTTCACCAACCTCTACCTCGGCGACATCGACATCGACCCACGGCAGGTGGCACGGCCGACCGGGCTCGGATCGGTGGACATCTACCCCCACGGGCTGCGCGACGCCGACGAGGTCGCCTTCGTGCTCGACCTGGCCCGCGGCTCGGCGCTCGGGCCCGACCAGGGGCCGGAGGCCCGGGGCGGCCACGCGTGGATCGTCGAGCAGCAACCGGGTCCGGTGAACTGGACCGGCGACAACCCGGCGGTCCCGACCGGGCAGGTGCGGCTGTGGTGCTGGCAGGCGGCGCTGCACGGCGTCGACACCCTGCTGTGGTTCCGCTGGCGGGCGGCCCGGGCCGGGCAGGAGCAGCACCATGCCGCGCTGCTGCGCCACGACGGCACCCGGGCGCCGGCCTGGGCGGAGGCAGCCCGTTTCCTCGGCGAGTACGAGCGCGTGAGCACCCTGTCCCCGCACCTGCTGCCGCGGCCGCCCGCGCGGGTCGCGCTGGTCCACGAGCATCTCGATGCATGGGTGCTGGAGGTGATCCCCCAGGTGCCGGACGCGAGCCACCGGATGCTCGTGACCGCCGCCCACGCCGCGGCGCGACGGGTCGGGCTGGACGTCGACGTGGTCCCGGCCGATGCGGACCTCACCGGCTACGAGGTCGTGCTCGCGCCGGCGCTCCACACGGTGACTTCCGACCGTCTCGCGCGGCTCGAGGCCGCCCTCGACGCCGGCAGCCTGGTGATCCTCGGTCCCCGCAGCCTGGTCCGCGACGAGCACGTGGTCTGGGTGGACGAGCCGGTGCCGGCGGGGCTGTCCGCGCGCCTCGGCGCCCGGGGGGAGCACGCAGGGAGCCCGATCGGGTGGCCGCGCGAGCCCGCGAACGCGAGCCAGCTCGTCCTGGACGATCCCCGGCAGCCGGTGCCGGCCGGAGGCTGGATCGAGACCCTGACCGATCTCGCCGACGGGGTGAGCGTGCTCGGCCGGGCACGGGGAGGACCGCTGGACGGCGCACCGGTGGTGGTCCGCCGCGGCGGACTGGTCCACCTCGGTGCCGCCTCGGTGGACGCGTGGGTACGGGTGCTGTCCTCGCTCCTGCAGCGTCGTGCGCGCGCCGACCACCTCGAGGTGTTCGAGCGGGGCGGGCGCCACGTCACGCTGGACCATCGCGCGCGCACCATCGGTGGGCTCGGCAGCGTCTCGGACCGGCACTGACCCTCCCCCCGCAGCGGTCCTGGGCGGCCGCAGCCGGAGGCGCCCCCCGCCACCGTCCCCGCGCTGCGCGCGGAGCGGGTTGTGAAGTCTTCGTCCGTGCGTTGCGCGAACCTTCGTTCGCGAAGTTCTATAGCGCTAGTTGAGAAGCTTTCGAAAGCTCTGCTAGTTTCGAAGTCATGGAGCGACTGGAGCGGTGGGAGCTGCGGCACGGCGATGGCCGCCGCCTGTTCGTGTACGGCGCCTACGGCGGGCAACCCCTCCCCGAGGACCCTCCCCCCGGCGCGTCGCCCGCGCTGCACCTGCGCCACGACGCGCTCAACGACCAGTGGGTCGCGATCTCGCCGGCGCGCAACACCCGGCCGCAGTCCGCCGCCATCGGCAGCACGGCTGCGCCCGCCTGCCCCCTGTGCGTCGGCGGTCCGGAGCTGCCCTTCGCCTACGAGGCGGCGGTGTTCGAGAACCGCTTCCCGACGCTGCTGGCCGACCCGCCACCGCCACCGGAGCTGGACGGACCGACCGCCCCCTCCCGCGGCCGCTGCGAGGTGGTGCTGTACACGCCGACCCACACCGGCTCGCTGGCCACGCTGACGGCCCAGGAACTCGCACGGGTCATCGCCATCTGGACCGACCGCTCCGTCGAGCTGTGGCAGGTCCCGGAGCACCGCGTCGTGCTGGTGTTCGAGAACCGCGGGGAGGACGTCGGCGCGACCCTGTCCCACCCCCACGGGCAGATCTACGCGCTGGATCGGCTCCCGGTCCACCTCCAGACCCGCATGGACGCGCTGGTCCAGCACCGCAAGACCGACGGCAGCTGCCTGAGCTGCGAGGTGGTGGACCGCGACCTCGCAGCCTCCGACCGCCGGGTCCGGGACAACGCGAGCTTCACCGTCGGGGTGCCCTTCGCCCCGGACTGGCCGTTCGAGCTGCACGTCCGCGCCAAGCGGCACGGCGTCCGCCGGCTCCCCGATCTGACCGTCGCCGAGCGGCGCGATCTGGCGGCCGCGCTCCGCGAGGTCGTGCGCATCTACGACCAGCTCTTCGACGAGCCGCTCGCCTACCTCATGGCGTGTCAGCAAGCGCCGACCGACCTCGACGGTCAGCCGGCCGAGGACTGGCATCTGAGCTTCGAGTTCCTCCCGCCCAACCGCGCGCCCAACAAGCTGAAGGTACGCGCGACCGTGGAGACGGCGGCGGGCCTGTTCATCAACGACACCGTGCCGGAGGCCTCCGCAGCGCAGCTCGCGGCGGTCTCGACGGTCACGGAGGGCGCCGAGGTGGCGTCCATCCCCGACGTCGAGGTGGTGCCCGCCCCGGGCCTCGCCGACGTCTTCGACACCTGATCCGACGACGTGCTGGCGGCCGCCGGCGCGGGAGAGAGGGAACGATGAGGAAGAAGCGGTGGATCGCACTGCTCGCTGCACTGGGGGTCATGCTGGCCGCCTGCGGTGGCGAGGAAGCGGCCGACGACACGACCGAGGACACCGAGGCCGGTGGCGAGGACGCGACCGAGGAGACCGAGGACGCCGAAGAGACCGAGGAGGAAGCCGCCGGAGACGGTGAAGCCGTCAGCCTGCGGTGGCGGACCCGACCCGACAACCAGCAGGAGATCGACGTCTATTCGAGCATCAGCGAGCAGATCGACGCTGACTGGGACGCCGCGACCCTCGAGTACGAGCCCGGCGGCTCGGAGACCTCGTCCTACCAGGACGTGCTCCGTACGGAGATCGCCGGTGGCACCGCCCCGGACGTCTTCTGGATCCCCGGCACCGACATCGCGGACTTCGCCAACCGTGGGCTGATCCTGGACCTGCGCGACCTCGCCGAGGCCAGCGCCGACTACGCCGGTGACGACGCCTACGCCCCCGGGCCGATGGAGCTGCTCACCTACGATCCGGAGACCCAGACCTCCGGCCCGTCGCTGTGGGGCCTCCCGCGCGACGTCTCCACCTTCGCCTTCTACCTCAACCTCGACCTGATCGAGGAGGCCGGTGCCCCCGACCCCCGCGAACTCGACGCCGAGGGTGAGTGGAACTGGGACAGCTTCCGCGAGGTCGCCGAGGCGGTCGACGGGCTGGGCGACGACATCCAGGGCTTCGGCATCAACAACTGGTGGGCGAACCCCGGTGTGTGGATGTACTCCGCAGGCGGCGGGTTCTTCAACGAGGACCGCACCGAATCCATCGTCGGTTCCCCGGAGTCGGTGGCCGGACTCGAGTACCTCGCGGGTCTGTACCAGGACGGCCTCGGTGTCCCCTACGGCGAGGACTCGCAGCCGCCGTTCCAGGCGGGTCAGGTCGGTATGCAGCTGACCGGCCGCTGGTCCACCCCGGCGTACCGTGACAACACGTTCAACTGGGACGTCGTGAACATCCCGGAGGGCCCGGCCGGCGCGATCAACTGGACCTTCTGGGGCGCCTACGTCGTCAACGCCAACACCGAGCACCCCGAGGAGGCCTTCGAGCTGCTGACCCGTCTGACCGACGGCGAGGTGCAGGGCGAGATCGCGGAGCTGGGTGCCAACATCCCGTCCCGCGTCGACGACCCGGACACGCTGGATGAGTTCCTGACCTTCACCCCGCCGGAGAACAACCAGGCCTTCCTGGACGGGCTCGACAGCTCCGTGCCGGAGGGTCCGCTGTGGGAGGGTGACTGGCCCGCCTTCGACTCGATCCTGGCACCGGCGATCGAGGCCGTCATCGCCGGCGACCTCTCGCTCGAGGAGTTCTCCGCCACGATCGACGACGAGCTGGACGCCACCTTCCAGTGATCCACGGGTGCCGGGGCGGCGCGCGGGTCGTGCCGCCCCGGCCCTCTCCCGTACGCAGCGCGCGCTGGACGAGGTGGGCTGCGTACGGGTGAGGCGGCCCCCCGCCTGTGATCGTCCGGACGTCGCCGGGACACGTCCCGTGACGCCGGAGGGAGACGACACGATGACGACCTCGACAGCACCGCGTGTGCGCTCACCCAAGGTGCCCCGTGCGCTGTCGGCGTCACGGTGGCTGCGAGCGCTGCTGGTCTGGCGCATCACCCACACGGCCGCCGCCGCGGCCGGGCTGTGGATCGTGCTGACCAGCGCGACCCTGGCGGGACCCGGGCGCATCGCGGCGCTGGCCGCGACCGCCATCCTGCTGCTGCTCGACCTCGGTGCGGTCGCCGGGCTGGCACGACGTCGGGCGATCGGACGATCGCTCTCGCTGGCCGCCGACTACCTGACCTTCCTGGGTGCCATCCTCGTCCTGCTGCAGGTCACCAACGTCTTCAAGGGCCTCGACGCCTTGGGCGCCACGTTCGTGCGGGGGTTGCCGTTCGGTCTGCTGGCGATCGCCGCGTGGGTCGTGACCGGCTTCGGGGAGCAGCGTGACCGGTATCCCCGCACGCGACGGATCGCGCGGTACGTGGCCTACGCCGCGATCGTCGGGCTGCTGCTGGCCGTCGGGTTGCTCCCCGGCCTGCTCACCTTCGTCGGTCGTCTCGCCCAGCCGCTGGCACTGGCCCTGGTCGCGGTCGCGCTGGTGAGCGGGTACCTGGCCTGGCGCACCTTCCAGGGCGACATCGCGCAGGAGCTCGGGGTCTCGAACCAGACGACCCGCACCCTCGACGGCCTGCTGTTCGCCTCCCCCAACCTGCTGGGGTTCGCCGCGTTCTTCGCTGGCCCGCTGCTGTTCAGCCTGTTCGTGTCGCTGACCGAGTGGGACGCCTTCGGCGATCCGGCCTTCGTCGGGCTCGGCAACTACACCCAGATCCTCGCGCTCGACGTCGCGATCGCCAGCGGTGGACAGGCCGCGAGCGACGTGCTGGCGAGCGGCTACCGCGAGTGGTTCACGCTCGGCAATGTCGTCGTCGGCGCACAGGACGTGCTGTTCTGGCGCTCGATCCGCAACATCCTCGTGTTCACGCTGTTCGCGCTGCCGCTGTCGACGATCCCCGCGCTCGTCCTCGCGACGCTGCTGAACTCGAAGGCACCCGGCATCAAGGTCTTCCGGGCCGTCTACTTCATCCCCTCGATCGCCGGGGTGGTCGCGGTGGCCCTGATCTGGCGGCAGCTGTTCGACTCCACGATCGGCTGGCTGAACTACCTCATCTCGCTCAGCGTCGGGTCCCTGAACCGGCTGCCGTTCCTGGAGCTCACCGATCCGCGCCTCCAGTGGCTCTCGGACGCCGACATCGCGCTGTTCTCGCTGGTGATCGTCTTCTCCTGGATGTTCATCGGCTACAACGCCGTGCTGTTCCTGGCGGGACTCCAGGGGGTCGACGGCGCGCTGTACGAGGCGGCGATGCTGGACGGCGCGAACCGCTGGCAGCGCTTCCGGCACATCACCCTGCCCTCCCTCAGGCCGACGACGTTCTTCGTCGTCGCCTCGACGGGCATCCTCACCCTCCAGCTGTTCGGCGAGAACGTCGTGCTGTTCCCGACGACCACGCCGATCGGGGCGGGTCCGCAGAACTCCACCCTGACGCCGGTGGTCTACCTCTACGAGCAAGGGTTCCGGCGCTTCGCCTTCGGGTACGCCTCCGCGGTGGCGTGGGTGCTGTTCCTGCTCATCTTCGCGTTCACGCTGGTGCAGTTCCGGCGGCAGCGTGAACAGGCGGGAGGCTGATCATGGCGGTCGTCACCGGATCCAAGCGCCGGCGTCGGCTCGAGCGCATCGGCCTGTACGCGGGCTTGAGCGCCTTCGGGCTCCTGATGCTGTTCCCGTTCCTGGTCGTGGCCTTCGGCTCGCTGAAGGAGTCGAGCGACATCTTCCGGTTCCCGCCGCGTCTGCTGCCCTACACCCAGGACACCGTCGCCTTCGAGGGGGAGGAACGGGAGCTGTTCCTCATCGAGGGCACCGAGCGGGTCCTGCTCGAGACGATCTCCGTGGGGGTCTTCGCCCCCGTCGACGACCTCGAGGCGAGGGTCACCGCGCCGACGGACGCGGCCGAACGGCGGGGCGGGTTCATGGACACCGAGACGGTCGAGGTCGAGGGCGAGGAGCTGCCGATCTTCGACGTCGAGCTGCCGAGTGGCACCGTCGAGGCGGTCCAGCTCGGTTCCACCACCGAGGGCCGTTTCGCCGCGGTGGACGACCCGGACGACATCGTCAGCGCCAACGTGAGGCTGGCAGAGCAGGTCGACTCGGTCGACCCCCAACCGGAGAACTTCCGGCGCGTGACCGAGCTCCAGAACCTCGACCGGTCGCTGACCAACACGCTGCTGGTCACGCTGCTGGTCGTCGGCGGGACGGTGCTGACCTCGATCCTCGGCGGGTACGCCTTCGCCCGGATCGAGTTCCCCGGACGGGACGCGATGTTCCTGGTCTACATCGGCTCGATCATGGTGCCGTTCGTGATCCTCATCGTGCCGCTCTACCAGCTGATGGTGGCGCTCGGGTGGGTGAACTCCCTGGCGTCGCTGGTGTTCCCCTTCGTGTTCAACGCCTACGGCACCTTCCTGATGCGGCAGTTCTTCGTCTCCATCCCCAAGGACCTCGAGGAGGCCGCCGTCATCGACGGAGCCTCGCGCTGGACGATCCTGTGGCGCGTCTTCGTGCCGCTGTCCACCCCGGCCATAGCGACGCTGTCGACCTTCATGTTCCTCTACGCCTGGAACAGCTTCATCTGGCCCTTCATCGTGATCAGCGCGGGCAACCTCGACAACCACGTCCTGACCGTGTCGCTGCAGCAGCTCGGCGGCCGTGCGGCGGACAGCCCGAACCTGATCCTGGCGGGGGTCATGATCGCCATCTCCGTACCGGTCACGGTGTTCGTGCTGGCGCAGCGGTACTTCGTCGAGAACGTGGCGACCTCCGGGATCAAGTGAGCCCGGGCACGCCCCCTGACGTCCGGCCGGGCGGCAGGGTCGCGGTACGGGCCCCGTCCGGACGGTGGTAGGTTCCCTCGCCGCTGTCCGTCCCGACCGTGTGGCCCTCGAGCAGGACACGTGCTGGAGGCGGGCACCCCACCGATCCGCCCGTGGCCCGACGGGCCCGTCGAGCGCGGGGTACCGGATGCCCATCCCCACCACGATCCGCCACCGCACCGCGGCGGTGCTCCTGGTCGTGCTGCTCGCGCTCACGCTGGTCGTCAGCGGCCCGCCGCCCGCCCCGCTCCCGCCCGAGCCCGAGAACGCCGTCGCCGTCAGCGTGTAAGAGCCCACCGCCGGCGTCCACGCGTTGAAGTCCCCGCTCGAGTCGCCAAA
>Ga0081527_100672_pt1 | contig 12753 bp, 11 predicted proteins | sample HotLakmasection5_FD_70992 | JGI IMG/M metagenome (GOLD analysis project Ga0081527, IMG submission 70992) | Hypersaline microbial mat communities from Hot Lake, Washington, USA - Section #5 (SPADES assembly) (version 2) | ecosystem: Environmental > Aquatic > Non-marine Saline and Alkaline >... | reverse complement strand
AGAATTTCTAACATATCTGAACTTCTACGGAGCTTCTCCCAGGTGTACATAAAGATCCCTTGATAGATTTCAGGGTGACCATCTAGCAATTGGGTGAGACTTGCGAGTGAAAATCTTAGAACCTTTGAAGGGGTCTGCGAAACAATTGAACAGGTTGAAGGAGTTGCGGAGCAAGCCAATGCTACACCTAAAATATCACCGGGAGCCAGAATATCAATAGCGAATTCTTTTCCCTGGGCAGAGCTTTTTATAGCAACAAGCCTTCCCTCAGTGAGTATGAACGGTTCGCTTAAGATCTGTTCTTCTTTAATCAGAGAGTCATCTTCCTCGATCTCATAAAAATGGGCCTCCTTGGCAAGTTGCTCAAGTTCAGGTTTAGGTAACTTTCGAAAGGGATCTACCCGGGACAAGAACTCGAGCGGTGTTAACTGCTTTTCTCCCAGGCTGGTTGAATCCACCAGTCCATCGGTATCACATGAATAGGAGCAATCCTGGTATCTGTTTAACGCAATATCAATAGCGGCTTTTAATTCTAGATCCTCAAAGGGCTTTATAAGGTACCCATATGGATGTGATAATTGGGCCTTCTTGAGGGTTGTTTCATCGGCATAGGCCGTAAGAAAAATAGTCGGTAATTTAAATTTTTCCCATAAGATCTTACCAGCCTCTATCCCGTCTAAGGCTCCGGAAAGTTGAATTTCCATCAAAATAAGATCTGGTCGGTCTTTGCCAATTAGTTCTAACGCCTGCTCTCCAGAGGTAGCTCTGCCAAAGATCTGGTAGTTGCTGCGGGTAAGAAATTCTTGGGTGCTTTGGCTACGTGTTGCATCATCTTCAACTACCAGAATGCTGGGGGTGGTATTCATATGTTTAATTCCCATACAGTGAATTCTACACGGAAAATCAAGGTCTTGTTACATCCGTTGTGACTCTTGATCATATACGATTACCAAACTCTTAAAAAGCTCTGGCGAGAATAAAAACCTTAGTCTTTAGAGCGAATTATATACCCCTCACAGTTGAATTTTACGTCCTATCAAGTAAGCCCTAAGAGGATGCAAGCAGGAGATTCTGGTGAACCTCGATAGCTTAAGGGATAGTGGTTGCGCATAGGATGCTCTAAACTAAAGTTTGTGGGGAAAGGTAAAGACATGTTTGAGCAATACCGTGAAATAGATACTGCACTGTGTCTGGTGGCGCGAGATATTAAGATTCTCAGCTATTTAAACTGGTCACTTTCTGTAAAGGAAAAATTCTTAGAGGACTACCGCAAGGGTGTGTCAAGATTTCCAGAGATAAATTATCCTCCACTCTCGTACCGACGCGAAAAGGAAATCCTTACTTCGATTCAAAAGCAGTGCTCCAAGGCCGATCCGGTGGGAAGGTATCTCCACTCAACAGCTACAAGCTATCTCCTATGTGCAGAGATGTTGGAGGGAGCAGGGACCGAGCAGTTTGGTATTAAGTCTAAAGAGGTTTACTCCCAACCAAGAAGTAAGATCTTGAATCAATCTATAACCCATCTTGATATCGCTGAGAATATTCTTGCTGTGACTGATGACATCAAGCATCACTATTCCTATGATGAGTCCGCTATTTGTATCCTCGCCGATACAGTTGCTGATGAGATTCGACAAGTAGTTAACAGGGTAATGCCGGGTCGTCCAATCCCGGTAGTTTTGGACCAGTCCCTGTCATCAAAGGCTGCTGCTGGGGCTGAAAGAATTAGAGTTAGGTCCTCGACCTGTTTTTCTCGCCACGATATAAATCAACTTGTCCAGCATGAATGCCTTGTTCACTCTCTTACTGCAACCAATGGACGTTTGCAGACTAACCTTACCTCACTCTCGTTGTCCGCGCCCCGTACCTTAGAGACCCAGGAGGGACTCGCTGTGTTCGCCGAATTTATCACTCATTCTATCGATCTGCGACGCCTCCGGACCCTTGCCATGAGAGTTAAGGCAATTGACATGGGGCTTGAAGGTGCAAATTTTATTGAAATATTTGAGTTTTTCCTAAGCCAGGGGTTTTCTGACTCAGAATCGTTTAGCTCTGCCTCAAGAGTGTTTCGAGGTGGTGATGTTAGAGGCGGCTCCGTGTTTACAAAAGACTGTGTTTATCTCACAGGATTAAACGAGGTGCATACCTTTATGAAAAAGGCTATTCAGGAGGGAAAAACTGACTATCCTGCTTACCTATTTTGTGGACGTTTATCCCTTGGTGATGTCTTAGACTTTGAAGAGTTGTTTCAGCAAGGGTTTTTAACCACCCCTAAATATCTTCCAGAATGGGCGCAGGACCGTTCGACCCTAACAGCATTCTTGCTTTATTCCAGCCTAATAGGGTCCTTTGATCTCCAATCACTAAAGCTTGAGGATTTTCGCAACAAATAGTTTTAAGATTCTAATAGATAAGAGAATATCAGCGGAGCTACAATCGAAGCGTCTGATTCAATTACAAAACTGGGGGTATCAACTGCCAGCTTACCCCAGGTAATTTTCTCTGATGGAATCGCCCCACTATAAGATCCAAATGAAGTTGTGCTGTCACTGATCTGGCAAAAATAGCCCCATAGCTTGCACTCTTCTTCAAGGTCTTGCCTGATTAATGGAACAACGCAGATTGGGAAGTCGCCAGCAATTCCGCCACCGATCTGGAAAAAGCCTATTGAGCTCTCTTTGGCAGTGGCTCTGTACCACTCGACCATCTCCGCCATTAGCTCCAACCCACTTTTAACTGTATGAAACGATTTTAAATCACCTCTTATAACATGAGACACAAAGATGTTCCCGAGAGTTGAATCTTCCCAGCCTGGTACAAAAATCGGCAAATTTTTCTCTTGTGCTGCTAGGAGCCACGAGTGTTTAGGATCAATCTGATAGTGTTTTTCTAGCTGCTTTGATTCTATTAGTTTGTAGATGAACTGATAGGGGTGATAACTTTCACCAGCTTTATCGGCCTTGCTCCAGATTTCTAGTATTTCGTTTTCAATTCGGCGAATGGCTTCATCTTCTGGAATGCATGTATCTGTTACACGATTCATGCCACGGTCATAGAGAGCCTGTTCATCATCAGGGGTGAGGTTTCGATAATGTGGAACTCGCTCATAATATTCGTGGGCTACCAGATTAAAGATATCTTCCTCAAGATTGGCACCGGTGCAACAGACCGCATGAACTTTATCTTTGCGGATCATTTCTGCCAGGGTAACTCCTATTTCAGCAGTACTCATGGCACCAGCTAGAGTTACCAGCATCTTGCCACCGTTTTTTAGGTGTAAAGCCCAACCTTCAGCAGCATCTACACACACAGCCGCGTTAAAATGTCTGTAGTTGTGTCGCATGAAATTTTTTATGCTCATGATATTCCTTTTTATAACTAGTCAGGTTGCAGAGTTAACATAGGGGAGGCTTCTAATTCTTCACCCAGTGAAAGCTTTCTGTTACAATTGGTTATTTCTTTAAGGCGCTATACTCTTTATGAAATCGGTAGCTTAAGATCTTATAAACCAGCTTTGCAGCAAGAAAGTCAGGAGCCTGATTATGCTCCCTTGGCATTAATTCCACCACATCCGCTCCTACTAGTTCACGGGTCTCGCAGACTCTCTTTAATAACTTACAAACCTGAAACCAGCTCAATCCTCCGGGCTCAGGAGTTCCAGTAGAGGGCATTAGCTCGCAGCCAAATACATCAAGGTCAAATGATAAATAAACCTTTGCTCCAAGGCGACTAATCACCTTTTCAATCCAATCTGGATCTTCCTGAATTTCGTGGTCAAAAAATATATCTTCTCGTTTGCCCCGTTCCCACTCACTCTGATCCATGGCCCTGATGCCAACGGCCACAATATTGGTCACTCCGGGAAGGTCTTGTGCGCGAGCCATGACACTGGCATGGCTTAGGGGATTGCCTTGATAGGCATCTCTAAGATCTGTATGAGCATCAAGTTGTAAGATGCTGATGTTCTCTTCAATGTCTTGTATAGCCTTTATTGGTGCCTGGGAAATTGAGTGCTCACCGCCTAAACTAACGACAAATTTTCCTGCAAGAGTTTGTTGCTTTACTACTTCCTCGAGGCTGGAGAGCATCTTTTCAGAGGTCTCTGCCTCAATTGGCGCAGTTGTATTTATCCCAAGCTCACAAACTACGGTATCTGTCTCGTGGTCGTAGACTTCAACATTTCGGGAAGCCTCAATTAAAGCTGCAGGACCAAGGGCTGTGCCCTGTTGATAGGAGGTTGTTAATTCAAAGGGAACAGGGATGATGCAGATGCGAGATTGAGCTGGATTGGTAAGGGAGTCGGGGAGACCCATAAATGTTCCTGGTACACCCTGTCCGTCTGGAATTTGACTCATTTTCTAACCCCCGAAAAATTTCTGATAACATTTGAATGATACTTATACTACAAGATAGGTATATCCTTCAAAGGCCTGTCGAATCCGTCTAGTAATTTGTGCGGATTCTTCAGGTGTTAGCTGCTTATTCCTTACTAATCCTTCCATAGAGGTTCTGAGCCGCTCAAGTAGTTCTTGAGGTTCCCATTGGACGTACTGAAGCACTTCTCTTACAGAATCTCCTTCAACAACTTCTAACACCTCTAACTGTCCATCCGGAGTCACATCCAGGTGTACGGCATTTGTGTCTCCAAATAGATTATGTAGATCGCCCAGGATTTCCTGGTAAGCTCCAATTAGGAATATCCCAAGAAAGTACGGGGAGTCGTAACTAAAATCGTGGAGGGGGAGGGCGCTCTTTACATCTCGCAGATCTGTAAATTTATCTATCTTGCCATCACTATCACAGGTCAGATCAGCAATCAGAGCATCTCTTGTTGGCTTCTCCTTGTGGCGGTGGATTGGCATTACTGGAAACAGTTGACCAATTGCCCATGAATCTGGAATCGACTGAAATAGTGAGAAATTACAAAAATACAGATCTCGAAGGGAGTTATCGATTTTTTCGAACTCCTCTGGAACGTACCGTAATTCACTGGCAAATTTCTTTGCTTTACTAATTACCAACTTAAAGAGTGCATCAGAATACGCTCTTTCATGGAGTGTTAGATCCCCTTGTAGGAAGGTGTTTAGAATTACCTCTCTTAACCCAATCGCATCGTGTAACCCTTCCTGGCAGTTTTTCACATTAAGCTGATCATATACCCAGTAAAGATCATGGACCAACTTATTAAAGTTCTTATCGGGAGCGTCCAGTGAGCTGGTTGAGATTCCTGGTGATACATCGGTCACTGAGGCAATTAAAATAGAGTGGTGCGCAACCGTAGCCCGGCCAGACTCGCTAATTATTTCGGGTTGGGCAATCCCTTCAGCCTGACAGCCGGTGGAGATAGCCCAGACAACATCTCGGGCATACTCTGCAACTGAGTAGTCCATAGAAGACTCAAAGTTTGTTTTTGAGCCATCGTAATCTACCCCAAGCCCGCCACCGACATCAAAGAAGCAAAGTTTGGGGCAGAGCTTTGCAAGCTCAATATACATCCGAGTTCCTTCCCGAAGTACTCGCTTAATGGCTACTATCGAAGAGATCTGACTACCTACATGAAAGTGGAGTAACTTAACCCAGTCAAGTTTGTTGGCCTCACGCAACATGTCGATAGCTTTAATGAGCTCGAATGTGGAGAGCCCAAATTTTGCATTTTCACCCCCCGAGGCTTCCCACTTACCAGCTCCTCTCGCAGTCGGTTTAATTCTTAAACCTATCTCTGCCTCGATACCTAATTTTTTTGCAGCATCAAGTACCATCTCTACCTCATAGAGCTGCTCGACAATAATTATAGAGCGCCGCCCCAGTTTGCGTCCTAATAGAGCAAGCTCAATGTATTCGGTGTCTTTGTAACCGTTACAGAGAAGTAGGCTATCTTCTGCATCGTGGATAGTAAGTACGGCGAGCAGCTCTGGCTTACTACCAACTTCGAGTGCAATGCCATATTCTTTACCTGTGCGTCGAATGGCGTCTACGACATGTCGTTGTTGATTGACCTTAATTGGATAGGCAAGTCTATAACGATTGGCATATCCATATTCCTCGATGGCACTTTGAAAGGCTTGATTAATCCGTCTAATCTGGCTGCGAATGATTCCATCAAAACGTAGAATAACTGGTAGCTCGATTCCCCGTCTAATTAGTTGATTGACTGCTTCATAGAGGTCTAGCGATTGTTCTGCCTTTCCCTCTGGATGAACTGCTATATTGCCCTCGCTGTTAAGCTTAAAATAATCGCTTCCCCAGCAATCTATACCGTAAAGCTCAGCGCTTTTTTCCGTGCTCCATCTCTCCATATCGGGGTGCCCTCTTAAGTAACCTAATGCTGATTTCTAACCGTAGCCATCGGATCTGGCCTCAGAGAAGCGTTATAGCAAGCTCAGAGAGCTTTCGCTAGCTCTGGGGGTCTTATTGTCGAGGATCTTTAGTAAGTTTTTGCTCAATCCGGTCGATAGGAAAGGTATGGAAAAGCGCTTTTACCGTCGGGGATAAGGGTCAAACGAGACAAGGTAGGTTCTAGAGGTGGACGAGAAGAAAAAAGAGATATTTTCACGATCAGAAGATGGGCTGGAGGTTAAAGCCTTTGTCACAGAGGATCGTCTAAAGCTCTTTATCGATGTCAGTCGCACAGAGGAAAGAAAATCAGTTTCGGTTGCCCAACTAAAAGATCTGCTCTCTCCAACAGTCCCTGAGGATAAAATAGACGATAGAGTTTTAGTAAGTATCGTTGCAAAGCTAAAAAGCGAGCTCGTGGTGGAGGGCCGTCGAATTGTAAAGGGTCGACCGGCAGAGGTTGGAATGGAGGGTAAGTTGTTGCTGATGGCAAAGGCCTTTGGCGGCAAGGGAGAAGTTTTAATTGATGAGCGTGGGTATGCAAATTATGCTGAACTTCAGCTCTTTGACAATATCGAAAAAGATCAAATTATCGCTCGTCTATATCCACCAAAAGATGGAATAGATGGTGAGGATGTGCTTGGTGAAGTTATTCCTGCCATCAAGGGTGAAGAGTATGGAGTTGAACTCGATGACTCTCTTAAATTAGAACCCTTAGGAGAGGGGGATCGTTTCCAGGTAATCCGCTCACAAACTGAAGGGTACTTGGCCCAAGAGGGAAAATCACTCTGCATCAAGGAAGAGCTGGTATTAAAAGGTGATTTAGATGTACGTACTGGAAATTTAAGATTTATCGGTAAAATTATTATTCAGGGAGATGTAAAACCGGGGATAGAGATCCGAGCCGAAAAGGGAATTGAGATTAAAGGTGATGTGACCAAGGCTAAACTAACAGCCCCTGGCTCTTCAATTATAGTTAAAGGGATAATCCACGGCGGTAATGAGACAAGGATAGTGTGCGGAGAGAATTTTAAAGCCAAGGCTGTGATCAGCTCATTTCTTGAAGTGGGAGGTTCGATTGAGGTTGATCAAGAGATTAGAGATAGTGATGTCCACTGCTTACGTAATATCTCGCTGCCCAAGGGACAAATTATTGGCGGATCGATTTTTACTGTATGTGGTGTTGAGGCCAGACGAATTGGCAATGGTGCCCAGGTGCCGACCAGAATCGTGTTATGTAGCGATCTAGAGGCTACCTCTGAGTTTTCGGAGATTGTATTAAAATTAGCAAGTCATGAGCGGGTACGAGACCTTCTAAAACTTCACTTAGGGATCTATGCGCAAAGGCCTGAGCGTATAGAGAGCCTCCATCAGCCTTACCGTAAAAAAATGCAAGATTTCCTAAGAAAGCTCCAAGCTGTTGAACTTAGTCTTGAAAAGTTAAAGTTGGACAAAGAGGAATATTTACTATCGGCTCAAACCAGTGAAATTGCGAGGGTAAATGTACGAGATACCCTCTTCGCAGGCGTTACTGTGATAGCTGGAACAACGGTCTTTAACTCGCGAGAGGATATCATTGGACCTAAGACAATCGCTTATTCATACGAAAATCAAACTTTCGAGGTCAAGGAGCTTGAGGAAATTCAGTGCCAGTTCGACACTATATCTAAAGGAGAATGTAATGAGCAAAGATCAACTGACACAGGTTCTTGAGACCGGAGAAGTGATTCACTCTCAACTTAGAGATGCCTGTCAAAACAGACTGGGAGTTTTAGATCTTAATTTCCTCTGTAAGAGTCTGGGGCAGTTACACCCTCAGAGTCCCATTCTGGTCCAGGAGGATGCCAAAATTCAAGAGGTAGTCACTCTGATAAAAGAAGATAAGAATGGTTGTGTACTTGTGGTAAATCCAACCGAAGAGCTAGTGGGGATTTTCACAGAGAGAGATTATATCCATAGAGTACACGGAGTAGCTGATGCCGAATCAAGGTCTGTAGCCGAGTTCATGACTCCTGATCCAATTTCTCAGCCGATAGAAGCTACAGTTGCCTTCGGTTTGAATCTAATGAGCCATGGAGGTTTTAGACATCTCCCTGTAGTAGATGGAGAAAATCACCCAGTGGGAATTCTCTCAGTCAAAGATGTTATAGATTACATCGTAAATTCCTATACAGAAGATCTTCTTAATTTTGAGGAAGAATAGCAGGGCCCTTTTAACCCCAGTCCCCAGCATGAGTCCGACTGCACTCCTTGGCCTGACCCTGAGCCTGACCCTGACCAAAATCATTTGAGAATACGGGTAGACAATATGTCAGCAGAGTCCATCTGCTTGATATTTCCCATGACCATACATCACCTATAAATCGGACATTTCTGCCGAACGCTGCTTAGGTCAAGGTCAGGCTCAGGGTCAGACCAAGGATAACTACTCTGTGGCAACACGACGAAAACAAATCAAACTATCGAATACTGCGCATGGCACTCCTTGGCCTGACCCTAATCCTGACCCTGACCCAAAAAAACTCATTTCAGAATAATGGCAGATAGGATGCTAGCAATCGAATGTAGCAATTCTTTGGACTCCTTAATCTCTTTAGCATTATCGGGATCTAGTCGAATTAAGAGATCTGCTATTGCCGCACACTCTAATGCCGAGCCTCTAGCGATAGCGTAGAATCGTTTGCGATCATCTTGTTTTGTTCTCCCTGAACCTTCCGCGATATTCAATGGAATACTGCTGGAAGCACGTTTGAGTTGGTCTCTAATAACTGAATGGCCTGCGGGGATTGTATCAATCAATCTTAGTGCAGATTCCCAATACAAGATGGCCAGGTTATACGCTTCGAAATTTTCGTGATTGAACATGAGAATTCTCCTTTTACTAATTAATCAGAAATTTTTAGTAAATGTTGCTTAGTGCAAGGTCAGGCCTAGGGTCAGGCCAAGGAGCACTTCTCGTTCTGCGGTAGTATGCTGAATTATTGGATTAATCCACTGGAACAATATTTGGCCGGGGCTCTAGCGTAGGTCGACAACACTCCTTGGCCTGACCTTGAGCCTGACCCTGATCCGAAAAAAAATCATTTCAGAATCTCGATAGACAAATCCAAGCAAATGAACGAAACATATCTCTTGCGCCAGCGTACAAGAGCGTTCATTCTAAATAGTTAAAGTTTAAGATCTCGCAGTATCATGACCAACAAAACAAAACTCTATCTAGGTGACTTCGTTCTCGGTGCTGTAGATGGCACTATCACTACCTTTGCAATTGTAGCTGGTATTGTGGGAGCGGGATTAGAAGAGGGAGTAATATTGGCTCTTATCCTCGGTTTTGCAAACGTACTTGCCGATGGCTTTAGTATGGGCGCAAGTAACTTTCTCAAAGCCAAGTCAGATTGGCAGTACTCTTCTAAGGGCACGGCTATTTCCGCATCCCTTTCTGGAATTGTTACCTTTATTGCTTTTATTTCTGTCGGCTCGTTGCCCCTATTGCCCTTTGCTTTTTCTCTGACCGTCTTAGAACTGACCGATCCGGACACCCTATTTTTAATTAGTGCAGTCATCACCGCCCTATGTTTTATATGCACAGGTGCCTTGCGAGCATTAGTAGCGGGAGAGAGCTACCTAAGAAGCATAGCAGAAACTTTAATTATTGGTGGTGTGGCAGCTTTTCTTGCGTATGCCTCAGGCGATCTACTTGCTAAAGTTTTGCGGTAAGAGCACTAGCAATGGATTATCGGCCCTTTTAATCTCTATTGGTAGCTCCCCAAGAAAATCCCCATCTGCTTGAACTGCCGTGTTATCTTGCTCGCTCCACACCTTGTAGCTTTGCTCTGAAAACCTAAAGCACTTGCTACTTTTTGAAAGATCAATTCCGACCAGTGCTTTTGCGAACATCAAAATTAGCTCGGCCGAAGAACTTACAGCAAGGAACATCGCTTCAATTTTAGCCTGTTGAGAGGAGGCAGCTCTAAGGAGATTTAGATCCAGTGCATATTGGGGAGTATTTGCAATAATCAGGTAGCCCTTAACCTTCTCAAGCAGTAGTTGTCCGTCATGTTCAATGGAGAGAGTCGGGGGTTTACTCTTCAGAAGAGATCTTAAAGTCGGCAATACATATCCAAGGTTTCCAACAGGTGCGACTCGGTCTTTACTAACCTCTTTTACAATTTCAGCATCAAGGCCAACAGAGGCCATGCAGAAAAAATTGTGGTCATTTAGAGTGGCATATTGATGAGGCTCAATTTTTGGTTTTTTAATCGCAAGGATAAGACGGCTAAGATCTCTTTTCATCCCGAAGTGTCTGGCAAAGAGCGACTGGTTGCCAGTTGGATACATATAGACTGGCACTTTAAGATCTGATGCCAGCGAAAGAAAAGGAAGCAGTGTGCCATCTCCTCCAACGATAACCAGCAACTCTATGTCATTTAGTAGCGATTCTAATACGCCCTCAGCGTAGCTCTTTGCTGAAGGTTGGAGATTTACAGTGCAACCGGCGCTTGCCAGTTCTCTTTTGAGTAGCTCTGCTTGAACGCTACTTTTTCCTTTGCCAGAGATCGGATTAAAAACGATGCAGATTTTTCTTATCATTTCAATTACACTATTCTTAGCCCGAGCGTATTGTGCTTTAGGCTGTAGGTTGAAACAAGAAGTTAACTTTTAAAAAAAATTGGGATTAAAAAATGCCTGATGTCTGGACAACAAACCCCGAGAAGCTCAGGAATTTTCTACACGAATGTGGAGCAACCTGTGGAGTAGAGGGCCGAGTGCTAGAGGGGCGTGATCCCCAGTGGACCTGTATTTATGACTCAAAGGGTTGGCTAAGAGACGTCTATATCCACCATTGGAGTGAGATGTTTGAGAGCCCGATCTTTATGGCGCCAATAATTATGAGCGCAGGGTTAGGAATCCTTGTGGGTTTGCTCTGGGGAAGAAGGTTTTGGCGTAAGAGCTAGCTGGTCTTGCTCCAGGTTAATACTGGGACCGCGGGCATCTTGCCCGCAAGCAAAACTTCTATTTGGTACGACGATTTAGATTTGGTTTACCCTCAGGGATACGACTTAAGACACGGTTTGCAGCTTTACGCTCACCGTAGTTGTCCCCACTATAAATTGGTGCCCGTGGTTTGTCTCTTAAATATCTGTAGTACGGATACCTGTAGCTTCTATTATCACTTACCGAAATTGCTATATTATCCCCGTTTTGCTGTGAAACTTTAACTTCCTTTGGTGGTTGCTGCTCTAATTTAACTTGAGCCATTAACCGGGCTTCACTCTCGTTTATAGCCGCATTGCACTCTTCCGCTGTGCTCTCTGGATTAAGACAGGTACTCTCTTCTAATCCGGGACGAAAATAAAAACCGTGCTTTTGGGCAAGTTTGTATCTTAGCCGCTCAAAATCTTCGAGTAGTCGGTGCTTTTTCTCTTCAACCGGAGCAATTTTAGGGGTCTCAATAATTGAGAGTGAATACTGTGATTGGGTACCTTCAAAATCACCACATGGCACCGTTGTCCAAACTCCTTTACAGGAGAATATATCTTGGGCAAGTAGCGGAGAAGCAGTGACTAAAACCGCGACTGGTAAGCAGCATAGGAGAGGATGCACTATATTTTGAAACGGTATCATTACTATATAATACCCTATTTTTTATATTTTCCGCCAGTTTTTGCCAGCATTCGCAGTAAGGAATGCGGGTTAGGGCTTGCCTTAGTGATTTCGCCGATCAGTAAAGGCGGCTTCTAGAGTGAGAGAACTAAGAATCCACCGATTACCAGCAGTCCTAAGAGATCTAGCCCCGCTCCGCACTTTAGTAGTTCACGAGCCGAGATGGTTCCGGTGCCATATACTATGGCGTTTGGTGGGGTAGAGACCGGGAGCATAAATCCGAGGGTGGCAGTAAAGGTTGCTGCCAATACAATCGTTTCAACTGTCTCGATATCCATGATTGACCCGCTACTTAAGCTACCCAAAAGAATAGGAATCACAATTGCAGCAGACGCTGTATTAGAAGCAAACTCGGTCATAATTAACATAAAAACCAGAACTGTTAGACCGGTAAAGATGATTCCAAACTCATCAGGGTAAAGTAAAGTTGTGCCCATGGCGGCAGCGAGTCCTGACTGCTCTAACATTCGCCCCAGACACAGTCCTCCACCGAAAAGCATTAGGGTGCCCCAGTCAACATACTTTGCATCACTCCACTCAAGGTTGGTTCTTAGTTGGTAACCGTATCTTAGTGGTAGAAAGAAAAGCACCAGAGCGCCACCAATGCCGACAACACTGATCGTCAGTCTGGCCTTTAAGAGTTGAGCAAGCTCGTTTTCTGGAAATAGTAGAATCGCTAAGTCAGGTACAATCCAAAGAAAAACAGTACAAATAAAAACTACTGCGACCTGGATCTCGCTCGTTCTTAATCGTCCC
>Ga0081527_100671_pt1 | contig 12833 bp, 8 predicted proteins | sample HotLakmasection5_FD_70992 | JGI IMG/M metagenome (GOLD analysis project Ga0081527, IMG submission 70992) | Hypersaline microbial mat communities from Hot Lake, Washington, USA - Section #5 (SPADES assembly) (version 2) | ecosystem: Environmental > Aquatic > Non-marine Saline and Alkaline >... | reverse complement strand
CAGGGGGGGGGTGGCAAACTTGGCCAAAACCCAGCCGTTCCGGGGCGCGGAGATGGTCTACCCGACGATTACCATCCTGCGTAATGGGACAAAAACCGACACCTTCCGCAACCTGTTCATTGAGGGTAATGTGCGCTTTGCCGAACTGGGCGAGGCCCTGGAAGACGGCCAATGGGTGGACAGCCTGAGCGAAGCCACCGGCATGGACGAATGGCGTTTTCAGGCAGCGGAGTTGACGCTACTTTTCGGTAAGTTAACTTCAGGTCGAACGACATTTGAAACGCACTTGCAGGGTAAGCTGTATTCGGGCATAAAAACCGGTCTGAATGAGGCTTTTGTCGTAGATGAGGAAACTTATCAATCTCTTGTCGATCAACATGCCTCAAGTCGAGAAATCTTACGTCCCATTCTACGTGGACAGGATTTGCGCCCCTGGCATCACCAAAACAGCGATAGCTACATCATTCTTGCCAAGCAAGGCATAGATATAGACGCTTATCCCGCAGTCAAAAAACATCTTGAGCATCATCGTGCTAAACTTGAACGACGCACTGACAGCTTTAACGAATGGTATGAGTTGCGTCCCTGTGACTACTATGATGAATTTGATGGTCCTAAGGTTATCTGGCCGGACATCTCCAAGTTGCCCCGTTTCTCATGGGATCAGGGCACTTACCTAAACAACACTGGGTTCTTCATTAGCGGTGTAAAACATAGCCTGTTGGCTTTGCTTCAGAGCCGTGTCCTGTGGTTTGCTGTTTCGCAAATGGCACAACCTCTTCGACTTCGCGCTGGTTTATGGCAGTATCGTGTTATTCCTCAGTTTGTCGGTCGCCTGCCCATCCCCGACCTGAGCGCGGAGCAGGAAAGCAGCCTGGCCGCCATCGCCGAGGAGATCACCGCCCTGGCCCGGTCCCGCTACGCTCACCACGAGGACTTCCGCCGCACGCTCGTCAGCGAGTTCGACGGCGGCGACATCTCAACACGGGTGGCGCTCTATCGCTGGTGGGAGTTCGCCGACGAAAAAGCCCTCAGCGACGAACTCAGGAAACAGTTCAAGCGCGAGATTCCGCTGGCCCAACGCGCCCAGTGGCGCGGCTTCCTGGCGGATGAAAAAGCGAAGCATCAGCGCCTGACGGAGCAGATCATCGCCCTGGAAACCCGCCTCAATGCCATCGTCTACGACGCCTTCGACCTGACACCAGCAGAACGCCAGCTCATCGAGGACACGACCAAGTATCCCTACGGCGAGGTGTAGGCGCGTGTTACAGTGCTTTAACAAATTAACGCGGATAAACCGATCTCATAGAACGCCTTCGTCAGCGGTTCAAAACCGCTGGCTGCTTGCAGCCGCTATCATGAGCCGACCCACGAAATGGGGCAAGTCCGCTATGGCAGGTAAGGGGGGCGGTCCTTTGTGTCTCGTTAGCAGACACGCTTCCTGTAGCCTGCTGCAAGCAACTTGTGTTTTAACGCCGGGCGGAGCCAATCTGCCTCCGTACTCCGCACTGTATTGTTAACCTGCACCACCGCGCCCGGATAATAACTGTTAAACACAACTTGCTGCTGCCATCTGTGCTGGGGTCGGCGTTCCACATGGACTTGAGGTAGGAAATTACCGGTGAGCAAACACCATATGGCGCAAGCAGATTTCCTGGAATAATCCCCATTCAGGCACAAACATTTACGCATTATCTGATAGAATCAAGTGAAACGTCTGTATGGGAAAGTGTGTGCGTCTTTTGTATACCCTGCGTGGCATATTCTTAAGTCTGATTATTCTTATGGCAGGCGCTGCCTGTGGCTCGAGCGGCAGAGATACAGTTGACGTTCAATTGGAAAGTAACCTGATCCGTGGCGAAGTGCGCTGGCCGCTCACCGCAGAAATCGAGCCAGTCTATGTTTTTGGCTTCGATCGGCGGCTTGAGCCGAAAGAAGACGTGCGCATCTATTCCGGCCTGCTGGAATATCTTGAGCGAGTGACCGGCTATCGCTTCCGGCTCCATGTTACCCCACGAACCGGGAGTCTCGTTCACGAGATGCTGGACGAAAGGGTAGATTTTGCCGCAGCCGGTACACTCACCTATCTTCAGGTTCGTGAAACCTCAGAAGCACTTATGCTGGTATCGGGCATTAATATACACGGCGAAAACTCGTATCGATCGCTCATCGTGACCCGGCCCGACAGCAGTCTGAATTCACTGCAAGACCTGGTGAATCACTCTTTTGCTTTTGGTTCCACGAATTCCACCCAGGGTTATCTAATTCCTCGAATCATGATGTCCCAGGCAGACATCCAGCTTACTGACCTGCGCTCTTATGAATTTACCCGATCGCACTTTGAAACGTCCAATGCTGTAATCAGCGGACGGGTCGATGCAGGCGCGATTCAGGATACACTGGGCAGATCGCTGGTGGAACAAGGGTTGGTTCGAATCATTGCCCAGTCAGATCTGTATCCATCGAGCGGCATTATCGCCGGCGCTCATGTCCCCGCTGAGGTAGCAGAGGCGGTACAACAGGCGCTGCTGGCTTTCAATCCGTCATATCTGAATGGACTTGAACTTTATCATTGGGAGCGCACGGAAATGCCCAATGGGTTTGCGTTGGTAACCGACGGCGCTTACGACGAACTGCGTCAGTGGGCTGAGATATATCGATTGTTGCAACCTCAATCATGAAACTACAGACCAAGATCATTATCCTGACCTCTCTGATCGTCATCAGTCTGGGCGTGCTGACGATTGGGGCTATCAACACAATGGTCGCCAATCAGTTGACTGGTGAACTCAATGCCCATGGCTCGACGCTGGTACAGATATCCGGCAATGCTATTGCCAATGCGCTATTAGATGGTGATGTCGTGGCTGTGCAGGAATTCCTCCAATATTTGAAGGGGACTAATCCAAACATCGAGTACGCCTATGCGATTGGCGCACCGGGACGCACGATTGTCCACACATTTCCTGATGGTTTCCCATTGGACTTATTGGCCGCCAATGCCGTATCTAACGGTCAGTTGACCCAACAAACGCGCCTGAATACCGAGTCGGGAATAGTGCATGATTTTGGCTGGCGCTTAACGGATAAACTCGATGTAGAGCTTCATCTCGGCTTCAGCCAGATTGGTATCACACAGATTCTCCAGGAGCTAACCTGGATCATATTCGGACTTACGGCAGTTGGTATGGGGGTAGGTGTCATCGCCGCTGTTGTATTTGGTCGTTTTGTAACGTCTCCGCTGGCACAACTGACCGAAGGCGTGCAGCGTTTTGGCTCTGGTGATCTGACACAAACAATTGCTGTGAGCAGTCGCGATGAGCTTGGCGATCTCGCACGGGCGTTCAATCGTATGGCTGCGGATCTGCAAGGCACAATTACACAGCTTCGAGACTCACAGGCAGGTTATCGGGCACTACTGAAAGCCGCTGGGCAGGTTGGCGAGGGCATCGCCCTGATTCATGATGAGACGACCGATGAAGGCAGTTTTCTGTTTGTTAACGACGAGTTCTGTCGCCTGACGGGTTATGATCGCGCGCATCTCCTGCAATTGAACGCGGCAAAAGTGATCCACCCAAGCAGCCTCAACGCAGTGTACGAAGCATGGCAATCAATCCGGGACGGTGAAAGCACCGCTTTAAGGCATGAAATGACGCTTCTTACCCGCGATCGTTGTAAGGTCGTTGTGGAAACCAGTGGCACCATCATCACGTACGAAGGGCAGCGAGCGCTAGCCTGGTTTACACGAGACATTACAGAACGCAAAGCAAAAGAGGCCGAAATCCAGCGTCGGAACCGTGAACTGGCAACGTTGAACTCCGTCTCGGTAATCATGAACCAGCACAGCAGCAATATCGAGAACATGTTGCACGAAGCGCTCGAACAGGCTCTCTCCGCATTAGGTGTGCCAGCCGGGTGGATATCCATCGCACCTGAGGATTCCCCACCCTATCTGGCGGCAGTGGTTGGACTCAGCGAATCATTAAGTGGCCTGGAGACAGAGTTCCCTGATTGTGAATGTGGTCTGGTCATTCAGACGAGACAGCCAATTGTCGTCAAACCGGGTAAGAACTGCATTTCAATCAAGTCAACTATGGTAGATGGAAACGGCATAAACTGCCATGCCAGTGTGCCTCTGATGGGAGGAGGGCGCGTGATCGGTGCGTTGAGCGCCGCCGCTCATAGCCCCTCAGTCTTCAACGAGGAGAACTTCCGCCTGATGGTGATGATCGGTGCGCAGTTAGGCGTCGCACTGGAAAATGTTCGACTGTGGAAAGACCTCCAGGATAAAGAACGGCTGCGGGCACAACTGCTGGCCAAGGCAATTCGAGCACAGGAGGATGAGCGCCGGCGTATCGCCCGCGAACTCCATGACGAAATCGGCCAGTCACTGAATGCGCTGATTTTTGGCCTCAAGACAGCAGAACTATCGATGATGGAATATTCTGTTGATGCCCAGGAAGTATTGAAGCGCTTGCGGGTTTCGACCAGTGACGCCGTGCGCGAATTGCAGACAGTCATTTATGATCTGCGTCCCAGCCTGCTGGATGACCTTGGCTTAATCCCGGCGATTCGCTGGTACGCTGAGGATCGACTTGAAAGTGTGGGCGTGCGCGTATCGTGGGAAGTTGTAGGTAATGATGAGGAACGCTTTACGCCAGACATCGAAACCGCGCTCTTTCGGATAGCCCAGGAAGCCCTGACCAATGCCTCAAAATACGCTGAAGCCACCGAAATCAACATCGGACTGCATTTGAACGATGATCGTATCAATCTGACGATATGCGACAACGGCATAGGATTTGATATCAGCAATGTTCTGGACAATCGCGAACGAGATGGTCGCGGCCTAGGCCTGCTAGGAATGAAAGAACGCGCCGACCTGCTGTCTGGCACATTAGACATTGAGTCGAAGCCTGCATCCGGTACATGCGTCAGAGTGGCGATTCCATTGAGACAGGACGATATGTCTGTGTTCGAGAGTTCAAACGGGGATTCGCCGTGATGTTATGCTATGATCTTGTCTAGCGTACGTCGTTACGACACATCGAGCCTGAGTTAAGCCATGAATACTAGCGGGGAAATCCGCATCTTAATCGTTGACGATCACTCAGTCCTGCGGGCCGGAATTCGAGCCTTGCTTGACGTGCAGCCAGATTTCGATGTGGTTGGTGAAGCTGGCGACGGCCAGGAAGCCCTGGCGCGCGTGCGCGACCTGCAACCTGACATCGTGTTGATGGATATCGGTATGCCAGGTATGGACGGTCTGGCAGCTACGCGTGCGATCAAGGGTTTTCGTCCAGAGACCCGCATCCTGATTCTGACGCAGCACGAGAATAAGGAGTATGTCATCCCGGCGCTCAAGATTGGCGCTTCGGGCTATGTGCTCAAACGGGCCGATGGTGATGAACTGCTAACGGCAATCCGTGCCATTGTTGCTGGCGATACATTCTTTGACCCCAGAGTAACAGGCATTCTGGTGGAAGACGTGCGCCGCGATTCACAAGCACCGATTGATCCACTGGACACTCTAACAGAGCGTGAACGCGAAGTGTTTGTGATGCTGGCTCGTGGTAACACCTATCAGCAGATCGCAGATGCACTGTTCATCACCCCCAAAACCGTCGACTTTCATCGCAGCAACCTTGTGCGCAAACTGAATATCAGTTCGCGCAGCGAGTTGATACGTTATGCGTTGCAGCGCGGCCTGATCGATTAGAATGAGCAACCATACACCGATCAATCGTCGCCCTGGGAGAATCCCCGGCCCTATACCGGGTTGACTCCGAGTATATCCCTCTTCAGGATCGTAGTAGATTCTGGTTAGTAGGCGTGTTTATCAATCCCACAGATCGAAACAGAGGGTGGAATATGAGACAGAGAAAATGGCTGTGGATAGCTCCGCTTATCTTGGTGCTTATTCTTGCGCTCTGGTTGCTGGTCACACCACCACGCTGGTGGTTGAACGTGACCAAACGCGTTGACTTGACCGATCCCGTCGCTACCGGGCAGACGCTCGTTCTTGAGTATAACTGCCGCCGCTGTCACCAGGTCGATGGCAGCGGTGCGATGCTGGCGGGTAATCTTATGGGGGTTACCGATAGGATGAGTAACGAAGCTATTGCCGACCTGCTACGTGATCCCGATTCAGCACGACCGAACACCAGCAAACCCAATCTGCGTATCTCCGACAGTCAGATCGAAGCTATCACCGTGTATCTGAGATCTATAGATCAGGCAGCACCAGATTGAGCGCTTTCCCCTGACTACAAAGACGGGCCAGCTGAACCGGATGTCTCCGATGATCAACCGGCCCGTTCTATCGGGGCTGTCTGGTTCTGCCGACGCTGACCATTGCCGGCAGTTCGCAGCGTGTCTTATTCCGCCGGTTTTACCGGCAGGAAACGCAGGCCCAGGCCGTACAGCACAGCACCCAGGCCAAAGATGAACGAAATAAACATCCACTCCATCAGGTTGGGTACATAATCGTAGCTCATCTTTGGGTCCACGTAGGCCAACGCCAGGTCCTGCAACTCCGGCGTAGCCAGCACCGGTATCACGATATTCAGCGTGATCGCTACGAACGTGACCACACTCAACAGGCTGGCAAAGCCGACAAGGGCCGGTTTGCTGGCCTGTGTAAACAGGATCAGCAGAGGGATGCCAACGCCGAGCAGCAGATGGACTATCCAGAAGCTCCACCAGTAGGGGCCGGTGAGGATAAGGTTGACAGCCTCAGCACGAGCTGGGCTTCCCTGGTAAAGGAATGTCAACCCGATTACACCGGCGGCGAAAGCGCCCGCCAGCAGCAGCCAACCCGTCATTTGAGCCAACCGCTTCACAACCCGACGATATTCGTCGGACTGGCGGTTGGGCCAGAACAGGACGGCCAGAAGGGCGATCAGCGCGCTACCCGCTGCTAGTGACGAAATGAGGAACATCAGTGGCAGAGACGAGGTGTTCCACAGTGGCCGGGCAGCGACTACGCCAAAGATGGAGCCGCTGACAATAATCAGAGCCAGCCCCATGGGCAGGCTCAGATAGGCGAGGAGGCGCAGGATACCGTCTCTTTGCTCCGGTGCGATGTTAATCCTGTTGATCACCAGCAGCAGCTTGACCAGCAGAACGACCAGGTAAATGGTGTGCAGCCACACCATCCAGGTGATCATGGAACCGAAGTCGGGATACAGATAGACATGCCAGAATCGAGTGGGCCGACCCAGGTCAAGAAGAACGATGATCAGGGCCATCAGCAGCACGACAAAACCGGTGAAATAGATCATCGGTTTGAGCCGCGCCAGAGATTTGAAGCCCACCAGATATACAGCGGTGGTGAAGACCAGCAGGCTGCCAACTTCCAGCCATACCAGATAGTCATAGAAACCGACCCACAGACCCCAGGGTACATAGCTGTTAAGTGAGGTTGGAGCCAGCCCTTCGGTCAGCCGCTGCCATATGCCTGCTGCGCCAGCGACCAGAAGAACGATGCCGAGAACCCAGATCAGGTCAGTAAGTTGAAAACTGAAGCGGCGCTGTGGCGCTGCGGGTTGTGTTGTGGTTGTTTGAGCCATTTTATTTCCTCCTAAACGCCAGGCGTCTGGACTGATGGCGTCCGCTGCGGGTCTGTGGTGCGGAACGGCTCCAGCCAGTCAAGGTCCGACTGAATGGCCGTTTGCGTGAACTTCACCAGCCCAACAAAGAACGGATCGTCGGAGGCCTGCATCAGCGCGTTGCTGAAGTGAGGCAGCCAGGGCACAATCTGTTCCGTGAGGAACCGGTAACTCGCAGCAAGAGCCTGTGGCCGATCTGTTTCTGATGACAAGGCGAGCTGCGCCAGGTGAGCCATGAAGCCCATTTCCTGGGCCAGATGATCATCTGGCAATTGCTGTTTGCTATCCGGATAGACGCGCCATTCCAGATAGGTCTGGCGCGCCAGCATAGCGCATGGTCCCATCAACTGCTTGTTGTTGAGATAGTATGATGCAAACGGTGGTGACGGCGTACGTCCCGGACCTTCCAGCAGTCGGGTCATCTCCACATTGAGTGCATCAATGTTCTTCAGCCCGGACTGCATCTGCATCAGGCTATCGCACAATGGCGAGTCCGGCGGCAGTGCCAGCCCCGCCACATCGTCCAGCAGTTTATCCGTTAAGGGATAGGTGTACAACGCGCGCAACAGGCTGTAGAGGCCTGCGCGCTCAGCCAGGATTTGCTCTGTCATGACTAAACCTTTGTCACCTTAACGATCATGTCGCAGTAGGCTGGCTGTCCCATAACAGGCGACAGACCTTCCGGATCAATAATTTCATTATGGTTAGGTGAAATATCGCGGAAGTCATAGGTTTTGCCTAACCCTGGACTAAAACGACCACCACCACCCAGAGGAACCCGTAGAACACCAGGTCGTATGGTTTCCACAAGATAGACTTTTCCTCGTGTTGTATCCCCCAGCGGCGATTCAAGTTCTACGAGATCACCACTCTCGAGCCCCAGCCCTTCACCATCGGATGCGTTCATCTGGATCACACCGATGCACCAAGTTCCCTTTGGAACTCGTACCTGGCGGCCATTAGGTGCCGGGCCGTCTGGTCCGACAATAACCTCGTCAACCACACGCTCGTCGTTAAAGGGCATCCACAGATCTTCAGTTGGGATGCGGCCCAGCCAGTCCACCATCTGCGTGCCAGACATAGCATGATGGATACGACCGGAAATCACCAGGAATGGGTACTCGTCCTTGTACTGAACATAGTCCGGGTTAGTGTAAGGGTTCCACAGAGTCTCAAACCAGTAGAAGCTCCTGGGGTACTTTTCCCAACCTAACCTCTGCAGACTGGGCGGTGTATCGTTCACTTCTTCAATCAGTTTATTGTATTTGGCGTAACGGCCTTTGCGTTGAACCTCTTCATCCTGTTCGACCTCATAGTCCCACACGAACTCAACCTTCTTGCTATCGGTCTGCAGGACGCCGCCATCGTTGAAACGATGCCAGCTCATCGGCCAAACAGCTACACCATGATGATCACGCAGCCATTGTGCGGTAACAGGTTCCCCTCTGATTTCCTTCTTCTCGTCGTCAATTTCTACGCGACCAGCCTCTAGCGAATCAGGTGTACCAAGGATTTTGTAATTGACTGGATAGTCAGGATAGGGTAGTGGTACGCCAGCATTCGCCCGTCCAGGTGACACCATAAGTGCTTCATTCCAGAAGTCCTCTTCGGTAGGGTACTTCTCCCAAAAATCTTCTGGTTTGATATCTGGATCCCCTTTTTCATACAGCTTGCGGGCAAGGGCGATCATGATGTCATACTGTGATTTAGACTCGTACATCTTCTCGATGACAAAGTCCCGCAGAAAAATCATGGGATGACTGGGGTAGATGTCTGAGAGACTCATCCGCTCCAGATAACTGCATTCCGGTAGTACAACATCGGCATACAGTCCCGTTTCCAGGAGGGGTGTATCAATGTAAACCACAAGATCCACATTGTAGTCGTCACCGTTCTTGCGTGTTAGGGCGTCAATCCAGGTCTTCGTGTTGGAAGCTGTGATGACCGGGTTACCTGTCCGCAAAAAGAACGCACGAATCGGGTATTGGTGTCCCCGGAACGGGCCATAACGCAGAGTGACGCCATCGTTGAAGCGTCGTGGGTAATCACCCACCACATCGTCCCAGGCAGCTGGCCAATCACCAAACGAATCCATATGGAGTTGTTCCTGGTGGCCGGTTACATCGCGACCGTTGACGCGACGAGTGACCTCACGACCATTGAATATGCCGCCAGTGGAGTTACCACCTTTGCTGCTCTTAACGATCTCCGTGTCAATCGCGCCACCTGGCACTTCCATATTACCAGTAATGACATTCAAGACCGTGCCGATAATCGCAGCCACATAACCGTTGTAGTGATGTCCGATGCCATTCATACCCCATACCCAGACAGCCGGTTTAGTGATACCGAAGGTATGAGCTAACTCAGCGATAGTCTGGGCGTCGATGCCAGTACGCTGCTCTGCCCACTCCAGAGTGAAGTATTCGAGGTCATTGACAGGGTCTGTCTGCCCCCACCAGGCCCTGAAGTCCTCTTCAAACTCTTCCCATCCCTGGCTGTATTCCAGGAAAGACCAGTCGATATACTTACGGAAGGGGTTGTCGTCACGGTGATTTTCCAGAATGTAGCGCAGAACTGCCGCGAACAAATCCGGGTCAGTGCCGGGTCGGATAGGGACCCATTGGTCAGCCTTGGTGGCTGTGTTGGACAGTGCGGGGTCAATTACGACGATACGTGCCCCCGCCAGCTTGGCTTCTACAGTGCCTTTTGATTCATAGACAATGCGGGTGGCCGTGAATGGATTCCAACCGGCATACACAATGAGCCGCGTACGATAGCTGAAATCGTTTTTTAGGCTCCCGTCTGGCTGGCGCACCATAACCGGACGCATAATATCCGGTTCGACACGTTTGCCGCCAAACATCAGCTTGGGCCCGTGACGCCGTGGAGTGTCACAAATCGAACCATGTTCAACTGTATGTGGGGTGCCGAACGCCCGGGCGAAATAATAGTAGGGATCACGGTCAGTCACGTCACCTGTATCCATGATGACGGCTTCCGGTCCGGTTTCCTCTTTGATCTGTATCAGCTTATCCGCGATGTATTCCATCGCCTCGTCCCACGAGGCGCGACGGAATTTGCCTTCGCCACGTTCGCCAACACGGATCATCGGATATTTCACTCGATTGGCATTGTAGGTCATTTGCAGACCCGCTGCGCCTTTACCGCACAAAACACCGGAGTTCAGGGGGGCGTGGTTATTACCATAGATCGCCGACGCGACGCCATTTTCCACCCGTACAGCCAGACCACACTCAGCCGGACACATGACACAGGCGGTATAGACAGTCCTGTTTTCCAGACGACTCTGTGCTTCCTGAGCGCTGATCTTCTTGAAGCCGGTGCCCAGTACACTATATGCCGCCAGACCACCTGCAGTCGTCAGTCCGCCTACTTTGAGGAAGTCGCGCCGAGTTAGGGTTGTTCCTTGTTGTTTAGTCATTGCCGTACCTCCTAAACAAGATAGAAGACTTTGGGATCGGTTCCCAGCTCTTCTCTGAGTCGCATGACGTTGGGTTGGGCGATAAGTTCTGAAACCGCGCTGTTGGGATCGTTCATGTCGCCGAAGTAGGTCGCCCGTCCCATGCAGCTGAGCACGCAGGCTGGAAGCTCGCCACGCTCGATGCGGTGGATACAGAAATGGCACTTGCGCACGTTGCCAATGGGAGAACCACCGCTGGCACGGTCATCGTTGCGGCCATATTCAGGCGTGGGCAGCAGTTCATAAGGCTGGCGCTCGCCACCTTCGTTGTCACCGTAGAACCCACCAAAATCGAAGTACCGTGCCGAGTATGGGCAGGCCGTCATGCAGTAGCGACAGCCAATGCACCGATCGTAGTCAACAATCGTGATACCATCAGCGCGCTTAAACGTTGCTTGAACCGGGCAGACGGGCACGCAGGGAGGGTCGTCACATTGCAGGCAGGGACGCGGAACAAACCGACGTGACACATTGGGGAATGTACCGTGAGTTTCGGTCATGACTGGGCGATAGGTTACACCAGGAGGCAGTTTGTTCTCGGTGACGCAGGCGATGTTGCAACCATTGCAGCCGGTACACTTGCGCAGATCAATCACCATAGCCCATTTGCGCTCTTCCATCGGCTTCTGGAGTGCGCGCCGCAAGTCTTCCATCATACGTGTCACAGGGTGCGCACCGTCGATTGCTTCAGGAAGATCAGGGAGTGGTTCAAGATCCTGTTGTGCCTGGGCAATAGGGGCAGCGTTGGCACTTTTTACCTCGCCCAGAACGGCTGGCGCCACCAGACCGGCGAAGACACCACTGGCAAATTTGCCCAGAAACGAACGGCGGCTGGTTTCGTCACCAGCCATGGCTTTCTTCAACAGCTCATCATCTTTGGTCATATCTAATTTCTCCTTTGTTATTGCCACAGCGAATGCCACGATCCGGCAGGCTCACGGCACTCGGTATGCATTAGGGAAACCCTGAAAGCGTAAGTCACACTTTTGAATCCTTTCTATTAATCTACATAGACCAATGCAATAGCTGTATGCACTCCCACATGAATCTGATTGTAACCGGCAGTAAACATCAGAATAACTAGGTGAGAAACCGGGGATATACCTGGGGAAATTCCTAGTTTGGCAAGTTTGATGATGGGTTGCCGGCACCCTGTCTCAACTTGCACAACTTACTCAACCCCGGAATCGCGACTCGTGCGCGCATTTTGACACCCCTGTGTTTTTTTGTTTTTCTACGGAAAATCAGTGTCTCAACCTGAGTAAGTTGAGTAATCTGTGCCACCAGCCACAAAAAGAGAGAGATTGTCTCAGGTTACTCAACCTGCTCAACCTCTCTTTTGCGACTCAATATGTGATTTTTTGCGTGCGTCTCAACTTGCACAACTTACTCAACCCAGAATATCCGCCGTGAACTGCCAAACGCGCACCCGCTGGCCGTTGAGTCGCTTCTGCACGCTCAGGTTACCGGCCCCGGCGATAAGCAGGCCATCCTCTCTGAGCTGGTTACCAATCGCCTGCAATGTGAAGTTCACCGGCTGCACTTTGCACACCTCGCGATAGGCGATGTCCGGGATGATGTAGGCGAACCCATCCAGCAGGTAGCCGATCACCGGCACATGCGGCGGATGCTCACGCGGGCGGTTCACATCTTCGACCGCAGCCCGTCCGCTGGCGATCAGCTGCTGGATGATGTCGATGTAGATGCGGCTGGCGCGTTCCTCGTGCCGCGGGGGGGGC
>Ga0081527_100669_pt1 | contig 12866 bp, 19 predicted proteins | sample HotLakmasection5_FD_70992 | JGI IMG/M metagenome (GOLD analysis project Ga0081527, IMG submission 70992) | Hypersaline microbial mat communities from Hot Lake, Washington, USA - Section #5 (SPADES assembly) (version 2) | ecosystem: Environmental > Aquatic > Non-marine Saline and Alkaline >... | reverse complement strand
CAAAGCCTGGGCCATGAGCCGTCCCCATCCAGCGGTCGTGATTCAGCCGGGCGGGTGGGTGTTGGGCAACCGGGCTGCAACTGCCACCAACTGGCCCTATCGCAGCTGCGGTCTACTGCCGGGTCAAATCTATCAGCTGTTGGTTAAACAACCCAATCTGCAGGGCATTTGGGGAGACTGTCGGTTTCAGAAAGTGTTGATTAATGACCGGGATTGTTTACTCCTGGAAGCTCTGGATAGGATGTGAATAAGGAGGTATCGGTATGGCCAGAGTTTTAGACCATAATCGCACCCCATCCCCTTTGCAATTTCGGCTGGGTGGAACGGCTCAAACGTATAACTGGCAATGGCAGGGACAACCCCTCACGGTGGCCTACGAAACGGTAGGGTTGGCGGAGGAATATGGTTCAGCTGTGGCTGAGTCAGTGTTGCCGTTTTTGACAACCATGGCAGAATGAGCCCCAGAAAATTATCCAGAGTGAGGCCAGCCTATGCTGCTCCATAAATTTAAGCAGCACTTTTTCGCACGGTTTGGTCATTACCTACTTGTGATGCTTGTCAGCAGTTGGATTATGCTGGGCAACGCTGACCCCTCGGCGGCTCAGCCTTCCCGAACCGTAACTTGGCAAGATTTGCAACCTGAGCAAACCCTGAATTTTCAGACCGCATTGGGACACCTCAACCGTGAGCAGCTTGGAGACCTGGCAACCCTGACCAGAATTCGCTGGTGGCTTAAGGACGGCCAAATTAGCCCTGAAAGCCATGATGCGGCCTTGGGTATGCGTTTGGAGCAAAAGCTTACCCAGCAGGGGTTAGATGTGGAACAACTGGTTTCGCTCGCCCATCAGGTCCAGGCCCAGACCAACCAGACCACCGATCTGGCAGGACAGCCAATCAAAATTTCGGGATATGTTCTACCTCTAAACCAAACTGAGCTAAACCAGATTTCCCATTTCCTGCTGGTGCCTTTTGTGGGGGCTTGCATTCATGTGCCGCCACCACCCCCTAACCAGATTATCTCCATTGAACCCTCTGCTCCGATTGAGAATCCAGGGCTATTTACGCGGGTCTGGATCGAGGGTACCCTCCGCCAGCAGTCGGCTAGCTATGACTTGTTTTTGGTGGATGGCTCCCGGCCAATTCAGGCCAGCTACGCCATGACTTTGGAGTCCATTACCATAGACAGCCCGCCGCCCGCCAGGGAACAACCCACAGGTTGGATGCTTCAGCCCACCCAGGGAGCCTCCTGGTGGCAGACTCTGCAGGCCAGGGGAGCCAACTTCTTCACCCGGCAGATGGACCTGATGCAACGGGGCAATTCTCCCTTTGCGGTGTTACTCGGAGTACTTGTGGCTTTTGGCTACGGTGTTCTACACACCCTGGGGCCAGGGCACGGTAAAGCCGTGATTCTGTCCTATTTTGTGGGCCATGGTGGTAGCCTGCGGCGGGGTATCACCATGGGAGCCCGGATTGCGGTGTTTCATGTGATATCCGCTGTGGGAATTGTTACCCTCACGGATCTGGTAATTCGGCAAACCGCTGGCTCTGCTCCGGCAAACTATCGTCTGGTGCGTTTGGTCAGTTATGGAGCCATTTCACTGATTGGCGGGTGGATGCTGCGGCAAGCGATTCAGTCCCCCCGGCGGCACTTCCCAGCCATCTCCCAGGCTCTTGGGCCAGAACAACTCATGGTTAACCGGTTTAGCGATCGCGTCTTAAACCAGGCTGCTCTCCCGACCATACCTCAACTCCCCCAGAACCCATGCCGTTGCTTGAGTTGCTACGGTCGACCTGAATCCGCCGGATGGCTTTCGCTGGCCGTGGGAGCAGTGCCCTGCAGCGGGGCGATACTGATCATGCTCTATGGACTGGCCAACAACATGGTTGGGTCTGCGGTACTGATGGTTTTGGGAATTTCTCTGGGTATGGCCATTACCCTATCAGCCATCGGAGTGGCCGCCATTGCGGGTCGAAACTACATGAGCCGTCACGTTGTGCCAACTACTCAGGTTTATGATTCACTGTTGCGAACACTCAATATTATCGGAGCCAGTGGCATCTTGCTGGTGGGCTTGCTGTTATTCCTATCCACCCTTCGAAGTGGTGGATGGCTTTCTATCTTAACAATTTGAAAGCAAGATTCTATTTACTGCAGCTACCAGAATGGCGTTATCAGGAAACCATAACTATACAGGAAACGATCCTCAAATCAGAGTTTGCTGCTGGCTCACCTGACAGGATGCACAACTGCAACCCAAAGCATCTAAGATCGGATTTCCTTGAGTCTGAGCTGCTAACATAGCGAGCGCTTCAGCCTTTAACTCGGCGTCTGGTTGAACCATAGAATTCGCGGAGGCAGGGCTGGCAAACACAACCGCTAACGCCAGCGACCCCGAGCAACCCAGAACAGTCAAAACATTTTTCTGCTCTACGGAACTCTCCTTACAGGATTCAGATATCTCGACAAGCTTAGCCCATCTCAGAGCAGTCTGGTAGTTGGCAATGGAGTATCTGCTGGCTTGACTCAGAATGGACTTGCATTAAACTGGGAATGATTATCATTCTTACTGGTGATTCGCCATGGTCAACACCGCGATTGAAACAGTCCCCGTGACCGTCCTGACGGGCTATTTGGGAGCTGGCAAAACCACCCTGCTGAACCGCATCCTTACCTACGAGCACGGCAAAAAGGTGGCGGTCATCGTCAACGAGTTTGGGGAAGTGGGCATCGACAATCAGCTGGTGATCGACGCCGACGAAGAAATCTTTGAGATGAATAACGGCTGCATCTGCTGCACCGTGCGGGGCGACCTGATTCGCATCATCGGCAACCTGATGAAGCGGCGCGACAAGTTTGACCACCTGGTGATTGAAACCACCGGATTAGCTGACCCGGCCCCCGTCATTCAGACCTTCTTTGTGGACGAAGACATGCAGGGGCAGCTCAACCTGGATGCGGTAGTGACCGTCGTTGATGCCAAGCACATCCACGACCACTGGGACGCCGACGAAGCCCAGGAGCAGATTGCCTTCGCCGATGTGATTTTGCTGAATAAGACAGACCTGGTCAGTGAGCTGGACTTGGCAGCTCTGGAATCTCGGATTCGCGCCATGAACGCCATGGCCAAGGTGTACCGCACCCGCGATGCCGCCGTTGAGATGGATACGATTCTTGGCGTCAACGCCTTTGACCTGAACCGGGCGCTGGAAGTTGACCCCAACTTTTTGGGCGAAGATGCTCACGAACATGATGCCACCGTCGGCTCCCTCGCCTTAGTGGAAGCGGGAGAACTGAATGGCGAAAAACTCAACGCCTGGCTCAGCGAATTATTGCAAACCCAGGGACCCGATATCTTTCGGATGAAAGGCATCCTCAACATCGCCGGAGAAGACCAGCGGTTTGTGTTCCAGGGAGTTCATATGTTGTTCGACGGACGCGCTGATCGCCCCTGGAAGCCGACTGAAACCCGCAAGAATGAGCTGGTTTTTATCGGTCGCAACCTGAACGAAGCCCAACTACGAGAGGACTTTCGCGCGTGCCTGGTCTAACCCAAACCCTGCTGGAACGGCGATCTCACGGCACCCTCAACGATTACATCACCGCGATCGCCTGGTCTTTCAACGGTTCCCTGGCGATCGCCTCCGCCGCTGGTGAAATCCTCCTGATCAATCCCGAAACCCAGGCCGAGATTATCCTCCAGGAAGCCAGCGGCCAATCCATCGACTGCCTCGCCTTCTCGGCTGATGGTCACTACCTCGCCGCCGGAGGCCAATCCGGCCAACTCCTGATCTGGTCCCTGAATTCCCCCTCTCACCCATCCACCCATCCACCCATCCACCCCCCACCCACTCGTCTCCCCTACCCTCGCACCTGGCTCGACCGCCTAACCTGGAATCCGTCCCGGAACGAACTCGCCTTTAGCCTGGGTCGGTATGCTCAGATCTGGGATGCCGAAGCGGCAGAAATCGTCGCCACCCTGCAGTTTGAGAACTCCTCGGTCCTCGACTTAGCCTGGCATCCCCAAGGCCAACACCTGGCCGTCAGCGGGCACCAGGGCATCAAAATCTGGCACCGAGACGACTGGGACGCCGATCCAGAAGTACGGGAAATTGCCGCTGCCAGCATTGCGATCGCCCTTTCCCCCGATGGCCAATACCTGGCCTCGGGCAACCTGGACCGCACCCTACTGGTGTGGCCCTTTGACAGCGACTATCCCTGGCAGATGCGCGGCTTCCCCGGCAAAGTGCGCCAGCTCGCCTGGTCAGACATCCCCGTTGGTCAGGCTCCCCTCCTCGCCTCCGCCAGCGACACCGCCGTCGTCATCTGGCGCAAGAAAAGCGACGCCAGCGATGGCTGGGATGCCCAGGTTCTCGACTTGCATGAGCAGCGAGTCAACGCGATCGCCTTTCAACCCGGCAGCACTCTCCTCGCCTCCGCCGCCGAAGACGGCTGGGTCTGCCTCTGGAAAAAGGCTCAACAAGCCACTCAAATCCTGGAAGGCGCTCCCCAGGGCTTCTCCACCCTCGCCTGGAGCCCCAACGGGCAATGGCTCGCTGCCGGTGGGCAAGAGGGAGAGTGGTTGGTTTGGAAGCAACGGAATCGGGGAAGGGGGTTTGGGTAGGTGGGTAGGTGGGTAGGTGGGTAGGTGGGTATCGGGTATTGGGTATTGGGTATTGGGTATTGGGTATCGGGAGTAAGTTTCTAGGCTTCTAAATGCCTCGTACCCAGCACCTGGTACCCAGCACCTGAAACCTGGTACCCTCCATCTGATTTCTGCAACTCTCCCCGCGTCTACTCTCCCACCCTCCCACTCATCCACTCTCCCACTCCATAACTCCCCCACCATGAGCCTCCTCACCGATCCCTTCTCCTACGACTTCATGCGCTATGCCCTGGCGGCTGGCGTTCTTGTGGGTATTCTCTGTCCGGTGGTGGGCGCTTATCTGGTGGTGCAGCGGATGGGGCTGCTGGGAGATGTAGTAGCCCATGCGGTGTTGCCGGGGTTAGCGATTGCCCATTTCTTTCAGGTACCGCTGACGGTGGGAGCTTTTGTGTTTGGGATGGCCAGCACCTTTGCCACCAGCTGGATTCGCACCCTATCGAAGCTGAAGGTGGATACGGCGATGGCGATTACCTTTTCCAGCTTTTTTGCTTTAGGGATTGTGCTCGTCACTGTTTTGAGAACGCAGTTTGACCTGGAAGCGCTCTTATTCGGCGACATTTTGCGAATTACTCAAACCGATGTCTGGCAAATCGCTCTGATTACGGCAGTCATCCTGGTTTTGATTAAGCTGTTCTACAAAGAACTGCTGTACTTCACCTTTGATGACGCTGGGGCACAGGCCACCGGGTTACCCATACAGGTTTTGAACTTTGGCCTGATGGCGGCCATTACCCTCACTATCGTGGCTGGCATCCAGACGGTGGGTGTGATTCTGGTAGTAGCGTTGATGGTTACCCCATCCGCCACGGCCTATTTATTGGTAAAAGAACTCCACTGGATGATGGCAGTCGGAGCCGCCCTGGGGGCCAGCGGTAGCGTGGTCGGCATGTATGTCAGCTACTACTTTGACGTGCCCTCTGGACCTGCGATCGCGCTAACGGTTCTGGCCTGGTTCCTGGCTGCCTTACTCTTCAGCCCCAGTCAGGGAATCCTGATGCGATATTTCCCAGCCAGGCGTAAACGTTCAAGCGAGATGGAATAGGAGGTATAGGGTGCAAGGTATAGGGTGCAAGGGGCCTATGCCGAGATGATCTATGGCGATGAGCCATACACCGTATACCCAGCATCCTATACCGCTCTTGCCTCCTGCACCCTCTTTGCCCTTTGCCCCCATCAGTTATGGCATGTACATCCCGTATGCCCACAGCCCGAACCTTCGGGATGCCCATTCGCACAGGCGTCGCTGCAATAGTAGTGACCCTCTTTTTCAACCGCTTTGCTGGTGTCCACCACACAAAGACAGGATTCACAGGCACATTTCATTTGAGTAACGGTCGTCATGACAATCTCCTTATCGGATAGAATGAAGCAGATACTTGAACAGCTGTTCAGGCTTTAACTATAACACCTGAATGCTTGTTCAGATGTCAAAGCCAATTTTTTTTAAGATTTGGGTGGGCTGCTTGATGTTGATAAGCGGTCTGAGTGGCTGATATTCCTGGCGTGTTCTTTATGGCTGATTCCCTTTCTCCTGAAAGCAATGTCTGTAATGGCACTGGGGCTGACGTGCCAGTTGAGGCAATTTTAAGTGTCGAGAAAGCCCAACGCATGGCGGAGTTCTTTGGGGTGCTGGGGGACCCAAACCGCTGGCGCATCCTATCGGTCCTGGCCCTGGGTGAAATGCGAGTGGGCGAACTGGCCGAGGCGGTAGACATGACTGAATCTGCCGTATCCCACCAGTTGCGGGTGTTGCGAACCATGCGGTTGGTTAGCTATCAGAAACGGGGACGCAGTGTGCATTACTGCTTAAAAGATAACCACGTTTTCAACCTCTACCGCGAAGCTTCAGAGCACCTGGATGAGCCGGATGATTAAGTTGTGGATGAGATGTTTAGAGCTAAAGGAGTTGTTATTGGCTGGCCTTGCTAACCACAATCTGGCTGCCAACGGGGCTTGATTTAAGATTTAACAGCTAATCTCCGATCTCGAGCTGGCGTTTATGAACCAATTTCAACCGTATGTGCTTTTTCATATCCTGACAACTTAGCTGAGCCACTTGGTTCACATACTTCGTAGCCTGCGATTTTCTCTGCCCCTGCATCATCCGCTTTACAGTCGGACTCCCCGCCGCCAGCATCAGGGCAATCTCTTTTTGACTGCCCCCCGCTTCAAACGCCCGACGCCCGACTTTGAAATCCAACTCAGCCGAGTTAGAGCAGCTGACCTCCCGAGAATACTGCTGCCACATCTGGAAGTACCGTTCCTTTGTTGAAAATTCGGAACGTGGAGATGACTTGCTGCTTTCTCCGTCAGGGGCCGGAATAGCTTCTACGAGTCTGGGAGATTCTCCGCCATGTGCGGCTCCAGGCTGTTGCGTCTCTCGCTGCCGTCGATTTTGTCGTCCAAACGCTTTAAGGAGTCCATCAACTGCTGCTGCAAGTCGAGTTCGGCCTTGAGCTGATTGTTCCAACTGCTCAACGCTGCGATTAATTGTCGTAGCTGCTCCTGCAAGGTCTCCCGCGCATCCGAGGAGTTCTTGCTGGTCACGATACTCTGCAACTGCACCAGAAAGTGGCTCAAGCTGCTGCTTAAGTGCTGCGGTAAGGTCGCCAAATCCTCGCTCAAATCCTGTACGGCTTACGACTGGGGGTTTACTTTTGGTAGAACCACCAGAATTTTGGAAGCCGAAACGAATCTGTTGGTCTACGGCCAAAAACCTATATGTTGTTCTATGAATACGTTCTATTCCATTGAGAATATAATGATCTCAGGCACGAATACAAGATATTTCTCTATGGGATGAAGCTATTGCATTGATGGTAAAAGCATCCACGGTGCCGGATGAATGATCTTCAGCGGCAACTAAAGCATTTCGTCTATGAATAGAAAGAACTGCATTGATGAAACAACGATATCCGCTGCTGGATGAATGATCTTGGGGTCGAGTAGAACCTATTCGAGGTCGAGTAGAACCTATTCGAGGTCGAGATGAACGTATTTTGGTGCGAGATGAATGATCTCAGGGGTGAGATGAACCTATTGCGCTGCGAGATCAATGTATTTCAGTGCGAGATCAACCTATTCGGAGGCTGGATAAACGTATTGCGCCACGAGATGAATCTATTTCGGTGCTGGATGAATGTATTTCAGCGCGAGATCAATGATCTCGGGTCCTGGATAAAGCTATTCCTAAAGGTACCGGGTGACTTCCTGTCGTTGCAGCGCAAACCAAACCCTTGAAAGAGGCACCCCGATACCTGAACACAAGCAGGTTGACTTCTTGTAGATTGGGTGGCGCGGCAGCAGAACCCAACAAACCCCCAATAATCAGTGTATTAGGTTCTCCTGCCTTTCACCCCACCTACTTTGGAGAAGCCGTTACACCCTACGGTTGAATGTCACTGAAATAATCTAAGATCAACCTTCGCAAATGGCTGAAACCCTTGGTCTGCTGTAGGTTGGGCACTGCCCACCAGGCTTGATTCAGTAGCATTCCACCCTACGGTTGAATTCCCCAAACGGTTGCAGTACAGTAGTTCTCACGGGGATGGTCTAGGCGGGGAATGAGAGAGTTCGCACCTCTCCCAAACCCCTGAACATTCCGGTCTTAATCACGCTAAGCCGAAATGCCTGAGGCCATTTTAACGGTCTAGCCTATCGGTTTCGCACCTTTACGGAGTGCTAGCGATTCCCCGTTTTCCTAAAACCAAAGGTGAAACCATGACCTATGAATTTAAGCTGCCCACCCGGCAGCAAGAGTTAGTGCGCCTGATCGCTCTAGGTGACTATTCAGCGGTACGAGATACGATTAACCAGCTCGGTGCCCTGGGTTACGCCGACCCGAATAAGTGGACGAAGCTGATGCCCACGGGCCGAGAAGGGGAGTACATTTCGGTACACACGAGGCGATATGTGCCCGTGACAGAATAGCGAATGAAGAAACCCCTGGGGAGTAAGTCTCTGGGGGTTTGTTAAATGTTTTGGGATGTGAATAAATAAGGACTTTCATCCTTTAGTGACGCATGGGAAGTCAAGTGCCGGAAGCTCTACACGACACGGGCAAGCTTCGTCACCCACTGCCTAGAGAATGGGATGTCACCTATGGAGACCGCACGGATCACAGGCCACGAAGTAGATACGTTGTACCGGTTCTATGTGGGTAAGACCGTGGACGAGCCTGAGTTGGCCGACCTTTAACGAGAAACGAGAGATCGCTCATGCTTTACCAAAACGACAAGCATGGGCCTTTCGCTATTGTCTTGCCACTTGCTGAAAACTAAAGCCATCATTGTAGTGATGATCTACTTAGCGAAGTGAATTTACCGGAGCCAATACAAAGCATTTACGAAAGCCGCTTTTTTCTAGCGCTTTTTTCCATTTTCTTAACTCAAGTTTATAATTACGTCTTCAAACCTTCTGTTGACAGACTTATAGCCAACTTTGTTCCTTTTACTAAAAAAAGAGCTCTCCTAAGTCTTAAGGAAGACTATCTAGCAGTTTATGAGTATAAACAAGGAACACGAGACATCACATTGGAAAGTGCAAACTCAGTTGCTGAAATGGTCACTTGGCTTTTTGTCTTTCTACTTAGTACAGGGTTCGTTATAGCAGAAGGAATGAGACTCAATGGAAAAGAACTTACTGTTCAAGATATGTTTGTGCTTCTAAGTACGACCTTGGCTTCAATCAACTGCTTGGTTGTCTTTGTTCGAAACAAACGTTCTCTTGATGCTCGTTGTTATATTTTCTCGAACTTTGAACATTTTAAGAAAAAATTTGCAGAGATAGGCATAACCTTAAGCGAGCAAGAAAATAATTCTGAGTAATACGGACTATGAGGAACTAAATAGTATATGAACACAATATTATCTTTCATCGCTCAGTCACCGACACCGACACCGATGCCAGTTCAGCCACAGCAGCCGTTTGACCCAGGGGCAGCGACTATGTGGGCAGCTTTAATAACTGCTGGTCTTTCGTCTATAGCGACAATAATAAGCCTCGTTAGTAACCGTAGGCTGATGACCCGACTTGAAAGAGAAAGACAAGAACATGATATACAAATGGCACACATGCAGCAGAAGCATGAAATACAAATAGAGAATGCTCGACTCAGGCCAGAACGTCGTCTTCAGTTCATTGGCTACTGGAGAAAACGACTACGAAAAGATACATTTACCCATAAGGACATCTTTAATGACAAGGCATATAAAACCTTAGAAGGCTTCATCTCACAAGAAGTTCTTCAGTTGATACAGCAAGAACTTCAGAAAACAGAAGCGGAAAAGAAAAGCTTAAAAGAACGCATTGACTTCGAGAACAAAGGACTGCATTACGACAACATCTTTTGGGAAAATGTAGAACTTGCTAGAGGAGATCATCTAGCTTACCAAAGCTATAACCAGTACATACAAGAACAGCAGATGCATGAAGATGTCAAAAGATGGTTGGCGAAAGCTCCACAAAAACTTGAGGAGTTCGATGTAGCTTTAACTAAGTTCGTAAAAGAACAGCTAGAGGAAGAACTACGAAGACTAGAAAAAGAAGAATGGGAGCTGTTGTAACAAGCATGGACTGGTCACCAATTATCGCAGGAGGCATAACAGGTTTGTTGTCAGGCGCTATCAGCGGCAACCTCGTCCAGTATGTCCTCGACAAAAGACGCAACAGGAACAAGAATAGGCACCAGTTGTTGATGGACTGGGATGGTTTACTAAACAACGACTCGCTTAGTTACGACCATATCACCACTCACAAGTCATACGAGCTACTCACCAGTTTTATTTCTCCTAAGTCCCGTTGTTTTCTGGAGACGCTGATAACAGAAACGGAGGATGAGCGACAAGCCCTCCAGGTAAAAATTAAAGACTACTACGAGTTTTATGATGATGAAATATGTACTCTTGGGGATGATACCCACAGCCAAGAACGCTTTTGGCTCATCGACGAAGGTGCTTCAGACTGGCATCGGTCACTTCGTACAGTCGAACAAGATGCAAAACAAGCAGTAGTCTCCTGTCTTAAGCGAGAACTACTATTACTCAAGAAGAAGTGGGGCATGTTTTAAGGATGGAAAACGACATACACTATAATCCGCAAACAACGCTTAGTTACTACATTGCGCAGTCACCAACCCCGACATCATTACCGACACCAACACCAACATCATTACCGACACCAACACCAACATCATTACCGACACCAACACCAACATCATTACCGACACCGACATCATTACCGACACCAACACCAGGTCAGATACAACAGTCTATTGACCCAGGTATTGCGACGATAGCTGCTAGCGTGATAACAGCTATTGTAACTACATTGTGTCTAATAATTAGTCTGCGGAGTCAGCGTAAGCTACAGAAAGAAAAACATGGTCTAGAGCGACAATTAGCCGAAGAACAAAGACAGTTTACCCAACAACTTGAGAATAAGAAAATAGAACAAGAACGAAGTCTGGAGGAGATGAAACTGTCCTACGGCAAAAAGTGGAATTTTATTTACGAATGGCAAAAGAGCATTGCAAACGAGGATATTCGAATTTTAGTAGACTCCGCACATTTCACAGGACTAGAAACACATATTGACTCGCCCGCAAGAGCACAACTCGTGCAATTGAAAGATGAATACGACAGACACTGGGAAAATTTCATAAAAGAAGAAGAACCCAGGCTACGAAAAGAGTTCAAAGAAAACTACTTTCATGGTCAAAACATGCTGAAAAGTTTTGGAATAACACCAGCAAATTTGTCCGAATTAGAAATTAGCAAGTTGTGTCAAGAGTACATTCAACAAGAAAGGAAGCACAAAAGAAAAGAACTAGGAGAACATCTAAGACGCTTCTTGTACCAACAACTAGAGCTGCTCATTACGAAATGGGAGTTAATATAAAGTAGCCTAAAAAGGACACTAGATATCGACAGTCCAACAGCAGGTATATTGTCGAATACTCTCAAAAGAAAATGGGTAGATTCTAAGAGTAAACAGCCGTAAACTGGTAGTGCAGCGGCAACAGCTCCGACTCCGCCAGATACGCGATCGCATATTCTCGTCCTTCCAGGACAGCAAACTCCACCAGATATGGCTTCCCCTCGTCCTGGTCAACCATATCCACCACGGTACCCACCTGCCCCCACGCCAGCTGTTCGGCAGATTCTTCCATCGGCTCTAACAGCGTTAGCTGAGCCATATCGATGGCGTCCAAGTCTCAGCCGGATAAACGACAAAATCGCCAGCGGATTCTGTTCTCGTTCAACGTGGATCTGGAATCGCCCCTGGGTATTGTCTTTCAGTACCTGATGCGCAATCCCAAGTTGCCCAGCCAGATGGGGAAGCAGAAGGGGGTAGAAGCGATGGCGGCGTTCTGGCGGCCCTTTGCCTTCCAGATGAAGGGCGACTCCAGTGATGAGGAGCTGAAAATGCTGGCTCGCGAATCGCTGGTGGCCCTCAGTCGGCAGATGGAGTTGATTGCCGAGACCTTTGAGGTGGAGCTGCCTCAATCGTCCCAGGCAGAATCTCTCAGTCCTGAACTGGAACGGGCAATTGCAAGGACGATGGACTCTTTGTTTCAGAAGTACGTGGGTTCGGGCGGTCTGGTCCGTCAGTCGAACCCGGAAACCACACCAACAGTTGGGGTGACATCTACCAACCCCTTACTAGAATCACCGGAAGACAGGGGCATTGACTTTGAAGAGGATGTCTTTGCAGAGGTGATGGCGGAAGATGAGTTTTTGGATTAGGGAGAGCCGATGGAATTGACCCCCAGGGAGCCGAAGAGTGAGGTCGCCATCAAGGCGCGGGAGGTCTATTTGACCTTTGCCCGGCGGGTGATTGGTGAATCAAACCTCGACTATTCCACGCTGTATCGACGGTTTGCCCAGAATGATTGGGCCGCGATTAAGTTGGATGATGCGATCGCAGAAGCCATTGTGCGCGGGGGCTATTCCCTCAAGTCAGCGGAAAACGTCTACCAACTCTGTGACCAAAATCTCCACCGAGCTATCAAGGAGTTGGATAGCATGCTCCTCTTCGTCAGCAAGAAAACAGCATCGGAGCGACTCAACCTGAGTGGGTCGACCTTAAAGAAATATCGACTCAAAGGCGACTGGATTGAAGGCATCCACTGGGTGCGGCTGAACAGTCGATGCATCCGCTACAACCTGGAGCTGATTCAAGATTGGGTTCACAATCCTCCGA
>Ga0081527_100667_pt1 | contig 12896 bp, 16 predicted proteins | sample HotLakmasection5_FD_70992 | JGI IMG/M metagenome (GOLD analysis project Ga0081527, IMG submission 70992) | Hypersaline microbial mat communities from Hot Lake, Washington, USA - Section #5 (SPADES assembly) (version 2) | ecosystem: Environmental > Aquatic > Non-marine Saline and Alkaline >... | reverse complement strand
ATACGGAGCTGTGAATTGAGCCGAGAGGTTTGAGCAGACTTCAACCACATGTCGGTGGCCTTATGTTTTATATTGCGATCCTCAGCCTTCCTAGTTTGTGTAGTCTTATGATTTGTTCGAGGTTTAAACGGCAAGCTCGGATTTGATTAACCTCTAGCGGGGCTACATCTACTCAGCTATGCCGCCAACCCCGCAAGATAACTCTCAGCCACCACCAGATCCTCAGGGGTGGTAATCTTAATATTACTCCGCTCTCCTTCTACCACGAATACCGGTTGGATTGCTTCGATAAGGGTGGCGTCGTCTGTGGCTTGAATTCCCTCGTCTTCTGCTCTTTTATGGGCTTTAATCAGGAGAGAAGAGGAGAAAACTTGTGGGGTTTGTGCCATCCAGAGCTCTTCTCTCTTAAGGCTCTCAATTACTATTCCTTTAGAACTTACCCGCTTTACAGTATCAATAACCCGCACCGCTGCAGTTACAGCTTGTCTCTCAGATGCCTCAGCGATGCATCTTGTAACTAACTCACGGGTCACAAGTGCGCGTGCTGCATCGTGAACCAAAACCAGCTCTGCCTGGGGTCCAGGGAGTGAAGATAAGAAGTTTAATCCGAGTCGAACAGAATCTTGCCTGGTTGCACCACCCGATGTCACAAACACCTGACTAAAGTTAGAGGCTAACTGATTAAACTCTTCTAGTGCTTCAGGCTCTGCTTCTGGCGGACTCATTACGACAATAGGTCCGATCTGATCAATTGTGCTTAAGACTTCCAAGACTCTATGTAGTAGAGACTTACCGTCAAGCTCAAGCAGACACTTAGAACGGGAAGCGCCCATCCTTGTGCTAGCCCCAGCAGCTGGAATAATTGCACTACACAACGGTGAGCTCTTTGTCATAAAGAAACATTAAAGCACGTTTTAAGAAGGTGGTGCTTGCCTAACCAAACATGGATCTCAATTCGCCCATCACCTTCTCCTGCGAGCGGGAGCGCGCAACGGCAATCTCGGAGGCAAGTAGATTTTGAGCTGTATCCAACATCTTCTTCTCTCCAAATGAGAGTTCCTTATCGATGCTTAATACAGAGAGATCACGGATAACTTCTGCTATTTCAAAAACTGAGCCAGTACGAATTTTTTGGGAATACTCACGAAAACGACGGTTCCAGGTTTGAGTATCAATCTTAAAAGAACGATCCTGAAGAATACTCCAGACCGCATCAATTGTTTTTTTATCTACAACTTTTCTAAGACCGACCGATTCGCCCTGAAGAGTTGGCACATGTACTTTCATCTCAGAGTCCAGCAACTTAATGCTATAAAAATATTGGACTGTGCCTGCAATTCGTTTTTCCTGAAGCTCAAGAATCTCGCCAACTCCATGCCCAGGATAAACAACTTTATCTCCAACCTTAAAATTTCCGTTTTTCAATGCTTTTCTCCCTCATAAAACCCGATCGACGACAGCAAGAACAGGACCGAGTGTATTGTATTTAGCACGGCAAGAGAAAAGTGTTTCCTCTAACCGTAAAGCAAAAAAACCCAATTTGACACGCATGAATCGAACCTGGACGTGCAATCAAAAACCTGCTCTTTAGCAGAACAATTCCTACCCGCCACAAAAACTAACCAAGAAAAAATCCAAGAAAAAATCTCAGCTTACCCTCTTAAAGCACCGTGCGTGCAACACCACCTACAGGATACGTGGCGTTTGATTCGTAGCATCGGAACTGTCTTTAAAGCTTGTGTAGTAATTTGTGATCATAATGATAGAGATGATTAGTTTCCCGATCAACTTCAACACTATAGCAGATCGTGAGTCGTAACTCAACTAAGACTTTCACTAAACGATTGAAAAATTAATTGAACCAACCAGAGAATTTTTAAGTAAAATCAGGCAAAAAAGAGCTTTTTTTTAAGCGAATCTAGTTGCAATCACCTTGACAAACCCATTCCTTGCAGTTGACTAATCTTAGTGATTCCCTCTTTGAGCATCAGCTTTTCTAGCTGCCGACACCACTTACGAACTAACATTGGTCCCTGATATATGAGCGCGGTGTAGACCTGCACACAGCTAGCGCCAGCCTGGAGCATACTAAAAACATCGTGCGCAGAAGAGATCCCACCTACCCCTATAATTGCGAGTTTGCCCTCTGTACTACCGTGAATATGCTCTACTACTTTTAAGGAGCGCTTAAAGAGTGGTGTGCCACTTAGGCCGCCCTGTTGATCGATTTTTTGCTTTAGTCCTTCCCTTGAGAAAGTAGTATTGGTTGCAACTACCCCCGAAACGCCTAGGTCAATACATACCTTCAAAATATCATCCAGTTCACTAAAGGATAGATCGGGAGCAATTTTTACAAATAGTGGCTTTTTAAAAGTATTGCTTTGATTCAGCGCTAAAAGGATCTCTCTTAATCTCTCGGTCTCTTGAAGTTTTCTTAAATCAGCAGTGTTGGGAGATGAGACATTAACGACAAAGTAGTCTGCTCTATTTTCCAATTTAGAAAGACAGTCGGCATACTCACTTGCTGCCTGGTCAAGGGGCGTATCTTTGTTTTTGCCGATGTTGATCCCAACTGTTTCCGGCAATTGAAACTTCTTGGTGGCATCAAAGTTTGAGATAAACTTTTCTACACCCTCAGAAGGAAATCCCATCCTATTGATTAAAGCCCTGTCAGAAAAACACCTAAATATTCGTGGCCGAGGGTTGCCAGGCTGGGGCTCACGGGTAACGCTTCCAAGCTCGATTAAGGAAAAGCCCAAAGACTTAAAGAAAGGAATTGCGATTGCATCCTTGTCAAAGCCCGCGGCAAGCCCAATAGGTTGACTTAACTTCCTACCTATAAAATCAGTCTCGAGCCGTCCTTCACGGTACCCGCATGCTGTTTGTTGGATTAGGTGAAACAAAGGTAGCGAGGAGAGCCTGGCAAGACTCATTGCGGTATTGTGCACTCCCTCTGAATCAAATTGAAAAAGGAGTGGCCTAATCAATTTCCTATACATGCCTTGCCCTATCCTCAGCATTAAAGAACTCAAGAAGATTCAACTTCATACAGATAGCAGCTTCACCCGTGTCTTTATAATAGGCCTCTCTTGATGAAAATTTCAAAAAGCCAAGCGATTCGTAAAGTGTTTTTGCAATCCGATTATTTTCTCGCACTTCAAGCAGAACCCAGGCTACTCCCTGGCTGTGAAACTCCACAAGTATATCCCTTAAGAAAGCTCTACCGAGCCCCTGCCCTCTGTATTTTTTCTTTATAACGACATTTAGTATGTGTGCTTCGTTATCAAGGATATGGGCGCTACAAAAACCTACGAGCTGCCCACCGGTACGTATACCAAACACCCGGCCAACATCAGACTTAAATTCCGCTTCAAAATGAGATCTCTGCCAACGTGGAAAATCTGACTCTTGCTCCAGCTCTACTAGAGCTGGAACCGAAACCGGTCCAAGACGACAGCATACATGGGGCATTGCTGGCTTTTCAGACACATGAGTTATGCAGCAAGTGCCGCCCTGGCCTTTTCAACTATCTGACCGAAAGCTTTTGGGTTCTCTACTGCTAATTGAGCTAGCACTTTACGATCGAGATCGACCTCAGCTTTTTTGAGTCCATTCATAAAGACACTATAGGATAGGCCATTTATCCTTGCAGCGGCATTTATCCTGGCGATCCAGAGCCGACGGAAATCACGTTTCCTGACTTTACGATCCCGGTACGAAAACTGGGCAGCCCGCTCAACTGCATCTTTGGCTAGCTTAAAACAGTTCTTTCTTCTACCCCGAAAGCCCTTGGCAAGCTTAATAATTCGCTTGTGACGTCTTCTACTAGCGACTCCTCTCTTTACTCTCATCGGTTGCTCCTTGGCTCAAAAATCAAAACTTACTCTAAAAAAAACGATTATCTTCAAATTGCACTAACTTGCGTATGGGATCAGTCTGACAAGCCGTGGAGCATCTGCCTTATCAACTACTACTAGTCCTCTAAGGTGCCGCATCCGCTTCGAAGATCTCTTAGCGGTGTTGTGGCTTCTGTTGGCTCGTCCCCGCTTGATTGTACCAGTTCCACCAACTCTAAACTTCTTGTAAACCGACTTATTAGTCTTAATCTTTGGCATCATACACCTCTAAACAAAATCAAACGTACCACAAAACAAAAACTCTATCCCAAAAAGCCAACCCAGTCTCCCTACGTCCCTTTAAGGGGCAGCAATCCCGGCAACGCCAGGTTGCGGGGTGGACCAACAGCCCCTTTCAGGGGCAGCAATCCTGGCAAAGCCAGGTTGCGGGGTGGAAATCCTGGTAGGCACGAACAGATTCGAACTGTTGACCTCTTGCCTGTCAAGCAAGCGCTCTAACCAACTGAGCTACGCGCCTTTAACAAGCCCTCACCAGGGTTACTTGATAGAAACAAATCCGCAAAAGATAGTACTTTCTGCCCTGAATAAAAGCAAGTGCTGGGAACCACAAAGTTTTTTCTTGGGTGAAGAAGCTAAATGCCTGAAAATGCACTTCTTCTCTAAAGACTATACTCTAGTTTTTTCCTCGAAGAATCGGATTCTGATTTAGATATTCACCGGCAGGATCACCGGTTGGTTGATAACCACTCTGCTGGTTGACCTCTTTTAGATCAACCAACTGCTTTTCGAGCTTCTTTCGTAGGGGAGAGAGATTGCCTGGTCGGAGATGACGTTGGGGGTAGAACTCTTTTAAAGGGCTACCGCTCTTAGGCTCATTATTTTTTTCGTCACTGATAAAGTTATAAAAGGCTCCGCTCCCGTCACCTCGATCTGACTTATCTGCCACACTACCCCCTTGCCTTGATTAATCGCCTGCCGTAGACACATTTCCCCTAAGCGCCGTCCGGATTATATGAATTACTTAGCTCTGAGGCAAACAGAATCTACTCCGGTGCGATCTTTTAGAACAATCATTCTGAAGATTTGGCACAGCCATCAAGTAGATTATCCGTGTTGTTCAGTTGGCATTTTCCGTTTTGCTGCCTCAAGGAACTCAGATGAACCTAGCCGAGCAAATGATTCAAGTAGTTCAAAGGCCGATGACAACTGAGGATCTCTCTCTAAAAACTTATCTAGCGGTAGATCCTCTGGTCGGATTAACGCTTCAGCTTGATCTTCTTCTTCATCATCACCAACAAGTGGTGGTTCTTTAGGCAGCTCTACAGTTACATCAGGTTCTATCCCCACCTCGTTAATAGAACGTCCACTTTTCGTATAATACAGTGCAGTGGTAAGTGTGAGCGCTCCACCGTTGTTTAGAGGCGTTATGGTCTGGACTGACCCCTTACCAAACGACTTTGTGCCCAAAACTAAAGCCCTGCCGTGATCTTGTAGTGAACCAGCCACGATCTCTGAAGCTGAGGCAGAGCCTCCATTAATAAGGACAACGATAGGATATTGAGGTTGGGTACCCTGCTCACTTGCAAAGAATTTCTGCTTTTGAGTCTCAACTCTTCCGTCGGTGTAAACAATTACACCTTCATCAAGGAAGAGATTACTGACTCCAACAGCCTGGGTCAGTAGCCCCCCCGGGTTGTTACGCATATCGAGCACCAGACCATTAATAGTTCCTTTTGGAAGCCGAGATGATAGATCTCGTAGCATCTCGACTAAATCCTGGGTCGAGGTTTCTACAAATTGATTCAACCTCAGGTATACCAGACCGTCCTTTAAAAGCCGTCCCCGCACACTCTTTACAGCTATAATGTCCCTGACTATCTCAACATCCATTAGCTCAGCCACACCCTCTCGGTGGACTGAGATCTTAATCTTAGAGCCTTTTGGACCACGCAACTTTTTAACTGCTTCTACCAGCGAAAAATCCTTGGTAAAGGTTCCCTCAATCTTTACTATGGCGTCTCCGGGTTGAATTCCTGCTTGCTCGGCTGGCGAGCCCTCCATTGGAGCTACCACCATTAGAAGGCCATCTCGGATAGTAATTTCGATTCCAAGCCCACCAAATTCACCTTTTGTTTGAACCTGAAGATCGTTGTAAAAATCTGGATCCAGATATCCACTGTGTGGATCGAGACTCTTTAGCATGCCGCGAATGGCACCCTTAACCAGCTCCTCATCTGTGACATCACGCACATAATCACGTTGAACAAGAGCAAGTACATCCGTGAATGTTTTTAGCTCCTCAAATAAGCCTGCATTGTCCTCCTTATCTCGTGCTATTCCATCTGGAAGACCCTGCCCTCCGATAAACAACATTAAGGTTAAGACTACTGAGAGTGCGAACCAGAATTTTTCTCTTTTTGAAGTGGGATGAATCATACTTTTTATGATGCTTAATATTCTTTTAAGTGCCCTAAGATTTTCTACTTAGAATCTACAATAGTGCCAATCATTGACACAGATCGCTACTGATAGATTACCCCTAATAATACCCCAACACGGAAACGCCGTTTTGGGCAACGTCTACTACTAAAGTCTATCAGAGTCTAATCGATGCTAGCAAATGGTCGGCTGTAATAGCTCTCAGGATTAACAGTTGAGCCATTTTTACGGATCTCAAAATACAGCTCCTCGGTACTTCCAACTACTCCCAAACGATCACCTCCCTCAAAATCTACTGAGAGCTCTGCCTCAATTGCCCCTAATCTACCATACAGGCTGTAGTACCGCTCTCCATGATCAAGAATTACTACATCATCAAGCCCGGGCATACTTCCGCTAAATATCACCCTACCGGGTCCAATAGCGACCACAGGGGTATCTTGCTTGGCGCGAAAAGTAATTCCCTTGTTGGTAACCAACTGCCCAAATTGCTTTTGAGTGGATCTACCGAAGGGAGCCAGCACCTTCCCATCTACCGGATATTCAAGGCTCCCCTTTAATCTAAAGAGCCCTATACCCTGATAGGGCGCTTTTTTTTGTCCTGCTTTTTCTACCAGACGGGTGCTTTTTGCCGGTGGCGAGCGACTACTGCTTAATTCCAGGGTTGGCTCACTTGTCAACGATGCTAATACGGACTCAAGTCGGAGCGCCTGAGCTTCAAGAGAAAACAACTTCTCCTGAATCAGTTCTGATTGCGCCTCGATCTCACCCAATAAACTTAAAATTTCACGCTGCTTTTGCTCAAATTCAACTTTCTGCTGCTTTAGAGACTCTAATGTAGACTCTTGTTTTTCTATTAACTTGGCCTGCTTAAGTCTCTCTCGGTCCTGTTGCTCGGTGAGCGCTACTAGTGAGTCAAATAACTCCCGATCGCTTCGCTGAATTCTGGAGATAAAGTAAGAGACTCTTTCAAAGTCTCGGCCTCGCCGCATGCCCAATAAAAAGGCTGAAATGTCCCTGGACTCCATTATATAGAGTGCCCGAACTCTTTTATTTATGGCATCATTTATTTTCTGCTTCTCACTCTCGAGCCGATTGATCTCAACTTTGAGTTGTCTTAGGGCATGCTCTTGATCTTCGATCTCCGACAAAAGCGAGGTTTCTTCTTGCTCAATCTTTAATAGCTGACTTTTAGCTGTCGTTAGTTTTCTGTTTGTCTTTGTCTGCCTTACTTGAAGATCGATTAAACGATCGGCTTCTTTCTGAGAGGCTGACCGAATAGATTGAATTTGCTCCTGCAACCCCGGCTCTTCGGCCCCAAGACCAGTCGACCAAAAGCAAGCTATCGATATAAAGAGTGCCAAGTAGCTTGGAGCTGCATAGAGAGATCTCATCGCGCTAAAGCTCCCTAATCTTTCGGACCGCCAACCAACTACCCGCTGTACCAACCAGGGTACCAGCCACAATTAGCATTATTAGCGCACCTAAACTAAGAAATGAGCGTTCAATTTCTAAATATTCCGGGATCAGATGAGCGTGAATCAGATTGACAACAATCCAGAGCGTAAAGATTGCCAAAAGAGTACCCACCAATCCAAAAAGACCTCCCTCTAGCAAAAACGGGAGTTGAACGGACTCGCGAGTCGCTCCCATGTATCTCTGAACCTGAATTTCATCTCGACGGCTGATAGCGTGAAAACGAATTGTATTGTAAATCACCCAAGATGAAAGGAGGATTAAAAATCCAACTCCAAGAAAACCCAACAATAAAAAGCGATCAAATAGTTCATTAAATCGAACTACAAAGTCTTGATTGTATAGGGCTACCTCCACGTTGGGATGGGCTCGAAAACGTTTTGCAATCTCTTGGAAGTCTTCTGCCGCGCTGGCCCCCTCTTGAAATTGGACTTCGAGTGAGCCTGGAAGAGGATTGCGATTTTCATCAAAACCCTCAAGATAGGCCTCAAATTCCTGCATCTCCTCACGAAAGAAACGTAAAGCATCATCTTTACTACGGTAACGCACAGCACGAACGACAGGAATTGACTCTAGCTGGCTAACAATTTCTATTACTGTTTTCTCTTCGGTTTGATCTGAGAGGTAAAGGCTAAGAGTCATCTGCTCGCTTGTACGAGCAAGATATTTTTCAACATAATTTACTGTAAAAACAAAGCTCGCTACTATAAATAAGGTCACAGAGATCGTAGTAACAGTTAAGAGTGATCCAAGCCAACTAGCTACGATTCCCGAGCCGGTCCTGCGCAGCACATTCAAAAGCTGCTGTCGACCTGATGGCTCGGGGAGCGAATCGACCTCGTCCCATATAGATTTAAGATCTCCAACTTCAGGAGCGTCCAACTTAACATTCGAGGGGAACATATACCCTCCCTGGAGAAAATTGCACTAATTTGAATCTTAACTTCATGCCACCTTGCCCGGTCGATCAAAGTCACCTATGACCTTACCTTGATCTAGAACGATGGTTCTTAAGTTGAGTTCTTCTATAATCGATAAATCGTGAGTTGCTACTATTACGGTAACGCCAGCTGCATTTGCTTGTAGCAGCAGTTCAAATATTCTTCCGGCCATATCGGGATCAAGGTTCCCGGTTGGCTCATCTGCCAAAATAATTCTCGGGTGGTGTATCATTGCTCGCGCAATTGCAACCCGTTGCTGCTCTCCCCCTGACAACATTCTAGGATAGCTCAGTATCCTATCTTCGAGCCCCAAAGAGTTTAGGAGTTTTTTGGCAAGCTTCATCCGGTCTATCCTGGAAACTCCTCGAATTTCCAGCACACTCGAGACATTATCTAAAACCGTGCGATTTGGTAGCAACTTGTAATCCTGAAAGACGAACCCAATCTCTCTTCTAAGATAAGCAACCTGCCTTTGATCTATCACATGCAGATTACGCCCCCCAACAATAACCTGACCATGGCTAGGTCTCTCTGCTCCAAAAAGCATCCTCAAAAGAGTGCTCTTGCCTGCCCCACTGGCTCCGGCCAGGAATAAAAATTCGCCCGGAAAAACCTTTAGGTCAATTCCTCGTAAGGCTGACTGGTCAGGCGGATATATTTTCTGTACATTGTGGAGGCGAATCATGAGGTCATTTTGCCAATTATGAAGTTATTACTAAAGCAATCCCATTCTGCACCGGTTATCGGCACTGCCTCAAGGGCTAATCTTAGAAGAGGTTCACGTTGGTGGAGTCTGACATTAGTCTTTGTTAGCCTGTACTGTCTTACGGGGTGTGGTTTTACAGGGTCAACCAGCAGTGCCTCCGCCAAGCTAGCGCCAGAAGAGGGCCTAAAACTAATATCTAACAGTGAGCCATATGTATATCAGATACTAGACTCCGAGCTCACCTTCCCTGTTTTCGTAACAGCAATTGAGGAGTGTGGTGGTTCTAAAAGAGAACTTAAAGCTTCACTTAGCAGACAACTATTGGTTGGTTTTGATGATATACGGATTGTTTGGTCAAAACTGATATACAATTCATCCGGTGAGATGCTAGAAACACTAGCTCAAGCCGAGGTGGAAGAGATGGCCGTGTCAGTTTTAAGCTATCTCTCGGTAAATAATAAATGCTCGAAAGACACAGTATTTTGGTCGAACCATCCTGAACCTGAGCAATTAAAGTCAGAGCTTAGTCATTCAACCGTCAGATATATCTTGACCGGGGAGAAGTGATGATGCCCACTTTTAAACCACGTCTGGCATTTGAGGCACTGGGTAGATATGGGGAATTACTCCTCGATGTTGTACGAGATATAGTCAGGAACGGGATTGATCTAAGAGAAGTCTCGCGCCAAATTATACGCATCGGTATAATGTCGCTACCAATTGTGCTGTTAACGGCAATTTTTAGTGGAATGGTGCTTGCGCTTCAAACTTCGTATGCTCTGCACCGCTTCGGGGCAAAAAACTATGTAGGGAACATTGTTGGTATTGCTCTAACTCGAGAGCTCGGTCCTGTTCTAACTGCTATCATGGTTTGTGGTAGAGTGGGAGCAGGAATAGCAGCCGAGATTGGCTCTATGGTAGTTACAGAGCAGGTTGACGCGATTAGAGCCCTGGGAGCAAATCCAATTACCAAGCTTGTGACTCCCAGAGTAATTGCAGCCATTATTGCACTTCCTGTCCTGGTAATCTGTGCGGATCTACTCGGTGTATATGGCGGACTAATGGTTGCGGTAACTGAGCTTGGCTTGCCCTCTCACCAGTTTTACCGCTCCTTAATGTATACAGTAATGATCCAGGATGTAGTTGATGGTCTGGTAAAAAGCGCTATCTTCGGATTGCTGGTAGTGTCTATTGCTTGTTACGTAGGTCTTAGAACTCGGGGCGGCACAGAGGGAGTGGGGAAAACTACGACCTCAGCGGTAGTTGTCGGATGTATTACCGTATTTATCTCTAATTATTTTATTACTAAGCTTCTTCTACTTACCCACTAATGACAAAAGAACCAATAATACAGATAAAGAACATCTCTCTTTCCTTTCCGGAGATGGTAGTACACCGGGATATCTCGCTAGATATTTTTGCCGGAGATTCAATCACGATTCTTGGACCGAGTGGCACGGGCAAGACGGTTCTAATTAAAATGATTATTGGCTTGCTAAAACCTACCTCTGGAGAGGTAATAGCTTTTGGAAAAAGTGTGTTAAACCAAAAAGAAGAAGACTTAACTTACCTTCGAAAGAAAATTGGTATTCTTTTTCAAGGTGCCGCTCTTTTTGATTCCTTAAATGTTTACGAAAATATTGCCTATTCTTTAAGAGAGGAGGGTGAGCTCGCCGAAAGTGCCATCAAGCAGATTATCGAAGAAAAATTAGAGCTTGTCGGCTTATCTGGAGTAGAGAAGAAGTATCCACCCCAACTTTCTGGCGGACAGAAAAAGAGAATAGGACTGGCTAGAGCATTGGCCAGCTCTCCAGAAGTGATGCTTTTTGATGAGCCAACAACAGGACTGGACCCAACCTCAATTCGTCGGATAGATGACCTAATTAGTAAGCTAAACAATGAGCTGGGAATGACTAGCATCTCAGTTACACATGATATTCAGAGCGCTAGGAGGATCTCGAAACGGTGGATATTGATGTATGATGGCAGAATTTTAGCAGATGGTCCGGCTGAGCAACTCCTAGAGGAGAACGAAGATGTTCGAAGATTCGCAGAAGGTCGTTGGGCTGTTGAAATATAAAGATAACTCAGTACGATGAGATTTGGTGGTTGCAATTAAAGGAAGAGTGGTATGGTAAAATTAGGAAGGTCAGAATTTCAGGCTGGTCTATTTATTGTGGTCGGACTCCTCTTTATGTTCGCTACTATATTTACTCTTGGCCAAGAACGCCAAATCTTTGCCAGGCAGGAACAATATTTTGCTTACTTTGATGACGTTAAGGGTCTATCAACGGGTGCACCTATAAGACTGGGGGGTATCACTATCGGAAGAGTCGAACAGATCTCTTTCTCCAAAGATCTAAAAGATACCAGAGTCAGGGTTACAATGTTAATTAACGAGGAATATCTCGAACGACTCCGAGAAGATTCTGCTGTTTCTATTGAGACTCAGGGCTTACTAGGTGACAGGATGTTAAGGATCTCCTCTGGCACTAAAATTAAGCAGTTACTACCTGGGGCGGAACTTAAAACTCAAGAGACAGGAGATATCTCAGAAATTCTTGCCAGCGCAGGCAAAGTTGCCCAGGATGTTTCGAAAATCTCACAAAGTGTCAACCTATCCTTAGAGCAGTTTCAGCAAGAAACCATGACAGAACTCTCTACTGTGGTAAAAAATTTAGCCGAGATAACCTCTCATATAAAGGAAGGCGACGGCACCCTTCACAGGTTGATATATTCTGAGAGTAAAGGAGAGGATATATTACAAAACCTGGAGTATACCTCAACTAGCCTTCGCAAAATTCTGGGTGAAGTTGAAAACGGAGAGGGCCTATTACATACACTTATCTACGACCCCCAGGGTGGAGAAACCATAAAATCATTTAGCAGAGCCAGTGAAAATATCGCCAATTCTGCTGAACACATTAGCGAACTTGCTCGAGAGATACGTGAAGGCAAGGGGCTATTAAATGCTGCTATTTATGGCGACTCACCTGAGGGGGTCGATGAAATTTTATTGAGACTTTCAGAGACAGCAGAAAATCTCCAGACTGCCTCTGCCGCACTGGCTCAAGGTGGAGGAACACTGGGCGCACTGCTGGTTGATTCTTCACTTTACGATAATTTAGTTGAGGTCACAGATGGAGCTAAGAGAAGCTTTATCCTAAGAAGCGCAATTAGGAGTTCGTTATCTGAGGAGTAGAAAACTAACCCAATCTCTTATTCAGCCGAGAACACCTTCAATAATTCAATTTCAAAGGTCAGCTTCATTCCGGCCAAGGGATGATTGGTATCGATTAAAACTCCATCATCGGTCACTTCTACCACAGTTGAAAGAACTGAATCATCCCCAACCGACATTTCAAATACAGATCCGGCTTCGGCGATAAATCCCTCGGGTAACTTTTCTTTTGGGATAGTCACCAGCAGATCTTCATGGTGATCCCCAAAAGCTAAATCTGGGCCGAGTTCCACTAC
>Ga0081527_100665_pt1 | contig 12906 bp, 11 predicted proteins | sample HotLakmasection5_FD_70992 | JGI IMG/M metagenome (GOLD analysis project Ga0081527, IMG submission 70992) | Hypersaline microbial mat communities from Hot Lake, Washington, USA - Section #5 (SPADES assembly) (version 2) | ecosystem: Environmental > Aquatic > Non-marine Saline and Alkaline >... | reverse complement strand
TGTAGTGCAGATGCGCCCGCCCGCACAGTTCGCGGACTGGCTCCCGGCGGCTGGGCATGGGGGGCCGAAGGCGGGGCCGCCACGGGCGGCCACCCCGCCCCCCCCCGGGGGGTTCCGGGGGCCGAGCCGTGCAGGTGACCTCACCCCAGGGACGCTTCGAGGCGGCGGCCTCGCTCCTCGACGGCGCCGTGCTCGAAGCCACCGACGCGCACGGCAAGCATCTGTTCCACCGCTACGAAGGCGACCGCTGGGTGCACATCCACCTCGGGCTGTTCGGACGGTTCTTCGTCCATGACGACCCGCCGCCCGAACCGCGGCCGACCACGCGCTACCGCATCAGCGGCGGTGGTCGCACGACCGACCTGGTCGGGGCGGCCGCTTGCGAGCTGCTGAGCCCGCCCGAGGTCGACCAGCTGCGCGCGCGGCTCGGCCCCGATCCGATCAGATCGGATGCCGATCCCGAACTCGCCTGGGCCGCGTTGCAGCGCCGCTCGGTCAGCATCGGACGGGCGCTGATGGATCAGCGCGTGCTCGCCGGGGTGGGCAACGTCTACCGGGCGGAGGTGCTGTTCGTCCACGGGATCCACCCCGAGCTCCCAGCCCGGCAGCTGGACCGTGAGCGATTCGACGCGATCTGGGCGACACTGGTGACCTGGCTCAGACGCGGCGTCCGGGAGCGACGCATCATCACGACCGATCCGGCCGAGATCGGCCGCCCGCGCTCACGCCTGCGCCGCTCGGAGGCGACCTACGTCTACCGACAGCAGCGCTGCCGGCGCTGCGACACCGAGATCCGACGCTACGACCTGGCCGGTCGCTGGGTCTACGTGTGCGAGACCTGCCAACCATCCCCTCAGCGAGGCGCGACATGACCACGAATCGACCCGGCGATGCGGTCGCGGCCGACGGCTCCGGGTGGTGGCGCCGCCTGGCGCTGTCCGTGGTGGTGCTCCGATTCGCCATCCCGCTGGCTGCGGTGCCGCTGATCCCCTTCCTGATCCGCAACGACATCACGTTGCTGGTGCTCCTACGACCACAGAAGGAGTTCCTGCTGGTGGGTGGGGGCCAGACGCGCTACCTCGGCGAGCCGGGCGTCCTGCCCCTGCTGCTCGCCTACCTGCCGCTGGGGGTGCTGGCGGTCACCGCCTTCTTCGCCGTGGGACGCGCCTACCGGCGGGTGCTGAGCGAGGAAACGGGCCCAGGATGGCTGCCCCGCGCGATCCCGCCCCGCCAGCTGGAGCTGGCCCAGCGGGTGCTCGCGAGACGGGGCCCGGCCATCGCGCTCATCGGCCGCATCGCGGCGATGCCGCCCACGGTGCTCGCCGCCGCGGCCGGAACCTCCGAGGTATCCGCTCGCCGCTACCTGCTCGCCGACGGCATCGGTGCGCTCCTCGCGTTCGCGCTGGTGGTGGCTGTCGGCCTCGGGCTCGGTCGCGCGTACGAGGAGGGCGGGGTGTGGCTCACGGTGGTCGGTGTCGCGCTGTTCGCGTTGATGATCGGTCTGGTCACCTGGTGGATCCAGCGCGAGGCCCAGCGCGACGAGCAGGTCGGCTCCTCGCCCGCGGAGTGAGCGGCCGGACGTGCCGCGTCACCGCCGCGACCGCCGCACCGACCGGCTGGCCTCGGTGCCGGACCCACCTCGGGATGGTCACCCCAGGTCGAAGTGCTGACCCGGGCCGAGCCGGCCCATGCGCCGGGCCTGCTCCTCCAGAGCCGCGATGCGCTCCGGGATGGGTGGATGCGTGGAGAAGAGCCGGCTCACCGCGTGCCCGCCGAAGGGCGCCGCGATGAACAGGTGCTGCATCGCCGGGTTGGTCTCCGCCGGCGTCCCACCCGCCCGCAGGCGCCGTGGGTCCCGGGAACCGGCTTCGAGCTTGGCGAGAGCGCTGGCCAGGGCGAGCGGATCGCCGGTGAGCTCGGCACCGGTGTGGTCGGCGAGCGACTCCCGGGAGCGGGTGATCGACGCCTGGATGATCAGCGCCACGATCGGCGCCACGATCGACACGGCCAGCGCGACGAGCGGGTTCGGGCCGTCGTCATCACTCGAGCCGAACAGCGGGACCCACCGCAGGGCGAACGCGAGGTAGGTGATCATCGTGCCGATGGCCGCTGCCACCGAGCCGATCAGGATGTCCCGGTTGTAGACGTGCTGCAGTTCGTGTCCGAGCACGCCCTCGAGTTCGGCAGGGCTCAGCGTCTCGTAGAGGCCCTGGTTGACGACCACGGCGGCGTTGCGCGGGTTCCTGCCGGTCGCGAACGCATTGAGCTGCGGTGAGGGGCTCACGTACAGCTTCGGCATCGGTTCGCCGGCACGTTGCGCGAGGCGCTCCACGATCGCGACGATGTCGGCGTGGCGTGCCGGATCCACGGGCTTCGCGCGTGCCATCCGGACCGCGATGCGGTCGGAGTAGAAGTAGCTGACGCCGTTCATGGCCAGCGACACGATGAGCATCAACGTCAGGAAGGTGTTCGAGCCCGTGCCGGCATCCAGCATGGCGCCGATCCACAGCAGCACGCCGGTCAACGCCGCCAGCAGCACGAACGTCTTCGCACTCTTGAACATGTCCATCAGCCTCCGTGGGGCCTGGAACCGCCGAGGTGGCGGCCAGGGTCGACCTCCGGTCCGCGACCGGAAGGAGACGGTAGGCCCTTCCGGCGCGGATGGTGCGGCGCCGCATGATGCCGGACGCAGCATCGTTGCGGGAATCCGCCTCAGGTTCGTTGCGGACGGCACCCGGTACGGCTGGCCGAGACACGGCGCGACCCCCGGTTCGCGGCTGCCTCGCTGGAGCTACCCCGGACGGCTCCCGGTCAGCTCGCGGCGACCAGGCTCACCATGCTGGAGAACCCGCTCACCAGGCCGGGCAGGACGCCGAGTACGACCGTGCCGACCATGAGGACCACGACCACCGCCGACAGGTTGAAGCCGGGCTGGAGGCGTGGCAGGCCCGCCGGTGCGGCATCCATCCACATCGTCCGCACGACCCTGAGGTAGTAGAAGAACGCGATCACCGAGTTCACCACGAGGAAGGACGCCAGCACGATGCCGAAGAGCGTGATCTCGACCGCGATCGCCTCGATGATCGCGAACTTCGCCCACAAGCCGACGGTGAGCGGGGCACCACCCAGGCTGAGCAGGAACACCGTCATCCCCATGGCCAGCAGCGGGCTGCGACCGGACAGCCCGGCGTAGTCGGCGATCGAGCGCAGGCCGGTGCGCCGCTCCACCGCGACCGCGACACCGAAGGCCCCGATGTTCATCACCGCGTAGGCGATGAGGTAGAAGAGCACCGCCTCGATCGCGGCCGCGTTGACCGCCGCCGCCTCCGGTCCGGAGCGGGCGAGGCCGAAGGGGACCAGCATGTAGCCGGCCTGTCCCACCGAGGAGTAGGCCAGCAGACGGATCAGGTCGCGCTGCTGCAGGGCGATCAGGTTCCCCACGGTCATGGTGAGGATCGCCAGGACACCGAGGACCGGTCCCCAGACGTCGGCCACGGGCTCGAAGGCGATGAAGGCAACGACCACCAGACCGGCGAAGCCGGCTGCCTTCGACGCCACGGCCAGCATGGCGGCGACCGGCATGGGCGCGCCGGCGTAGGTGTCCGGCGCCCAGAAATGGAAGGGCACGGCGGAGATCTTGAACCCGAAGCCCACGATGACCAGCATCACACTGCCGAGCAGCAGCGGGACCGAGGCGGTCTCGCCCGAGATGGCGGCGGCGATCCCCACCAGGTCGGTGGTGCCGGCGAAGCCGTACACCATCGACATGCCGAACAGCATCAGCGCAACGGACAGCACGCCGATCAGGAAGAACTTCAGCGCCGACTCCGAGGAGTACAGGTCGCGCTTGCGCATGCCCACCATCACGAACGCTGGGACCGACACCGTCTCGAGCGCGATGAACAGCAGGATCAGATCGCGCGAGGAGGGCATGAGGAGCATGCCGATGAAGGAGGTGAGCAGCAGGAAGTAGTACTCACCCTGGAAGAAGCGGTGCTCGGCGACATACCGCCAGCTGATCCCCAGGATCGCGAGCAGCGTGCCGAGGAACAGCAGCTTGAACAGCACCGCGAAGTCGTCGACGACGAACATCGTGCCGAAGGTCACCCGCTCCGAACCCCACAGCAGCGCCGTGGCGACGAACGCCGCGACGGTGCCGAGCCCGGCCAGTGGGTTGACGAACTGCTTGGCGTCCCCCCTGAGCGCCAGGTCGGCCGCCAGCACGAGCAGTGCCGTGATCGTGAGGATGATCTCCGGCAGGATCGCGATGTAGTCGATCTGCATCGGCTGGTTCCTCCTGGCTGGTGCGCGCCGCCGGTCGTCGGACCTGGACGGTGAGGTCTCGGGGCGTCAGCCGCCCAGGAAGCCGACCAGGTTGGTCACGGCGGCATCCTGGACCCCGAACAGCAGGCGCGGGAAGATGCCGAGTGCGAGGATCAGCGCCAACAGCGGCAGCCATGAGACCCACTCGATCACCTGCACGTCGGCGAGCGGTTCGTTGGCCCATCGCTCCGTCGGTTCCCCGAGGTTGATGCGCTGGATCAGCCACAGGAAGTACCCCGCGGTCAGCACCGTGCCGATCGCGGCGAACACCACCAGAGCGAGGTAGAGCCCCCCGTAGGTGTCGGCGAGCCCGAGGCCGGGGTCGATGGCCGCCCACATCGCGGTGAACTCCCCCCAGAAGCCGGCCAGGCCCGGCAGCCCGAGCGAGGCGATGGCGACGTAGGTGAAGAGGACGCCGTAGACGGGCATCTTCTTGAGCATCCCGCCGCCGATCACCTCGATCTCGCGCGTGTGGTAGCGCTCGTGCATGGAGCCGGCGAGGAAGAACAGCATCCCCGTGATGATGCCGTGGGCGATGTTGCCGAACAGCGCGGCCTGGATGCCGGCCTCGTTCATCGCGGCGATGCCGAGCATCACGAAGCCCATGTGGCCGACCGACGAGAAGGCGATGAGCCGCTTCACGTCCGTCTGCGCGAGGCAGCACAGCGAGCCGTAGACGATCCCGATGACCGCGAGCACCCCGATCATCGGAGCGAAGCGGGCGGCTCCGTCGGGCAGGATCGGCAACGCGATGCGGATGAAGCCGTACGTCCCCATCTTCAGCAGCACCCCCGCGAGCAGCACGGAGCCGACCGTGGGCGCTTCGGTGTGGGCATCGGGGAGCCAGGTGTGGAACGGCCAGACCGGCACCTTGATCGCGAAACCGAGGAACACCCCGAGGAAGGCCCAGGTCTGGAAGGTGGTGGACCCGAACGGCGCCATGTTCGACAGTTCGGTGATGCTCCAGGTCGACGCGCCGGCCTGGAAGTAGATGGCCAGGAAGGCCACCAGCATGAACACCGACCCGAAGAGGGTGTAGAGGAAGAACTTCACGCTCGCGTAGTCACGGCGGGGACCGCCCCACATCCCGATCATGAAGAACATCGGGACCAGGGTCAGCTCGAAGAAGATGAAGAACAGGATCAGGTCGAAGGCCACGAAGGTGCCGGCCATCCCCGTCTGCAGCAGCAGCATCAGGCTCAGGAACGCCTTCGGCTTGCCGGGCGCCGGCAGGTGCTTGGTGGTGTAGATGGCGCACAACAGGGTCAGCAGGGAGGTCAGGAAGAACAGCGGCAACGAGATGCCGTCCATCCCGACGGCGAACCTGGCGTCGATGGCGGTGATCCAGGGCACGTCGACGGTGAACTGGAGCTCACCGGCCCGGGCGAAGTCGAAGCTGGCCGTGATGGCGACGACCAGCGCGAACCCGGCGGCGGTGATCGCGACGGCGGCGCGACGGACCTCACGATCCATCGACGCCGGCATGAGCGAGAGTGCACCGGCGCCTGCCAGCGGCAGGAACAGCGCGACCACCAGGGCCCAGCCTGCGGTGTTGGGGTCCATCGTCGTCTCCTTGGCTCACCTCGGGCTCCGCACCCGGTGCGAGTCGGCCGGCGTCGCCGTCCGTCGTGACGGCGGGGGCGGCCCGCCGGGCCTCTGGTCCTGCCTCTACCTCACGGCCGCGAAGGCCAGCACGAGCACGATCGTGCCGGCGACGAGCACACCCGCGTACTTCTGCACGTCGCCGGACTGGATCCGCTTGAGCTTCTCGCTCCACCAGGCGGCGCTGAACGCCGCCCCGTTGATACCACCGTCGATCATCTGCTGGTCGACGACCCGGTAGGTCGTGGTGGCGACGTTCTTGGTCGCACGCCCCACCCCCGCCACCACACCGTCGATCAGCACGTTGCTCGAGTACGACGCCGCCGCCGAGAGCTTGTCCCGCACGGGCACCACGATGTAGCGGTAGCCGAAGTCGTCGAACCCGTACTTGGCCACCAGGATGTCGGTGAACCTGCCCATCGACAGCGTCGGGTCCTTCTCGGGCAACCCCTTGCCGTAGAAGCGGTAGGCCAGGAACACCGCCGCGCTGAACAGCACCAGCACCATCGCCAGCAGGTCCGGGTGCCAGGTCGGCACGCCGTGCAGCACCTTGACCGGCCCCTCCTTCTCGGCGGCGAGCACCGGGCCCGAGGCCTGCACCCCGTCGCCGATCACGCCGAGGGCGCTGGCTTCCGCCTCCAGGACGAAGGGGTAGCTCGCCTCCGCGTCGAGGATCGGCGTGGCCGTCCAGGTCTCGAAGTTCGGCTGCTCCGGGGAGAAGGGCGACAGCAGGTAGCCGGAGGCCACCGACAGCACGGCCAGCACCATCAGCGGCGCGAGGATCAGCTTGCCGGACTCGTGTGGCGTGTGGTGACCGCGGTGCTCGCCGGCGAAGATCAGGAAGCAGGCGCGGGCCATGTAGAAGGTGGTCACGAACGCGGCTGCCAGGCCGATCCAGTAGACCAGGCTGCCGGTGAAGAAGCCTGCGTCGGCCCAGATGTCACCGGCGATGAGGATCTCGTCCTTGGAGAAGAAGCCCGCCGTCAGGGGGAAGCCGGCCAGCGCGAGCGAGCCCACGATGAAGGTCCAGAAGGTGTGGGGCATGGCCCGGGCCAACCCGCCCATCTCCGAGATGTTGTTGGTGTGCACCGCGTGGATCAGCGAGCCGGCGGCCAGGAAGAGCAGCGCCTTGAAGAAGCCGTGCGTGAAGAGGTGGAAGATGCTGGCGGTGTAGCCGCCGACCCCGATCGCAGCGACCATGTAGCCCAGCTGCGAGATCGTCGAGTAGGCGAGGATCTTCTTCAGATCGTCCTGCACCAGGGCGAGCAGCCCGCCGAAGAACAGCGTGATCACCCCGAAGATGGCGATGGTGGTCATCACCGCCTGGCTCTGGGCGACCACCGGGAACAGTCGTGCCAGCAGGAACACGCCCGCGGTGACCATGGTGGCGGCGTGGATCAGGGCCGAGACCGGGGTGGGACCGGCCATCGCGTCGGGCAACCACACGTGCAGGGGCATCTGCCCGGACTTCGAGATGCAGCCGAGGAAGATCAGCAGCATGCCGAGCACGACGGTGGTCGTGCCGAGCTGGCCCGCGGCCGCCGCCTCGTTGATCTCCAGGATGTTGAACGGGGTGTCGGTCATCGAGAACATGCCGGCCGACAGCACGATCACCCCGACGATCAGACCGACGTCACCGAACTTGGTCGTCATGAACGCCTTGTTCCCGGCGTCCTGGTTCGACTTGTCCTCCCAGTAGAAGCCGATCAGCAGGTAGGAGCACAGCCCGACCAGCTCCCAGCCGATCACCGCCTGCAGCAGGTTGTTGGACACCACCAGCAGCAGCATGGAGAAGGTGAACAGGCTGAGCATCGCGAAGAAGTACGTGAAGCGCACCTCGCCGTGCATGTACTCCCGGGAGTAGACATGCACCATGAAGGACACGGTCGTGACCAGCAGCATCATGACCGCGGTCAGGCCGTCGACGAGGATGCCGAGCTCGAGGACGAAGCCCCCGCCGAGCGGCGACCAGTCGATGGCCCGCTCGACCGGCTCGATGGGCGAGTTGACGAAGGTCTCCCAGGCGATCCCGACGGCGAGCAGCCACGAGATGGCCAGCGACGCGATCCCGAGCTCCGAGCCCTTGCCCGGCAGCCGCTTCCCGAACGCGGTGATCAGGGCCGACGACAGCAGCGGCAGCGCCACCACGACCCAGGCGTAGTCCAGGAGCACGTCCACGTGTGCCTCCCCTACCAGCGCATCAGGTCGGCGTCATCGACGTCGACCGAGGCACGGTTGCGGAACATGTTGAACACGATGGCCAGCCCGACGCCCACCTCGGCGGCGGCGACCCCGATGATGAACAGCGCGAACATCTGACCGGTGACGGCCGGATCGTCCGGGAAGATCAGGTTCTGGAAGGTCACGAGGTTGATGTTGACGGCGTTGAGCATCAGCTCGACGCTCAGCAGCACCAGCACCGCGTTGCGACGCGCGATGATCCCGTAGACGCCGGCGCAGAACAGGAACGTGGCCAGCAGCAGCGGTCCGACGGGGCTCATGCGTGCTCCTCCGACCCGCCGCCCGCGGTCAGTGCGGCCTGCTCGGATGCGGGCGCATCCGGGTCATGGTCCTCCGAGAGCTCGATGCGGGTCACGGTCAGCTCCTCACCGGACTCACCCGACTCCCGACGGGCCAGGACGATCGCGCCGATCAACGCCGCCAGCAGCAGCATCGAGAGCACCTCGAACGGCAGGACCCAGTCGGCGAAGATCGCGATGCCGAAGTCCCGGATCCCCGGCCCCGTCACCTCGGCCGTGCGCTCGCCACCGAAGGCCCCGATGACCAGCGTCGACAGCACCACGAACAGCCCACCGGAGACCGCCATCCCGAGGCCGCGGTTCTGACCGTCGAGCGCCTCCCGCCCGATCGGGGCCCGGGTGAGCATCAGCCCGAACAGGAACAGCACGGTGACCGCGCCGACGTACACCACGATCTGGACCAGCGCGAGGAAGTCGGCCGCCAGCACCAGGAAGACACCGGCCATCCCACCGAGCGTCACCGCGAAGTACAGCGCGGCGTGCATCAGGTTCTTCGAGGTCACGGTCAGCACGGCCGCGCCCGCGGTCAGCAGTCCGACGAACACGAACACCACGTCGTGCCCGGTCATGCGCCGCCCTCCTCGTCGAGCATGGCCTGCTTGCGCTTCTTGACCCAGGCGGCCTTGGCCTTCGCCCGGGCGATGCGCTCCGACTTGCCCTCGGCGATCAGCTGATCGAAGACCTCCTGGTCGATCTCCCCGGCACCCTCGACGTGGACGTCCCCGAGCTTGCGGGCGGCAGGAACGTCGGTGGTCGTCGCGTCTGCGGCAGGCTCCGCCGCGGCACCATCGTCGGTGTGCAGGGCCTCCCTGGCGGCCTCGGGGGAGGCGCCGAGCTCGCTCGGCACCTCGGCGGGCTCGTCGGCACCGGTGCCCTCACCGGTGTCCGACTGGGCTTCCGCGCGCAGCCGGGCCTTCTCCTTCTTGACGTAGGCCGCCTTGGCCTTGGCCCGTGCCATCCGCTCCGGCTTGCCCTCGGCGATCAAGCGGTCGAAGGTCTCCTGGTCGATCTCCCCGGCCTCGACCTTGACCTCCGCCGCCTGCGGGGCCTCTGCCGATGCCGGCGCGCCCGCGTCGGCACCGCCGGCCGCCTCGGCCTCGGCCTTCAGGCGCGCCTTCTCCTTCTTGACGTAGGCCGCCTTGGCCTTCGAGCGGGCCATCCGCTCCGATTTGCCCTCGGCGATCAGCTGGTCGTAGGTCTCCTGATCGATCTCCCCGGCCTTGACGTGGATCTCCGGCTCGGCCGCCGCCTTGCCCTTGCCCGGTCCGGCGCCGGCGGACGGGGTCGGTGCCTCCGCCGCCTGCTTGGCCTCGAGCTCCTTGGCGGCAGCGAGCTCGCGCTCCTTCTCGGCCTTGGCGATCGCGTCACTGACCTCGGCCGGCAGGACCGCGCCCTCCTCGAGCGGCGGCGGCGGCGGGACCGTGTCGGCCCACTCCCGCAGCTTGTCCATCTCGTGCAGCAGGCCGTCCATGTGGTACTCGGAATACTCGAACTCCGGTGACCACCACAACGCGTCGAAGGGGCACACCTCGACGCAGATGCCGCAGTACATGCACAGCGAGAAGTCGATCGCGAACCGGTCGAGGACGTTGCGGGTCCGGGCGCGTCCACCCTCCTTCGCGGGGGGGACGGTCTCCTTGTGGGACTCGATGTAGATGCACCAGTCGGGGCACTCGCGGCTGCACAGCATGCACACGGTGCAGTTCTCGTCCATCAGGGCGATGACCCCACGGGTCCGAGGTGCGAGTTCGTCCCGCTCGTGGGGGTACATCAGCGTCACCGGACGCTTGAACAGGTGCTTGATCGTGACCCCGAGGCCCTTCAGGAGCCCGATCCCGGGAGGTGCGGAGGGAGCCATCAGTACACCACCTTGGCGATCGTCACGACGGCGAGGTTGAGCAGGGCGAGGGGCACCATCACCAGCCAGGCGATGCGCTGGAGCTGGTCCTCGCGCAGGCGCGGGTAGGCGACCCGCAGCCACACCATGACGAAGATCAGCGCCATGATCTTGGCGAAGGTCACGGCCACGCTGAGCAGCGTGCCCGTGGCATCGCAGTCGAACAGCCCACCGGCACCCTCGCAGCCCGGCATCGGGACCCCGGGCAGCAGCTGCCAGCCGCCGAGGTAGAGCACCACCATCAGCCCCGACATGGTGACCATGCCCGCGTACTCGGTCAGCATGTACATCGCGTACTTGATGCCGGAGTACTCGGTCATGTAGCCGAACACCAGCTCCGAGTCGCCGATCGGCATGTCGAACGGGGGCCGTGACAGCTCGGCCAGGGCCGCGACGAAGAAGATGGCGAACCCGAGCACCTGCGGGATGACGTACCAGAGGTTGATCGCGCTCCCGAAGAGCATGAACTCGGCCTGCGCCTCCACGATGCCGACCAGCGACAGGGTGCCGGCCTGGACCGCGACCGCGATCGCCGCCAGGATCAGCGGCAGCTCGTAGGCGATCAGCTGCCCGCCGGCCCGCAGGCCACCGAACAGGGAGAACTTGTTGGCCGAGGCCCAGCCGCCCATGAGCACGCCGAGCACCGACACCGAGCTCGCCGCCAGCACGTAGAACAACCCGAGCTCGAGGTCGAGGGCGAAGACGCCCGGACCGAGCGGCAGCACCAGGAACACCAGCATGGCCGGGACCAGCGCGACCCCGGGGGCGATGGCGAACACCCACTTGTCCGCCGCCGAGGGGATCAGGTCCTCCTTCTGGATGAACTTGATGCCGTCGGCGACCAGCTGCAGCGTGCCGAACGGGCCTGCCTCCACCGGGCCGCGCCGGTGCTGCATCCGGCCCATGACCTTGTGCTCGAGGTAGCCAGCCACCAGCGGCACGACGAAGAACAGTCCCAGGACGAAGACGAGCTTCAGCAGCAGCGGGATCACGAAGGTCTCGCCGACGTCGAGGATCGACTCGGCCTGGGCGAGGTAGGGCGCGACGCCGGAGGTGACCAGCAGCATCATCGGTCGATATCCCCCACGACGAAGAACACGGAGCCCAGGATGGAGATCGCGTCCGGCAGCAGCTGTCCACGCATCAGGTACGGGATCGCCTGGACGTTGGAGAAGGACGGGGTGCGCATCTTGATCCGCCACGGTGTACGGCCGCCGTCGGACTCCAGCCAGTACCCCAGCTGACCGAGCGGGTTCTCGGTGCGCACGTAGGTCGCCCCTTCGGGGGCCTTGACCATCTTGGGCAGCTTGGTGTTCACCGGCCCGGCGGGGATGTGGTCGTGGATCTGGTCGATGATGTCCAGCGACGCCCGGATCCGGTGCAGCAGGCAGTAGAAGCGGTCGAACGCATCACCGTTCTCCCCGACCGGCACCTCGACGTCGATCTCCGAGTACTTCAGGTAGGGCTCGGTCACCCTGGGGTCCTCGGGCAGGCCGGTGGCCTGCAGGGTCGGACCCGTCACACCGATCGAGAGGGCGACGTCCAGCGGGAGCGGACCGACGCCCTTCGTGCGGCCGTGGAAGATCTCGTTGCCCAGCACCAGGTCCACGTAGTCGGGGAAGCGGGAGCGCACGAGCGAGGTGAGCCGTTCGGACTCGGCCAGGAAGCCCTTGGGCAGGTCGATCTTGAGACCACCGACCTGGTTGTAGGTGAAGTGCAGCCGGCCGCCGGTGGCGGACTCGAGCAGGTGCTGGATGTCCTCGCGTTCGCGGAAGGCGTAGAACATCGGGGTGATCGCCCCGAGCTCCAGCGCGTAGGAGCCGATGAACATCAGGTGGTTGAGGATCCGGTTCCACTCGGCGATGAGCATCCGGATCCACTGGGCACGATCCGGGACCTCGAACTCCATCAGCTGCTCGACCGCCAGCGTTGCGCCGAGCTCGTTGGAGAAGCCCGAGAGCCAGTCGTGCCGGTTGACCAGCGCGAAGATCTGGCGGTAGTCGCGATGCTCGGCCAGCTTCTCGAACCCCCGGTGCATGTACCCGATGACCGGGCGGGCGTCCCGGACCCGTTCCCCGTCCATCTCCAGCACGATGCGGAACACCCCGTGGGTCGCGGGATGGGCCGGACCGATCGACAGCGACATGTCCGCGGTGCGGAAGTCGGCGTCACCGCTGAATTCGACCGCGATGTCCTCACCCGGCGCGGTGCCGGCCAGGACCTCCTGACGGACGTCGAGATCGCTCACGCGTCCTCCTCCCCGTCGGTCTCGGGTTGCCCCGACTGCTCGGCGCGCGCCCTGGCCCGGGCCGCACGCGCCTCGGCGAGCCGCTCACGCCGCGCCGCCGCCTTGGCCTTGGCCTTGGCCGCGGGGTCGTCGGCGTCGGCCGGTTCCTCGACGGCCGGACGGTCCGGGGTCGCTGCGGCGCCCTGCTCCGGCTGGGCAGGGGCCGCTTCGGCCGTCTCGGGCGCCGCGGTCTGCTCGGGCGCTGTGTCCGTCTCGGGCGCCTCGCGTGGCGGCGCTTCGTCCTGCGCCTCCGGTGC
>Ga0081527_100664_pt1 | contig 12912 bp, 9 predicted proteins | sample HotLakmasection5_FD_70992 | JGI IMG/M metagenome (GOLD analysis project Ga0081527, IMG submission 70992) | Hypersaline microbial mat communities from Hot Lake, Washington, USA - Section #5 (SPADES assembly) (version 2) | ecosystem: Environmental > Aquatic > Non-marine Saline and Alkaline >... | reverse complement strand
GGCGCGAGCAGCGCGCCCGCGGCCTGTGGGACGAGGCGCTGTCGCGGCTGGAGCCGGGGCTGCGCGGCAAGGGGGTCGTCCCGTGAGCGCGACCGGGGCCCCCGCCGCGGCGCCCCGGCCCGGCCCGGGGCCCGCCGCCGGCGCGCGGCGGCCCCCGCGCTCGCGGCGGCGCGCGATCGGATGGCCGGTCTGGCCCGGCTGCGGCCGCGGTTCGCCGCCCCGCGCCTGCGGTTGCTGCCGGCGATGATCTTCGTCGCCGTGGTCATGCTGGGGGCGCGGCTCGGCGACGTGTGGGACGGCGTGATCAGCGGCGCCGCGGTGCCGGCGGTGCCGCCCTCGCTGGCCCAGGAGGAGCCGCCGGACGACGCTGCCGCGGCCGATGCCGACGGCGCCGATGAACCCGTTGTCGCGGCCGTCGCGGCCGACGGCGATGCCGGCACCGGCCCGGACCCGCTGGTCGAGGACGGCGACGTCGACGGCAGCCAGATGGAGGTCCTGCGCACGCTCGCCGACCGGCGCCGGATGCTCGACGACCGCGAGCGCGAGCTCGACCGTCGCGCCGCCTTGCTGACCGTCGCCGAGCAGCGCATCGACGAGAAGATGGCCGAGCTGACCACCCTGCGCAGCCAGCTGGAAAGCATGATGGTCGAGCTGGACGAGGAGCAGGAGGCCCACCTGCGCCGTCTGGTCGGCATCTACGAGAACATGCGCCCGAACGACGCCGCCGCCATCTTCAACGGGCTCGACATGGGGGTGCTGATCAGCGTCCTGCAGCGCATGCGCGAGCAGAAGTCGGCGCCGATCCTGGCCGCCATGGAGCCGGACCGCGCGCGCGAGGTGACCTCGGAACTGGCCCTGCGCCAGCCGCTTCCGGCGCTGCCGGAATAACCGCCATGACGCAATTCGCAACCGACCGACTTTTACAACAAATTAACCGGGGATGGTCAAAAGTGATCCGGCAGGCCTGGATTATGCGCCCGCGGTGCCAGCTATTGCCGCGCCGCCGGAACTGAAGGACGGAGCTCGAACATGGCCGTGGACATGACCATGCCCATCCTGATCGTGGACGACTACAAGACCATGCTCAGGATCATTCGCAACCTGCTCAAGCAGCTCGGCTTCGAAAACGTCGACGACGCCGCCGACGGCTCGCAGGCCCTGCAGAAGATGCGCGAGAAGCCCTACGGCCTCGTGATTTCGGACTGGAACATGGAGCCGATGACGGGGCTCCAGCTGCTGCGCGAGGTCCGCTCGGACAAGAAGCTGGCCGCCGTGCCGTTCATCATGATCACCGCCGAGTCCAAGACCGAGAACGTCGTCGCGGCCAAGGAAGCCGGCGTCAACAACTACATCGTCAAGCCGTTCAATGCCGCCACGCTGAAGAGCAAGCTGGTCTCCGTGCTCGGCAACTTCTGACGCCGGCGGCCGTTGCGGCCGGAGGACACCGCCATGCCCGCTGCCGCCCACGATGCCTCGCTGTCGGCCCGCCTCGACGCCGCGCGCCGGGAGGCCGAGGCACCGCTGACGCGCGACGACGTGGCCGCCATCATCGCCGAGGTGGTCGGCAGCATGGAGGGCGACATCTCCGCGCTGGACCTGAAGATCTACCAGGAGTTGGAGGCGCTGGCCCGCTACATCCAGTCGGCCAAGGCCGAGCTCGCCGCGATCCGCGCCGACCGCATCGGCCAGGAATACATCCTGTCGGCGACCGACGAGCTGGACGCCGTGGTCAACGCGACGGAAGAGGCGACCGGCCAGATCCTGGACGCCGCGGAGACCATCCAGACGATCGCCGAGAGCCTGGACGAGCCGACCCGCGACCGCATCGTCGAGCTGGTCACCGGCATCTTCGAGGCCAGCAATTTCCAGGACATCACCGGGCAGCGCATCACCAAGGTGGTGACCACGCTCAAGCACATCGAGGTCAAGATCGACGCGATGCTGAACGCGCTGGGCCAGGAGGTGGAGCGCGTGCGCAGCCAGGCCGATGCCGCGGAGACGAAGGGCGCGCTGGCGGACGACAAGAGCCTGCTCAACGGTCCGCAACTGCCCGGCAACGCCAATGATCAGGCGGAAATCGACCGGCTGCTCGCCAGTTTCGATTAGGCCCGGTAGAGCGGGCGCGGCCGGTGTGCCATAATGAAGCGAGACGGTGCCGGATGTCCGCCGCACCGGCGGCACGGTGGGCGGGGGCGGCAGCCTCGTGCGGGTTGACGATCCAATGGCTCGATATTCCTGCCGGCGGTCCGCCGGCACAGCAGTCGTGACGGCGGCGGAAGCGCCCGGCGGAGGCCGTGGCCGGCGGGCGCCGCGGCCGTCCGCAGGACCGCGGGTCTGCGCGATGGCACTGGCGCTGCTCGTGGCGGCGGCCGGGGCGGCGCATGGCGCCGAGTTGCGCGCCCGCGACTTCGGCAGCTATGGCCGGATCGTGCTCGACTGGGGCGAGCCCGCCGGGTACGCCGTCGAGACGAGCGGCGACGCCGTCGTCGTCGTCCTGGACCGCGCGCTCGACCTGGACGATGCGGAGGCCGCGCTGGCCGCGGCGACCGATGCGCTGGGCCCGTACCTGAGCGCGGTGCGGCTGGAGGCGGACGGGCGCCGGCTGGTGCTGGTCCCGGCTGTGCCGCTGCGGGTCAACGACCTGCCGACCGGGCGGGGCGTGCTGCTCGACGTCTGGCCGCGCTCGGACGGTGCCGCCGAGGTCGACGAGCCGCGCCTGTCGCTGGCCCCGCCGCCGTCCGGCAGTGGCCGGACGGATGGCGACGGCGACGCGGCGGCGGCCGGCAGCGGGGCCACGGTGGTCACCGCGCCCGTGCCCGGCGCGGCGTCCGGCGACGCGGACGCGTCCGAGGATGCGGCGGCCGCCGCCGAGGAGGCGCCGCCGCCCGGTCCCGCGGCGCCCGGACAGATCGCTTCGACCGGCGCCGAGGGCCGCCGCGGTGCCTCGGCGCCGGGGCAGATCGCCGCCCTGGCCAGCGCCGCGCCCGGCGCCGCGCCGCCCGACAGGTCCGCGAGCGGGGCGGATGCCGACCCGCCCGGCAATCCCGCCGGCGACGACGGCGATGGCGCAGCCGCCGACGCTGCCGGGGCTGCAGACGAAGGGGCTGCCGCCGCCGGCGACGACGGCGAGGACGAGGCGCCGCCTGCGGCCGTGTCCGGGGAGGACTTGCCGACGGTCCGGGTGCGCGCCGGCGAACATGCCGGCTTCAGCCGCGTCGTGTTCGACTGGCCACGCCCGGTCGACTACACGGTAGGCCGCGCCGGCGGCGTCCTGACCGTGCGCTTTTCCGCTGCGGCGACCGCCGACACGCGGCTGACCCGCGACCACCCGCTCAGCCAGATCCGCGACGTGGAGCAGACCAGCCGCGGCGGCAATCTGGAGGTCGCGATCCGCACCGCGCCGGACACGCGCGTGCGCCACTACTCCGCCAACAACAAGGTCGTCATCGACGTGCTGGAGAGCGGCGCCCGCGTCCCCGCCATTGCCGCGGCCACCGTGCTGGAGCCCGGCGACGCGCCGCCCCCGCCGCCGCCCGAAGCGTTCGAGCCGGCGCGCCCGCGCGACACCTTCGCCCTGCCGGAGCGGCCGCCGCTGCCGCCCCGTGGCTCGCGGCCGGCCGCCGCCGCGCCGCCCGATGCCCCGCCGGCCGCCGCGACGGATGTCGCCGATGCCGCCGGCGCCGCCCCGGCCGCTGCACCCCCAGAAGCGGGCGGCGCCGGGAACGAAGCCGGCGCGGAGGGAGCAACTGTCCTGCCGGCCGACGGTGCCGCTGCCGAAGACGAGTCGGCGACCGCCGCCGCCGCCCCGGAGCCCGCCGTCCCGGAGCCCGCCGTCCCGGAGCCCGCCGTCCCGGAGCCCGTCGCTCCGCCCGCGGCGGCTGCCGCCGAGGCGCCCGCTGCCGAACCGCCAATCGAACCGGCGGTCGAAACGGCCACCATGACGGACGGGGCGGGCGGCGAGACCGAGGCGCCCGCCGCCGTTGTCGCCCGCTTCGATCCGGGCATCCCGGCCGCCGCCGCCGTGTTCCGCCGCGGCGGCGGGCTGTGGGTCGTGTTCGCCGCCCCGGGGCCGTTCGACGTCGGCCGCCTGCTCGCCCAGGGGCGGGAGGTGTTCCGCACCGGCACCGCCGTCCCCGCCGAGGGCGGCTTCGCCTTCCGCTTTCCCGTGGCGCGCGACGGCTGGCCCCGCGTCGGCCGCGACGGCACCGCCTGGACGGTACGGCTGGAGCCGGCGCCGGTCCCGCCGCCGCGGCCTCTGCCCGTGGAGGCCCAGCGCGACTTCCCCATGGGCGCGCGGCTGTTCGTGCCGGCGGAGGCGGCGGACGGGGTCGTCACCCTGACCGACCCCACCGTCGGCGATGCGCTGACCGTGGTGCCGCTGCGCACCGCCGGTGCCGGCATTGCGGAGCGGCACGCCTATCCGCAGGTACGGCTGCCGCCGTCGGCGCAGGGCGCGGTCGTGGTGCCGCTGTCCGATGCCGTGGTGGTCCGCCTGGTCGAGGACGGCATCGAGATCACCGCCGACTCGGGGCTGTGGCTGTCGAGCGGGGCGGATGCCGCGGCGGGCCGCCGGACCACCGACCCCGAGGCGGTCGACCGGCTGTTCGACCTGGCCGCCTGGCAGGGGCTGCCCGGCCGGTTCGAGGCGCACCGCCGCGAGCTGCAGCGCCGCATCGTGAGCGGCCCCGAGGACGACCGCGAGCGCGCCCGCCTCGACCAGGCGCGCTTTTATTTCTCGCACGGCTATGCGACGGAGGCGCTGGGCCTGCTGGACATCGTCGCGGACAACCGCCCGGCCGTCATCGAGCTGCCCGAGTTCCGCGCCCTGCGCGGTGCGGCCCGGGTGCTGGCCGGGCGCCTGGATGCCGCGAACGAGGACCTGTCCGTGCCGCCGCTGGCGGACTCCGAAGAGGCGGCGCTGTGGCGGGCGGCGGCGGCGGTCGACGGCGGCGACTGGGACACCGCCGCAGCCGGGTTCCGCCGCGCCGGATCGCTCCGGTACGCATACCCGCCACCGCTGCGGCAACGCTTTCTTCTGTGGGCGGCGGAGACGTGGCTGCGCCAGGACGACCCCGATGCCGCGGAAGGCGAGCTGAACTGGCTGGCCGACGCCACCGACGGCGCCTCCGAGCGCCTGCCCGCGGTCAACTATCTGCGCGGCGAGATCGCCCTCAGGCGCGGCGACGTGCAGATCGCCGAGCGCTACCTGCGCCGCGCGGCGGAGAGCGACGACCGGCTGTACTACCGGCTGGCCGGCACGGCGCTGATCGACCTGGAGCGCGAGCAGGGCCGGCTGTCCGCCGAGGCGGAGGTCGAGCGCCTCGAATCGATGCGGTTCTCCTGGCGCGGCGATGCCCTGGAGTTCGATCTGCTGGATCGCCTGGGCGACGCCCACTGGCGCGCGGGCAGCTACCGCGAGGCGATCGCCACGTGGCAGGAGGCGATCGGCCTGTACCCGGACCTGCCGGCGGCGCAGGCGCGGGCGGAGGATCTGCCGGAACGCCTCGCCGCCCTCCTGAACGGGGCCGGCGACGGTGCCGAGGTGCCGCCGGTGACCGCGCTGTCGCTGTTCCGCCACCATGCGGACCTGCTGCCGGAGGGCCCCGCCCGCGACCGTCTGGCGGTGCACCTGGCCGAGCGGCTGGCCGAGGTCGACCTGCTCGACCAGGCCGGCGACCTGCTCGCCGGCGCCCTGGACGACGGGCCCGCGGCGGCGGACGACGCGGCGGGGGAGGGTCTCGATGACGCCGAGCGCGCCCGCGTCGGCACGCGGCTGGCCGCGATCCGCCTGCTCGACGACCAGCCGGAGGCGGCGCTGACCGCGCTCGACCGGAGCCAGACCGCCGCGGCCGGCGACGGCGACCTGCTCGAGGAGCGGCGCCTGCTGCGCGCCCGCGCCCTGTCGGAGCTGGACGACCCCGATGCCGCGCTGGTGCTGCTCGAGCCCAGCGAGGGCGCGCTCGCCGACGCCGCGCGCCTGGACATCGCCTGGCGGGCGCGCGACTGGCCGCTGGCCGCGTCGGTGCTCGAGCGCATGGTCGGCGAGCCGCCGGCGCTGGGCGAGCCGGTCCCCGACGCGCAGGCGCAGCTCGTGCTCAACCAGGGCATCGCGCTGGCCATGACCGGCGACGCCGAGGGGCTGGACCGGCTGGCCGCCCGGTTCGGTCCGGCCATGGCCGAATCGCCCCACGCCAACGTGTTCGCCCTGCTGACCCGGTCGAGCACCGTTGCGGAACCGCTCGAGGGGCTGGCCGCGGTGCGCCGGCAGGTGGCCGAGATCGACCTGTTCGAGGAGTTCCTGTCCGGCTACCGCGGCGGCGGCACCGACGGCGCCCTGACCAACTGAGCGCCCGCGCGGGCCCGCGCCGTCGCGCGGCAACATGCGCTCCGGCGAGCGGCGGAACCCGCCAGGACCCGCACCTGCGGTTGGAGCACGTCGTGGAGCGGCTTGGGCCACGGCCGCCCGGATGGCAGCGCCCGGCGGTCAAGGGTCACATTCGTATAGGGCGGCGTCCACATATTGTCGCAGTGCGGCAAGGACCAATCGGTCATTGCCGCCGGGCGGCGTCTCGTTTACCCTCCGCGTTCAAAAGAGAATATTGGGGAGCCGAACAGCCACCGGGAGCCTGCCGTCGAGCAGGCGACGTATACCCATGCCCGAATGAGGGCGAACCGTTACCGCTACGGGGGTGCGTTCATGGCCGGTGAAGTCCGCAACAGTACGGCCCTGTCGCTTGTCAGCATCTACGAGATCAGCAAGATCCTGACCTCGTCCCTCGACCTGCACAACACCCTGCGCGACGTCCTCAACCTGATGGCGTCGTACCTGCAGATGAGCCGGGGTGTGGTGGCGCTCAGCCACGGCAACGGCGAGTTCGAGGTCATCGCCGCTGCGAACATGTCGCAGAGCGCCGCGCAGCGCGGTGCGGCCAGCCTGCCGCGTCCGGCTGCGGAGCGGATCGTACGCTCGGCCATGCCGTTCGTCGCGCTCAACGCCGCCGAGGACCCGATGGTGTCGGAGCACCATCTGGCCGGCCGGCCGCCGTGCGAGACGCCGGAAATGGTCTCGTTCATCGGCGTGCCGATCAAGACGATGGGCAAGCCGTTCGGCGTGCTGGCGATCGACCGGGTGTGGGGCGTCGACACCAAGGTCAGCTTCGAGCACGACGTGCGCTTCCTGGTCATGGTGGCCAACCTGATCGCCCAGGCGATCCGGCTGCACGACAGCGTGGCCGCCGACCGCACCCTGCTGATGGACCGCAGCAACCGCCTGGACAAGTTGTCGCCGCGCCGCGAGCCGGAGTCGGTGGAGGAAGCCGGCATCGACGGCATGATCGGCCACAGCCGGGCCATGCGCGAGGTGTTCGCCCTGGTCCGCCAGGTGGCGCCGACCCGGTCGACGGTCCTGCTGCGCGGCGAGAGCGGCACCGGCAAGGAGCTGGTCGCGCGCGCCCTCCATCAGCTCAGCACGCGCAAGGGCAATGCCTTCGTCAAGGTGAACTGCGCGGCCCTGCCGGAGAGCCTGCTCGAATCGGAGCTGTTCGGCCACGAGCGCGGCGCGTTCACCGGCGCCACCCAGGAGCGCAAGGGCCGCTTCGAGATGGCCGACGGCGGCACGCTGTTCCTGGACGAGATCGGCGACATCTCGCGCCCGTTCCAGGCCAAGCTGCTGCGCGTGCTGCAGGAGGGCGAGTTCGAGCGGGTCGGCGGCAACCGCACGCTCAAGGTCAACGTGCGCCTGGTCGCGGCGACCAACCGCAACCTGGAAGAGGCGGTGGCCAAGGGCGAGTTCCGCGGCGACCTGTACTACCGCATCAATGTGGTGCCCGTGTTCATGCCGGCACTGCGCGACCGGCGCGAGGACATCCCGGCGCTCGCCCAGCACTTCCTGGACCGGTTCAACGAGGAGAACGGGCGGCGGGTGCGCCTCTCCCAGCGTGCCGTGCAGGTGCTGCAGAACTGCAACTTCCCCGGCAACGTCCGCGAGCTGGAGAACTGCGTGCACCGCGTCGCCACCATGACCCGGACCGAACTGGTCGACGAGATCAACCTGCCGTGCCAGACCGACACCTGCCTGTCCACCGTGCTGTGGCAGCAGTGCCGGCGCGATGCTGCGGCCGACGCGGTGGCGCCCGTCACGCCGCCGGTGCCGATCGCCCAGCCGGTGGCCGCCGGCGCCGGCATCGGCACGGGCGCCGGCGCGGGCCTCGGCAACGGTGCGGCCACGGCGGTGGCGCCCCAGCCGGTGGACCGTGCCGAGCCGAGCGACATCACCCGCCTGCCCCAGCGCGATCGGCTGATCCAGGCCATGGAGAAGACCGGCTGGGTCCAGGCCAAGGCGGCCCGCATGCTGGGCCTGACCCCCCGGCAGCTCGGCTACGCCCTGCGCAAGTACAATATCGAGATCAAGCGGTTGTAGGGCCCGGCCGGCACCGGGACTGAGCACCCGTAGCTGGGCTGAGCCTGCGAAGCCCAGCTTTACTCCGGGCCGGCCCGGCGTCGCCGTGATGGCCGATGGAGGCTGGGCTTGCCGGCCCAGCCCACGACACGTGTTGACAGCCTTTCGCTGTGTGCAAACATCCTCACATGAAGTGAGGCGCGGTCATGCGTGTCCGGATCACTGGGAAGGCCAGCAAGGAACTGCTCAAGCTCGGACCGCCTGCAAAGACAATCGCCGTCAAAAATCCGGCACTATGCGGCCGATCCCGACAGCTTGGCCAACAATGTGGAGACTTTGCAAGCGCGCGCCGGCCATCGGCTCCGAGTCGGCAACTGCCGTGTCCTGTTCACCATCGATGGCGACGTGATGACCGTGACCGCCATCCGCACACGAAGCAAGGCCTATGACTGAAACCGTCACCATCCCTCGCGCCGAGTACGAAGCGCTGCTGGAGCGGATCCGGGATCTGGAAGACACCGCCGTGCTGGCCGAGCGGCGTGGCGACCCGACCATCGCGTTCGAGACGACAGAGCGGCTGCTGGCCGGAGAGAACCCGGTTGTCGTGTGGCGTGAAGAGCGTGGCCTGAGCCGGCAGGCACTGGCGACGGCGGCAGGGGTGTCGCCGTCCATGCTCATCGAGATCGAGCACGGCCGGCAAGTCCCGCCCTTGGCGGTCGCACGCGCGCTTGCCACCGCCCTACGCGTCGGCCTGGACGACCTGTTCGGGCGCGCCGGCTTGACGGTCGCCCGCACGTCGCTGGGCTGAGCCTGCGAAGCCCAGTTTTACTCCGCGCCAGCCCCGCGTCGCCGTGATTGCGGAAGGATGCCGGGTTGGCCAGCCCAGCCGACGAACCCGGCCGTCGTGCCGGTGGTCAGCAGGCGCAGGCCGGGAAGCCGAAGGCGCGGACGGCCAGCGGCGGGTCGGCGGCCTCTTCGGCACGGCCGGCCTCGCGCAGCAGGTCGGCGGCGCGGGCGCGCAGGGCGTCCAGCAGCTCCTCGTAGGTCTCGGCGTCGGCGCTCAGGCCGGGCAGGGCGCGACTCTCGGCGTACCAGTGCTGGTCGTCCTCGTCCCAGCGGGCGTGCACTTCGTAGGGCATGACTGTCGTCCCGAAGCATGGGCGAACGCGGGGTCGGAAGCCGTCCGGCCTTCATGTCGGCACGCCGGCGCGGCGATCAATCCCCGCTACTCCCCGTACAGCGCGTTCAGCCGGTCGCCGTAGCGGGCCAGGATGGCGTGGCGGCGGGTTTTCATCGTCGGGGTCATCTCGCCGTTGTCGACCGTGAACGGCTCGGACGTCAGCACGAAGCTGCGCACCCGCTCCGGCGGGGCCACGTCGCGGTTGACCCGGTCGACGGCGGCGCCGACCGCCTTGCGGAAGGCCTCGTCCTCGCACAGCGCGGCCACGTCGTGCGGGCGGTCGTGGTGGCGGGCCCAGTCGCGCGCATAGTCGAAGTCCGGCACCAGCAGCCCGACCAGGTACGGCCGGCGGTCGCCGTTAACCATGGCCTGGCCCACCTCGGGCTCCAGGGTCAGCCGGCTCTCGATGCGCGCCGGCGACACGTTCTCGCCGGCGGAGTTGACGATGATGTCCTTCTTCCGGCACGCATACTGGCATCAAGAATTACCAAAAATCTTAAAGCGAGGGTCGCTGTGCTTACTGTGCTGTCTGTTGGAAAAATAATACACATGACCAGCAGAAGCAATCTTGCGAGTTTCAATATCATGGGTAAGAAATTTGCGCAACTGGGATGTCGTGGTTAAATCGCCAATTGACATAAAACAAACAGAAAGTATATGCTGTCTTGTTACGCTTGAAAGAAAATAATTGCACATTATTTGAAGGCCTGTTGCTTTGTTTGGGTCAGTATTTTCTAGGGAGGCAAGCTCCTCAATTTCTTGATTGCTAAGATCCATCAAGCGCATACAAATAATTGCTGGGCGATCTTTTGAAAACTGACGCTCCGCCTTTGACTTCATAGCCCTGTATATGCCTTTTAGTACCATATCAGGCTTTTGGCTCCGAAACGACAAGAATGCCTTACCACCTCGTGAGGATCCAAGTATCATTATATGTTCGTTGCTTAGATCAGGACGGTTATACAAGTAATCATGCAGACGATTGTCTATAGTGTCAATAGATATAGTAAAATCTTTCCGTCTGCATGTGCAGGGAAAGTTAGCTTGTCTCAATGCTTTAGATAATTCGTCACGTATATCTTGATTTTGTGCTGATGATCCTGATAATCTATCCTCCATTATGATACTAATAGCATAATTATTGTCGCGTTTGTCAATAAAATTCTGAATAACAGGACCAATGACACCACAAGTCGCGTAAAACTTTTGTCTATGAATTTTTCGCCCGATATCCGCTGTTACTATGGCGCAGTCAATCTCAACCTCAATATCACGGTTCTTCGCTAGGAGGTCATAAATGGGGCCGCCTTCAGCTTCTGACGCCTCAATATCACAAAACTCGACGTCAAACCCGTGTCTCATTAGATGAATCGCTATAACTATTTCAAATTCAAGAGAACTAATGCCATATTCATTATTCATTAAGCTATCTCTAAGCATGCCTTCAAATCGGCGCTTGCCTTTAACGCTCAACCGGTCAAATATCTCCCAGCCTATCATGAACAGTGTTGCCAACCTGTAACCAACTGGGTCATTGCCATCTAAGAGAAACCGACCAGTATTTTTCTCGTAATCTAAAACTTCCCTAACTTTAATTTCTATAGGATAACGCTCTTTAAGTAATGCATCAACAAACGGATTCCTTTTCTTTTGCTCATCAAGCCATTCAAAACGCTTTTTCCAAACGTTCATGCCACAAATGCCTATAAATTTTCGAAAATATAGTTGTGCATCTTTCAGATCCATTTTTTGATCTATCAGCACCGCGTCCTCCAACATTTCCGAACACTAATCTATCCCACGAGAGTTTGCATAATGGTTAATAAAAAACATAAATAATAAGATGCAATTAGCCGTACAGCGCGTTCAGCCGGTCGCCGTAGCGGGCCAGGATGGCGTGGCGGCGGATCTTCATGGTCGGGGTCATCTCGCCGCTGTCGATCGTGAACGGTTCGGGCGTCAGCACGAAGCTGCGCACCCGCTCGGGCGGGGCCACGTCGCGGTTGATCCGGTCGACGGCGGCGCCGACCGCCTTGCGGAAGGCCTCGTCCTCGCACAGCGCGGCCACGTCGTGCGGGCGGTCGTGGTGGCGGGCCCAGTCGCGCGCGTAGTCGGCGTCCGGCACCAGCAGCCCGACCAGGTACGGCCGGCGGTCGCCGATGACCATGGCCTGGCCGATCTCCGGCTCCTGGGTCAGCCGGCCCTCGATGCGCGCCGGCGACACGTTCTCGCCGGCGGAGTTGACGATGATGTCCTTCTTGCGGTCGGTGATCACCAGCGCGCCGTGGTCGTCGATATGGCCCACGTCGCCGGTGTGCAGCCAGCCGTCCTCCAGCGCCGCGGCGGTCGCCTCCTCGTCCTTCCAGTAGCCCTTCATGACCAGCTCGCCGCGCACCAGGATCTCGCCGTCCCCGGCGATGCGCACGTCGACGCCGTGCAGCGGCGGCCCGACCGTGTGCATGCGCGGCCGCCGCGGCAGGTTGCACGACACCACCGGCGAGGTCTCGGTCTGGCCGTAGCCCTGCAGCAGGCGCAGGCCGAGCGCATGGAAGAACAGCCCGACCTCCGGGTTGAGCGCCGCGCCGCCCGAGATCATCCCCTTGAGCCGGCCGCCGAAGCGCGCGCGCACGCGGGCGCGCACCAGCCGCTCCAGCACCATGTCGACCAGCGCGTCCCACGGCCCCAGCCGGCCGCCCCGGTCATAGCGCTTGCGCCCCAGGGCCACGGCGCGCTCGAACAGCCGCGCGGCCCGGCCGCCGCGGCGGCGCACCTCGCGCTCCAGGCGCTGCCTGAGGAATTCGCCGAAGCGCGGCACGACCATCATGATCGTCGGGCGCACCTCGGCGATGTCGCTCGCCAGCGACTCCAGCCCCTCGGCATAGAAGATCCGCCCGCCGATGGTCAGCGGGAAGAACTGGCCGGCGGTGTGCTCGTAGGCGTGCGACAGCGGCAGGAACGACAGGAACACCTCGCGGCCCATGCCCAGCGTCATCAGCAGCCGGTAGGCGCCCTCGCAGTTGTGCAGGATGCCGCCGTGGGTCAGCATGACGCCGCGCGGCCGCCCGGACGTGCCGCTGGTGTAGATGATGCAGGCGGTGCCGTCGCGGCGCAGGGCGGCGATCCGGTCGTCGATGCCGTCGGCCTCCTGGGCGCCGCGGTCGATCACGTCCTGCCACAGGTGCAGGGCGACCTCCTCGACGTGCGGCTCGCCCATCTCCTCCATGACGATCACGGCGGACAGCTCCGGCGCCTGCTGCGCGGCCGGCCACAGGCGCCGGAACAGGGGCGGGCGCGGGACCATCGCCATGCGCGCGCCGCTGGGCTCGGGCTGGTG
>Ga0081527_100663_pt1 | contig 12929 bp, 13 predicted proteins | sample HotLakmasection5_FD_70992 | JGI IMG/M metagenome (GOLD analysis project Ga0081527, IMG submission 70992) | Hypersaline microbial mat communities from Hot Lake, Washington, USA - Section #5 (SPADES assembly) (version 2) | ecosystem: Environmental > Aquatic > Non-marine Saline and Alkaline >... | reverse complement strand
CCCACCGGGCGCCCCCCCGCGCCCGCCCTGGGCCCCCCCGCCCCCCGACACCCCCCGCCCGGGCCCCCCCCGCCGCTGCCGAAGCCCTGGAACGGGCTGGCATCGGCCCGGCGGATGTGGACCTCATCATCCTGGCGACGGACACGCCCGACTACATCTCACCGGGGACGGCCTCGGTGGTGCAGTACAAGCTGGGCGCGGTCAACGCCGGGACGTTCGACGTGAACTGCGCCTGCGCCGCCTGGGTCACCGGCCTGGATATCGCCGCCCGGTACATCATGACCGACAGCGAATACAACCATATCCTAGTGATCGGCGCGTATGGCATGACCCGCTACGTGGACTGGACCGACAAAAAGACGGCCACGCTCTTCGCTGATGGCGCGGGCGCGGTTGTCATCGGCGCGGGCGACCGTCCCGGCTTCCTGGGCGCGAAGCTCATCGCCGACGGAACCTTTCACGATTACATGGGCATCTACACCGGCGGCACGCTCCAGCCCACCGGCGGCGCGGACTCGCCGCGTCAGCTCGTCAAGTTCCAGAAGCGTTTCCCGCCGGACACGAACAACATCAGATGGCCGCAGCTCGTCCGTGACCTGATGGCGAAGATCGAGCGGCCTGTGTCGGCCATTGACCGCATCTATTTTACGCAGCTCAACCTGCGCACCATCGAGTTTGTCATGGACGATCTGGGCCTGCCGATGGCGAAAACCCACAACATCATGGAAAAATGGGGCTATACGGGTTCGGCCTGCATGGCGATGGCCCTCGACGACGCCGTCACCCAGGACATCGGCCCGCAGCCCGGCGAGCTGGTGGTGTTCTGCGGCAGCGGCGGCGGCGCGGCCTTCGGCGCGGCGGCGTTCGTGTGGGTGTAGGGTTTATAATAGACTCGCAGCCCGAAAGCGCGGGCATAGATGAGTAACGGAGTGCGTGTGTGATGTTTGAACGTATCACGATCAACGCGGCTCAGATGAACGGCATGCCCTGTATTCGCGGCCTGCGGATACCGGTGGCGGCTGTAGTCGATATGGTGGCGGCGGGCATGTCCGCAGATGACATCCTGGCGGATTTCCCCGACCTGGAGCGCGAAGATGTCGCGGAAGCGCTGCGCTATGCTTCAGCGGCGCTGCGTGAGCGCCAGTTGCCACAGGTCGCCGAACTGTGAAATTCCTGGTCGATAACGCGCTGTCGTTCCGTGTCGCCGAAATGCTGCGCGAAGCTGATTACGAGACGGTACATGTGCGTGATTACGGCCTGGAAGCGGCGGTCGATTGGGATATCCTGGAGCGCGCCCGGCTTGAAGATCGTGTGATTATCTCCGCTGACACAGATTTTGGCACGCTTCTGGCGCAGATACAGACCCGCAAGCCGTCTTTCATCCTGCTTCGCTGGCCCGGCCTGCGTATGGCACAGGATCAGACACGGGTGATCCTGGCTAATCTACCCAACATGATGGACGATCTTAATGCAGGCGCTGTCGCTGTAATCGAGCCATCGCGGGTGCGCATACGCACATTACCGATTGGTGGCGCATTGAAAGACGGTTAAATGCAAGAATGGTGTGGCGGCGTTCGTGTGGGTGTAGGCTGATCTGTGGGACGCTGCCTGCTCCTGAACGGGTGGCGTACACGCCACCCTTACGCCGCAGTCTATCCGCCATCGTAAGGGCGCGCTACAGCGCGCCCAGCGACGCTTTCGTCTGAAATAATAAAACAGTGTGATGATTTGAGGCTTTTTGCATGTACATTGGCGATTATATGGGACGGCGCAGCGTCTACTCACCGGACGCGCTGGCCGTGATCGACGCGGGCAAAAGCCCGCACTGGCATCTGACTTACGCGCAGATGAACACGCGCGCCAACCGGCTGGCGAACTGGCTGCGCGACGAAGCCGGGGTTGGCCGGGGCGACCGCGTGGCCATCCTGGCCAATGACGGCGTCGAGTTCCTGGATGCGTTCTTCGCCTGTGGCAAGCTGGGCGCGGTGCTGACCTGCTTCAACTGGCGGCTGCACTGGCGCGAGCTGCTGCAACTGGTGGAGATGACCACGCCCGGCGTGCTGATCTACTCGGCGAACTTCACCGACGCCGCCGCCAACATCGCCAGCGAATCGGCGGCGATTCGCCATCTGCTGCACATCGACGGCGACGGCGCGCCACACAGCCTGCACTTCGAGACGACGCTCCAGGCCGCCCCACCCCACCCCGTCAGCACCGAGGACGTGACCGAGGAAGACATCGCCTGCCTGATCTTCACCGGCGGCACCACCGGACTGCCCAAAGCGGCCCAGGTGAGCCATCGCATGATCGGCTGGAACACGCTCAACACGATCATCCACGACATCACGCACGGCGACACCACCGTGAATGTGTTCCCCATGTTTCACACCGGCGGCCTGCTGGTATACACCACGCCGCTGCTGATTCTGGGTGGGACGGTGGTGCTCACGCGCGGCTTCGATGCGGCGCAGGTGCTGGACCTGATTCAGCAGTACCGGGCGACGTTCTTCGCCGGTGTGCCGACGATGTACCAGATGCTCACCGCCGCCGATAACTGGCCCGCCGCCGACCTCAGCAGCCTGCGCTTCTGCACCAGCGGCGGCGCGCCGCTGCCGGTGTCGCTGGTGGAGCAGTTCCGCGACGAGAAGGGCGTGCGCTTTAAGCAGGGCTTCGGCATGAGCGAGTTTGGGCCGGGCATCTTCGCGCTGGCGCCGGATGATGCCATCCGCAAGGCGGGCAGCATCGGCAGGCCAAACTTTTTCGTGGACGCGCGCATCGTCGATGACGACAACCAGCCGCTGCCGCCCGGCGAGATCGGCGAACTGGTACTCAAAGGCCCGTCGATGTCGTCCGGCTATTTCAACAATCCCGACGCCAGCCGCGAGGCCGTCGATGACGCGGGCTGGTTCCACACCGGCGACCTGGCCTACTGTGACGACGAGTGGTATTTCTACATCGTGGACCGCAAGAAGGATATGTTCATCAGTGGCGGCGAGAACATCTACCCGGCGGAGATCGAGCAGGTGCTGTACCGGCATCCGGCGGTGCAGATGTGCGCGGTGATCGGCGTGCCCGACGAACGCTGGGGCGAGGTGGGCAAAGCCTGTGTTACGCTCAAGGCGGGCCAGCAGGCCAGCGAGGCCGAACTGATCGAGTTTATGCAGGCGCACCTGGCACGATTCAAGGTGCCGCGCTCAGTGGAGCTGCTCGACGCGCTGCCCATCTCCGGCGCGGGGAAGATTCTCAAGCGCGAACTGCGCGAGCGCTTCACACGGGGGGATGGATAGATGCATTGGGATAAATCAAAAGAAACGCGGATAACCTTGTTTGACCTCACCCCTGCTCACTGCGTTCGCTTTCCCCTCTCCACGTTGGAGAGGGGGAGTCGAGCAGAGCGAGGCGGGGGTGAGGTCAGATCAGACGTGATCGACTCAGTTAGCCCATAAGGACAGACACATGCCACTGAAAATCGGCGACAAAGCCAGCCGTACCCACACCATCACCGACGCGATGATCCGGGCGTTTGCTGACGCTTCCGGCGACACCAACCCGGTCCACCTGGACGACGACTACGCCGCCGGGACGCGATTCGGACGGCGCATCGCGCACGGGATGCTGACGACGAGCATCATCTCGGCCATTCTGGGCAACGACCTGCCCGGCGAGGGGACGATTTACCTCAGCCAGCACGTCAAATTCAAAGCGCCCGTATTTGTGGGCGATACCATCACGGCGGCGGTAGAATTGTCGGCGTATCGTGAGGATAAACGAATCGCCACATTTATTACCACTGCAACCAATCAGGATGGTACACTGGTACTGGAAGGTGAAGCGGTTGTCATCGCGCCGTCGGCGTAGCGCCGTTAGCGTAGTGCCGGCGACGTGAGACAAGTCATCCGCTTTTCTTCGAAAAATCTGAAAGTTGTTCTTTTGGAAATGGCTAAGGAGGCCAAATGTTTCGCAAACTGATTTTTGTAGGCGTACTGTTACTGGCACTGACCGTTATGGTCGGCGTTGGCTTCGCTCAGGATGAGGGCGAGCCGCTTAAGATCGGCCTGCTGGTCGATCAGTCCGGCGGTCTGACGATTTACGGTTACGAACTGGAATACGGCTTTAAGCTCGGCCTGCTGTACGAGGCGGGCATCAACCCTGACGACTACGACAGCATCGACGACGCGCTGGCCGATGTCGTCATCGGCGGGCGTCCGGTGGAAGTGCTGGTGCGCGATAACGGCAGCGTGCCGGATACCGCTTCCAGCCAGGCCCGTGAGCTGATCGAGGTCGAAGGTGTCGAGATTCTGGTGGGCGCGCCCAACTCTGGTGTGACCATCAGCCTGCAACAGGTCGCGGCGGACTACGAAGTAATCCTGTTCGCGGCCCCTGGCGCGTCTCCGGCCATCACCTCGTCCACCTTCCACCCCAACACCTTCCGTGTATGTCGCAACACCTACCAGGATGCGGCGACACTGGCAACCTTCGCCGAGGAGATCGGCACCGACTGGATGATCCTGGCTGCGGATTACGCCTTCGGGCGCGACTCGGCCACCATCTTTGAGGACATCCTCAGCGAGCGCGGCATCAACTTCGTACAGGAGCCGATCTACGGCCCGCTGGAGACCAGCGACTTCACCCCCTATCTGCAGGAAATTCTGCGCGCTGACCCCGACGCCCTGCTGACCATCTGGGCCGGCGACAACTCGGTGACGCTCTTCCAGCAGATCAACGAGCTGGGCGTGAGCGATGAGATCGCCATCGTGGGTGGCACCAACTCCAACGACGTCATCGCCGCTGCCACCACGCCGGAAGAGATCGGCAACATCGCCTACATCGTCTATCACTACACCATGCCGGACACCGAAGTCAACGACTGGCTGGTCGAGAAGCACATCACCTACTTCCCGAATCCGTTCACCGGCGAAGTGGACTACCCCGACCTGTTCACCGGCTGTAGCTTCGCCACCGCTCAGGCGCTGGTGCTGGCGGTTGAGGAAACCGCAGGCGACACCCTGCCCGACGCCATGATCCCGGCGCTGGAAGGCATGCAAATCGAAAGCCCGCAGGGGCCGATCTTCATCCGCCCGTCGGACCATCAGGCGCTGGTGCCGCTGTACATCACCCGCCTGGACAACATCGACGATCCGGAATATCGCTTCCTGGAGCTGGTGCAGGAAGTCAACCTGATTGACTCCGCGCCGCCCTGCCGCCTGGAAGGCGAATACGCCGACCGCTGCGAGATGGACGAGGAATTCATGGCTATGGTCATGGAAGAAATGGGCATGGCCGAAGAATAAGCCAGCGGCGGTTATTCAACCTGATCGCTGTGTCCGTTATAAGCTGATCAATGGAGGAGGCATCCCACGCGGGATGCCTCTGAAGTATCAGCTTGAAACCGGGCCGGGCGCATTCGGAAACAGGGTGGCTGCGGACGCGCAGAAGCGCGTCCCCTACGAATCAGATTGTCTCGTAGGGACAGGGCCTAATGGGTTAACTGATTAGATCACGCCTGATCTCAACCTCACCCCCGCCTCGCTTTGCTCGACTCCCCTCTCCACATTGGAGAGGGGAAAGCGAACGGAGTGAGCAGGGGGTGAGGTCAAACGAGATTATGCGCGTGCCTTTTGGTTTATCCATAAAGTCAAATAGAACAACCGATACCACAACAGGAAGCGCGCTATAGATGGCTGCTATTTTAGAAACGCAAAAGTTACGCAAAGAGTTTGGCGGGCTGGTGGCGGTGGCTGACATCACTATGCAGGTCGAGCCGGGCGTCATCCATTCCATCATCGGCCCCAACGGAGCCGGTAAAACGACCTTTTTTAACCTGCTCAGTGGCAACTACCGGCCCACCAGCGGCCTGGTGTTTTACAAAGGCCAGGACATCACCCATACGCCGCTGCATCGACGGGCGCACCTGGGCATCGGGCGTTCGTTCCAGATCACCAACATCTTCCCCAACCTGACCGTGCTGGAAAACGTGCGGCTGGCCGTCCAGGCGATGGGCAAAGACCAGTACCGCTTTTATCGCAACGCCAGCGGCTACAAGGATTACATCCTGCGCGCGGCGGAAGTGCTGGAGACCGTCGGCCTCAGCGAGATGACCGCCGTCCCCGCCAGCGTGCTGGCACACGGCGACAAGCGCAAGCTCGAACTGGCCATTCTGCTGGCACCGGAGCCGGAACTGCTGCTGCTGGACGAACCCAGCGCGGGCATGGCCTCGGAGCAGGTGCCGCAGCTCATGGAGCTGATCGCCCACATCAAGCAGCAGAATAACCGTACCATCGTGCTGGTGGAGCACAATATGAGCGTGGTGATGGGCATCTCCGATTACATCACGGTGATGGATCACGGCGAGCTGCTGGCCGAGGGCACCCCCGCCGAGATCACGGCTAACAAGACCGTTCAGGATGTGTACCTGGGCCGGCTCTATGACGACGACACGGCGGAAGCGGCCCAGCAGATGGAAGGGGGACAGGATGGCAGCTAACATGATGCTGGAAGTGGACAACATCCACACCTTTATCGGCCAGTTCCACATTCTGGAAGGCGTGACGGTGCGCGTGCCGCCGGGCAGCATCAGCGTGCTGCTGGGACGCAACGGCGCTGGCAAAACGACGACGCTGCGCAGCATCATGGGGCTGAACGCGCCGCAGCAGGGCACCATCCGCTTTGATGGGCGAGACATCACCGGCAAAAGCGCTTACGCCATCGCCCGGCTGGGTATCGGCTATGTGCCGGAGCACCGCGCCGTGTTTAAGGAACTCTCCGTGCGCGAGAACCTGGAGATCGCCGCCCGCCAGCGCGGCGACCTGGACCGCACCGCCGATATGATCTTCGCGCTGTTCCCGGACCTTAAGCGGTTTATCAACCTGCCCGGCGGCAATCTCTCTGGCGGGCAGCAGCAGATGCTGGCCATCGCCCGCGCGCTGGTGCCGGATAACCGCCTGCTGCTGATCGACGAGCCGAGCGAGGGGTTGGCCCCGGTCATCATCGAGCAGCTTGTGCACGCCATCCGCGAGCTGGCGAAAGAGAAAACCGTGCTGCTGGTGGAGCAGAATTTCCGTGTCGCCAGCAAACTGGCAGATCATTACGTCATCATCGACGACGGCCATACGGTCGAAGCGGGCGACATGAACTATCTGATTGAGGATAAGGCGCTGGTCCAGCGTTACCTGGGCGTGAGCTAGAAGGGGGATATAAACCGTATGATGAAACAGCTTGCCGGTAATCGTAACGACTCCTGGGTGGTCATCGCCGGGCTGATCGTGGCGATTGTGATCTTCGCGTATTTTTCTGCTGGCGGCAACATGGGCACGTTCACCATTACGCTGCTGTCGGGCCTGCTGCGGGCCATGCTGCTGTTCCTGGTGGCGGCGGGTCTGTCGCTGATCTTCGGCCTGATGGGCATTCTGAACTTCGCCCAGGGGGCTTATTTTATGGTAGGCGCGTACCTCGCCTATGATATCCAGCACCCGACTTCGGGCGTGATCTCGCTGGGCCAGCATATCCCAAACCCTGAACTGCGCTTTCTGGTGGGCATCATCGTCGCCATCGCTGTAGGCGGGGCGCTGGGGGCCATCCTGGAGACCGTGCTGCTGCGACCGTTGTACAAGCGGCATCTGTTCCAGCTTGTGCTGACGTTCGGCGTGTCGCTCATCATGCTGGAAGGCATCAAAGCGGTGTGGTCCACCACGCCCTACACCTGGCTCGAGAACATCGGCATCCAGACACAGCGTTTCGTCATTTTTGGAGCGTCTTTCAGCTACTACCGGCTGTTCATCATTGCGATGGGCGTGCTGCTGATTATCGGCGTGGCGCTGCTGCTGCGGCGAACACGCATCGGCATCATCATCCGCGCCGGCGTCGAGGACTCGGAGATGGTCAGCGCGCTGGGGATCAACGTGCGCTCGGTGTTTACGCTGGTGTTCACGCTGGGCTGCGCCATGGCGGCCTTTGGCGGCGCGGTGGCGGCGCCATTCCTGGGCGCGACGATCGGCATGGGCAACACGTTCCTGCTGGCGTCTATCGCCGTGATCGTGCTGGGCGGCCTGGGCAGCTACGAGGGTACGGCGGTCGGCAGCGTGATCGTGGGCCTGGCCTGGGCGACGATGGAACAGTTCAGCATCCGGCCCGGTGTCGGGTCGGTGTGGGCCAGCATCACGCCCATGCTGCTGCTGGCGCTGGTGCTGCTGCTGCGGCCTAAGGGCCTGTTCGGAGAGGAGCGTTAGCCATGCAGGGACAACCACCCAAGACTCGCTCTCCCTGGCTGACGACGCTGCTGGACAACTGGTTTCTGCTGGCGGTGCTGGTCTTTCTGCTGCTGCTGCCGCATCTGGTGGGCTGGCTTACCGATTCCAGCCCCTACGGTGTGCAGCGTGGAACGCGCTTCATCATGCAGGGGCGCTCGGTATTCTGGCAGTCGGTGTTCATCGAGATTTACGCGCTGGCCGTGCTGGTGATGAGCTATAACCTGATGTTCGGCTTTACCGGCGTGATCTCGTTCGGGCATGCGCTGTTTTTCGGCCTGGGCGGCTACATCGTGGGCATGATGTGGCAGTACACCGACATCGCGCCGGACCTGGGCCTGGGCCTGTCCATCATCCTGACGATGGCCGTCACCGGTCTGCTGGGCTTCTTCATCGGGCTGGTATCGCTGCGATTGCGCGGCATCTACTTCGCCATCTTCACGCTGGCGGTGGCCGAAATGGTGTGGATTTACGTGGGCCGCTGGCCGCTGACCAACGGCGAGGACGGCTTCAGCATCAGCCGTATGCCGGAATGGCTGGACCCGTCGCGCAACCGGCTCAACCTGTACTATATCGGGCTGGCGCTGTTCGTGTTTACGTTCCTGTTTATCCGGCGGCTGGTGAACTCCCCCACCGGGACGGTGTTCCAGGCCATCCGCGAGAACGAAGAGCGCGCCAAAACCATCGGCTACCACACGCTGACCTACAAGCTGATCGCCATCACCATCGCCAGCATGATGGCGGGCGGCGCTGGTATTCTGCACGCGCTGCTCAACAAGAAGCTCGGCCCGGAGATGTTCGGCGTGGTGTACACGGTAGACGCTCTGCTGATGACGATCATCGGCGGAGTGGGGACGTTCATCGGGCCGGTGATCGGCGCGGGCAGCCTGCACATCGCTGACGTGCTGTTCCGCGACGCCAACACGTCCATTCTGGGCTTTAACATCGGCGAGAACTGGCTGCTGATTACCGGCTTCATCTTCGTGATCGTGGTGCTGGTCTTCCCATATGGTATGGTGGGCACCTGGCGGCGGGCACAGAGCTGGCTGAGCCAGCGATGGCGCAATCGACGGCAGCAGAAGGTCGCCATGACGCGCACCGGCCAGCCGGTCGAGGACTCGCGGGCCTGACAAGCATACGTCTGTTCGTGGCGGCGTGGATCGCGGATCGGCGCCGCCGCGCCTGTCGTAAGGGCGTGCTACAGCGCGCCCGCATCTATCGCACCATCGCGGGCGGGCGGCGTGTACGCCGCCCTATGCCTGTCAAGTTAAGCAATTTTTCGCTCAGATCAAATTTCTGTTAATATTTGATTTTGCGCGAAATGCCCAGTTATCAAGTATTTTTGATGATTTTTATCCCAAAAACAGGTGTTTATCGTCTGAAAGTCGCGAATTTCTCTAATAGAGCAAAAGCCCAAACCCTTAACTTGACAGCTATGGGGCGGCGTGTACGCCGCCCCTACGCGCATCCGGAGAACAGCGCCCCACCCTACCCCGCCTTGTTAATCGCCACATTTGACGGTATAAGAGCACACATCACGAGACTCATGCAGTCAAAGGCGATAGCTGATGAACTTCTGGCAGGATAACCGATTTGTGGTCACGGGGGGCGCTGGCTTCCTGGGGTCGTTTGTGGTCGAGGCGCTGAAGGCGCGCGGCGCGCAGGATGTGTTCGTGCCCCGCCGCGCCGATTACGACCTGCGCCAGCATGACGCGGTGCTGGCGCTGCTGGGCGATGCGCGCCCGGATGTCATCATCCATCTGGCGGCGTCGGTGGGCGGCATTGGCGCCAACCGCGAGCATCCGGCGGACTTCTTCTACGACAACCTGATGATGGGCGTGCAGTTGATGCACGAAGCGTGGCGCGCGGACGTGCGCAAGTTCGTCACGGTGGGCACGGTTTGCTCGTATCCCAAGTTCACGCCGGTCCCGTTTAAGGAAAGCGACCTGTGGGACGGCTACCCGGAAGAGACCAACGCGCCCTACGGACTGGCCAAGAAGATGCTGCTGGTCCAGGGCGAGGCGTACAAGCAACAGTACGGCTTCGAGTCGCTGCATCTGCTGCCGACCAACCTGTACGGCCCGCGCGACAACTTCAACCCGGCGTCGTCGCACGTCATCCCGGCGCTCATCAAGAAGTGTATCGACGCGCAGGACAGCGGCGAAAGCGAGCTGGTGGTGTGGGGCGATGGTAGCCCAACGCGCGAGTTCCTGTACGCCGCCGACGCCGCCGAGGGCATCCTGCTGGCGACCGAGAAGCACGACGACCCCGGCCCGGTGAACCTGGGCAGCGGTTTCGAGATCAGCATCCGCGAGCTGGCGGAGAAGGTCCAGGCGCTGACCGGCTTTGAGGGGCGGATCGTGTGGGATACGACTAAGCCCAACGGCCAGCCGCGCCGCAAGCTGGATACGAGCAAGGCCGAGGCGGCCTTCGGCTTCCGGGCGACAGTTGACTTCGACGAGGGGCTGCGCCAGACCATTGACTGGTATCTGGCGAACCGGGACAGCCTGGTGTTCAGCGAGTAGCGATCAGCGGCGTTTGCGACGCGGCGGACGTTCCAGCGCGTGGGCATCGACGGCCACGCGCAGGCGGCGTCCCAGCCAGTCGAGCAGCACCTGAGCGCGGGCCTCGCCGTTGAGGCGGGTGTCGAAGACGGCCTCGGCTCCGGCGAAGGCGCCGCTGGTGATGCGTACGAGGTCGCCGGGTCTGAGGTCGCCCAGGCTCGGATCGCGGGCGGCCTGGGCCTCGGCGATATGCTGGCGCAGGGCGCTGATGAAGCTCTCCGGGACGGTGGCCGGTTCGCCGCCGAAGCGGACCAGCCCGGTGCTGCCGGGCGTCCACTGGAGCGTGCGCACGCCCACTCGCTCCAGGTCGGCGCGCACGAAGAGGTAACGGGGAAAGTAAGGGCGTATCTTCGCCGCGCGCGGGTTGGCCGGTTTCACCTTGATGGTGGGATAGTAGATTTCGAGTTCGTGATCGGTACGCTGTCCCTGGAGATAACCGTAAACCTGGCTTTCCTTACGTGGTTTGCAGTGCAGCACATACCAAAAGGCATTGTCCATACGCTTCCCCGTAAATTACGATGTTTGTTTGTGTGTTATTCTCGATTTTAGCAGCAAAACCGCTTTCTATCTACTCGGATATGTTAAGGTCTGGCGGGTGTGCGCAACCCGGACGGCCAGCCTGCGTATAGTGTAATCAGACACATAACGCGGGAGGGATCGAGAGATGACCGCAGAATCAACCCAGTTCGGATGTGAGACATGCGGCCTGCGCAAACGCGGCGAGGCCAAACCCAAGTCACTGTTAGGGCGCTTCTGGCGCTGGCATACGACCTGGTGCCCTGGCTGGAAAGCCTACCAACAGCACCTGGCCGAACAGAAGAAGGCGGAATAGCTTCCGCGTTCCCGGCATTATCATTTGTTGAGAGCGGCCCCGGCGGGTCGCTCTTTTTGATTTTGAGCGAGGCCGGGGCCGCGTGAACTGATGCCTTTACGACGTCAGTTCATCTTCAGGGAACAGATCGAGCGACTCGTGGAAGACCGCAAAGCCGCGCCGGATCATACAGGTGATGCCCTGCGATTCGATATCGCTGCTGATCATGCCAAAGGCCAGGGCCGGATCTGGGAAGACGATGTCAAAGTTAAGGACGACATCGCCTTCCGGGGTGGGGACTGTGAAATCGGCGTGGTACTGTCCCCAGCCGGAGATCTGCATCGTGACTTCAGGCGCTTCCGGATCGAGGTCGGTCGCGGTGAAGCTGTAGCCATCGGCGCTGACCTGGATGGTGGCCGTCTCGGCTTCGCTGGCGGGGATCTCCATACTGAAGGCACCGGGGCAGTCCATTGTGCCGGCGAAGTGCAGGGTAGTCCAGCTACCGGAGAGCGGCGTCACGTGGCGCGCGCCGAACTCCTCGTCGGTGAAGTCAAAGCCCTCGACCTCGTCCTCGGTGAAGTCGAAGCCTTCGGGTTCGGTGTCGACTTCGTCCTCATCGAATGTCATCGTCCTGCTGCCATCCGGCTCGCCGTCACCACCAAAGGCGAGATCCGCCTCGCCATCCTCAAGCACAGACCAGCTACAGCCACTCTCGGAGCAGACGACGTTACGCGGCACACCGTCTACCTCCGGCTCACCGAGCGCAATGCTCAGTTCTTCGAATGACATCTCGCCGGATATGGGCGAGTGGCGGCAGCCCTGGCCGTCCGAGCACAGGAGCAGCGAGGGATAGGGATCGACGGGGGTGTCCGAGTCCTGGGCGGAAACGGGTACAAGGACCAACAACATCATCATAAGACTAACAACAATACGTTTCACTTTACTATTCTCCAGAATTGTCATTACAAAAGAGCCACATCACCATACTATAAGCTGAGTGCAGTATATGCAAATCTGGGGCGGCGGACTGCGGCAGTTTCGGCAGTATAGTGCTGCAGCAGTGAAGTTTTTTGGTGCCGCAGTGCTGATGGGCGGGAATCCGGCGGCGACGTAGAGATATTATAGCACGGATGTTCTGGTTTTGGGTTAGAGTTGGTTAACCTGGGGGGGTGATGGGGCAGATCAGGTGCCATGCCATCGCCAGCGGTTCAAAACCGCTGGCTACAGAAGGCGTGTCCGCTGAAGGGACACAAACGCGGGCGCGCTGTAGCACGCCCTTACGAAGTGCGGGGGGGTGGTGCGGGCGGGGGT
>Ga0081527_100658_pt1 | contig 13070 bp, 12 predicted proteins | sample HotLakmasection5_FD_70992 | JGI IMG/M metagenome (GOLD analysis project Ga0081527, IMG submission 70992) | Hypersaline microbial mat communities from Hot Lake, Washington, USA - Section #5 (SPADES assembly) (version 2) | ecosystem: Environmental > Aquatic > Non-marine Saline and Alkaline >... | reverse complement strand
GCTCGTAGGGGCCGGGAGCGTCACCGATGGAGCGCTCCCGCTCGATCTTGTTGCCCTGTTCGTCGAGTTCGACCGGCTCGGCGACCCCGGGCCACGGCTTGGCTGCGCGGGAGGCGAGGTGGAAGTCCTTGCGCAGCGGCCAGCCCTCGAAGTTCTCCACGGTGAGGATGCGCGGCTCGAGTCCGGGATGGCCCGGGAAGTCGATGCCGAACATGTCGTAGGTCTCGCGCTCCATCCAGTCGGCGCCGCGGTAGACCTCGGCGATGGAGGGCAGGGACGGGGCCTCGCGCCCGCCCTCGCAGCGGGCTCGCAGCGCGATCCGGTTGCCGGTGGAGGTCGAGTACAGGACGGCGACCACGTCGAAGCCGTCCTCCCGGGCGTCGATGCCGAACAGCGAGTCGAACATGTCGTAGGCGAGCAGGCGCTCCTCGCGGCACCGGCGCGCGGCCTCCAGCCAGCCGTCCGGGGCGATCCACAGCGTGAAGACCCCGTACTCGACCACGGCGCGCTGCACGTGATCACCGAGGCGGTCCCGCAGCAGTTCCTCGGTCTCCTCCGGCGTGAGGGCGCGGCCCTTGTGGGCGAGGACCTCGGTCACGCGCCGCTCTCCAACGCGAGCGGGGCATGCGCACCGAGCGTCACCGGATCGTTGCGCCGGGCCTCGATGCGGTCCTTGAGGGACTCGTTCTGGATCTTGTCCTGCAGCGCGATGATGCCGTCGAGCAGCGCCTCAGGCCGCGGTGGGCACCCCGGGACGTAGACATCGATCGGGATGATCTGGTCGACACCCTTGGTCACCGAGTAGCTGTCCCAGTACGGCCCGCCGCAGTTGGCGCAGGAGCCGAACGAGATCGTGTACTTCGGCTCGGGCATCTCCTCGTAGAGCCGCTTGACCGCCGGTGCCATCTTGTCCGTCAGCGTCCCGGAGACCACGAGCAGGTCCGCCTGCCGCGGGCCGTGCGCGAACGGGATCACGCCGTGCCGGATGAAGTCGTGCCGGGACGTCGAGGCCGCGATGAACTCGATCGCGCAGCAGGCGAGCCCGAAGTTGTAGCACCACAGGGAGTACTTGCGTCCCCAGTTGAAGACGTACTTGACCGGCTTGGGTAGCTCGACCTGGTCCATCAGTCCCACGTGAGGACCCCTTTCTTCCAGGCGTAGGCGAGACCCTCCAGCAGTGTCCCGACGAACAGGAACATCGCCACCAGTGCGAACAGCGGCGAGACGGGTGTCGTGGCGTCCAGATCCCCGATGATGACCGCCCAGGGGAAGAGGAAGATCGCCTCCACGTCGAAGATCACGAAGAGGAAGGCGAAGATGTAGTAGCGGATGTAGGTCTGGGACCACCCGACGCCCAGCGCCTCGACACCGCACTCGTAGGTGGTCAGCTTCTGGGGTGAGGGGACCGACGGGCGCATGACGCGGTTGACCAGCATGATCACCGCGTAGAGCAGGCACCCGACGACCACGAAGATCCCGAGGGTGCTCCACTGCTCGAAGTTGCTCACCCGGTCCTCCCGCCGTCGGCCACCGCCCCCACCCGCTGGTGCCGTGCCGTCGGGCGAGGGGTCCTACTCGGGTCGCGGCGGCCGAGCCGGAACGAGCCACTCGCAGGCCGGTCCATCACCGGTGGGAGCGTGTGGGTCCGGCTCGCCGCAGTGCGCGACGCGGCCCGTCTCCGGGCCGCGCCCCGGATGCTAGCAACCGGCCCCACCCTGACCCAACGGCGGTGGCCGTATCGTCCTCTGCTCGCGCGCTCAGGGCAGACGCCAGTCGACCGGCGGGGCCTGCTGCTCGGCGAGCAGGGCGTTGGCCCGGCTGAACGGGCGGGAGCCGAAGAAGCCCCGGTCCGCCGACATCGGCGAGGGGTGAGCGGACTCGATCGTCGGGGTCCCGCCAAGACGCGGGGTCAGCGAGCGAGCGTCGCGTCCCCACAGGATCGCGACCAGCGGCTGGTCGCGTGCCACGAGCGCGTCGATGGCCCGGTCGGTCACCGCCTCCCAACCGCGTCCCCGATGGGAGGCGGGCGCACCCGGCCGCACCGTCAGGCAACGGTTGAGCAGCAGCACCCCCTGCTCCGACCACGGTGTCAGGTCCCCCGACGAGGGCGGCGGGACCCCGAGATCGTCGGTCAGCTCACGGAAGATGTTGGCGAGGCTGCGCGGCACCGGCCGCACCGTCGGCGCGACCGCGAAGCTCAGCCCGATCGCATGTCCTGGCGTCGGATAGGGATCCTGGCCGACGATCAGCACCTTGACCGCATCGAAGGGTCGCTGGAAGGCCGCCAGCACCCGGTCCCCGTCGGGCAGGAACCGACGGCCGGCGGCGAGCTCCGAGCGCAGGAACGCGCCCATCTCCCGCACCTGGGGCTCGACGGGCGCAAGGGCGCTCGCCCATCCCGGGTCGACGAGCTCGTGCAGCGGCCGTGGCGCCATCACCGGCCCACCACCCCGGCGGCGGCGAGAGGCTCCTCGCACACACCCCCGCCCCCCACCTCGACGCTCGTCAGGGCGACCGTGGCGTCGATCCGCGCCAGGCCCTGGCCCACGTCGACGCGGTGGACGCGCACGCCGTCCGGCAGCTCCACCGCCAACACCACGCCCAGCGCGTCCCACCAGGCGGGGGGCCCGAAGGCGGGCACGAGCGCCACGCGACCGGGGGCGACCTCGGGTACGAACCGGACGTCGAGTCCGAGACCGGGCGCCCCGACGACCACCTCGCCGTCCTCGAACCCCAACGTCGGCTCGAGACCGAACGGGGTGACGGCCACCAGCTGGGCGCGCGCGTCCTCGGCGGTGACCCGCGCCTCCACCTGCGCGGGTGGCAGCGGATCCGGGCTGCCCAGGTACCAGGGCAGGGCCACGATCGGCAGTTCGACACCCACGCGATCCACCCGCAGGTCGCCGAGCTGGACACCGGTGGCCACCACCTCGACGTCCTGCGCCCGCCCGACCACGAGCTGCGGGAGCAACGGGCGGGTCAGCTCCGTGATCTCCACCTCCTCGGCGACCACGCACGGCGCCAGGGCCCGGGTCAGCGCGCGCTCGGCCGCCCAGGGAGCCGCGAGCTCCGCGACGACCAGCAGGACCAGCACCAGCCCCGCAGCGACCGCCCACCTGCGCCGGGTCACCCGACGCGGTCGACCGCGTACTCGGCCAGGCGCGTCAGCGCCGTGACCACCGGTGCGTCACCGAAGACCGCGAGCGCCGCCACCGCCGCGCCCACGTAGGCCCCGGCGTGGTCGCGGGCGCGCCCTATCGCATCCGAGCTGCGCAGCAACGCCAACGCCCGCTCCACGTCGGCGTCGCGCAGGTCACCGTCGAGCAGCTGCAGCAGGCGGCCCGAGGCGTCGGCCTCCAGGGCGTAGAGCACCGGCAGCGTGCGCACGCCCTCGCGCAGGTCGGTCCCCGGGGTCTTGCCGGAGTCCTCGTGGTCGGAGGCGATGTCGAGGATGTCGTCGGACAGCTGGAAGGCCATGCCGACGTTCCAGCCGTAGCTCGCCGCCGCCTCGACACCGGCCGCGTCCACCCCCGACAGGAGCGCGCCGTAGCGGCAGGACGTCTCGATCAACGACGCCGTCTTGCCCGACACCACCTCGAGGTAGTGCTCCATGGTCGGTGTCAACCGGGGGACGTCTGGTGGCAGCGCGCCGTCGGAACCCTGCACCTCGCCGATCTGGCCCTCGCACAGTCGGGCCAGGGTCCGCGCCATGATGCGGGTCACCTCCACCCCGAGGTCGGCGGACAGCTCCGAGGCCCGCGCGAAGAGGTAGTCCCCGGTCAGGATCGCGACGGTGTTGTCCCAGCGCGAGTTGGCGCTCGGGGTGCCGCGCCGGGCGGCGGCCTCGTCGATGACGTCGTCGTGGTAGAGCGTGGCGAGGTGGACGAGCTCGACGATCGTGGCCGCGTCGACCAGGGCCGGCGGGATGTGGTGGTCGGTCGGTGCCTGCGGGCCGAGGTGACCGGTCAACGCCACCAGCAGCGGGCGGAACCGCTTGCCGCCGGCATCGATGAGGTAGCGGGCCAGTTCGTCGACGAAGGCGTGGCTGGAGGCCACCTGGGTGGCGAGCTTGGCTTCGACGGCGTCGAGCGTGCCGCTGACCGGCAGCCCGTGGGCCTCGAGCCCGTCGAGGACGGGTTCGGGGATCGCCAGGCGCGCGACCGATCGCCCCGTGGGCCCCAGCTGGACCGCGTCGCTGTCGCCCTGCCGGGCCGTCGGCTCGCTCATCGGACGAGGGAAGCAGCCGCCTCGGCCAGCCGCAGGAGCGGCTGGGGCTGGACGCCCAGGAACACCACCAGCGCCGCGGCGACCGCGATCGCCAGCGACATCCCCGTCGACTGCGCGGGGATGACCCGTTCGGGATCCGGCGGCTCCAGGAACATCATCCCCGCGATGCGCAGGTAGAAGAAGGCCGCGACCACCGTCGACACCACCCCGATGATCACCAGCCAGGTCAGGCCGGCGTCCAGACCGGCGCGGAACACCAGGAGCTTGCCCACGAATCCGGCGGTCGGTGGGATCCCTGCCAGCGACAGCAGCGACAGCGACAGGATGCCCGCCACGGCCGGGGAGGTCTTGCCGAGGCCTCGCAGATCGACCAGGGCCACCTCGCCGCGGCGTGTGCGCTCGATCGCGACCACGCAGCCGAGGGCGCCGAGCGTGGAGACCGCGTAGGCCAGGAGGTAGAACAGCGTGGCCGACAGGCCTTGGTCGTTGACGGCGAGGACCCCGATGGTCGCGTAGCCGGCATGGGTGATCGAGGAGTAGGCGAGCATGCGCTTGAGGTCCCGCTGCACCAGGGCCACGTAGGCGCCATAGACCATGGACGCGGCCGCCAGCACCGCCAGGATCGGCACCCACAGGGTCTGCAGCGCCGGGAAGGCGACGAGGTACAGCCGCAGCACCGCAGCGAAGGCCGCCGCCTTGGTGGCCGCGGACATGAACGCCGTGACGTTGGTGGGCGCACCCTGGTAGACGTCCGGCGTCCACAGCATGAAGGGCACCAGCGAGACCTTGAAACCGATGCCGACGGTCACGAGCCCGAGGCCGATGGCCGCGACCAGCCGGTCGGTGGTCACCAGCGCGAGCGCCGTGCCCATCCCGGGCAGGTCGAGGTGGCCGGTGGCCACGTAGAGCAGCGCCATGCCGTACAGCAGGATGGCCGAGGCGACCGCGCCCATGACGAAGTACTTGAGCCCGGCCTCCTGCGAGCGCCGATCACGCCTGGCGAGCCCCGACAGGACGTACAGCGCGAGGGAGAACACCTCCAACGCCACGAACAGCGTCACCATGTCGTTGGCGGTCGCGAGCGCCACCATGCCGACCGAAGCGAACAGCAGCAGTGGCTCCACCTCGGCCCGGTTGATCTGCCGCTCGTTGAGGTAGGCGTAGCCGAGCGGGACGACCAGCAGCGCGGTCAGGTACACCGTCAGGCGGGTGAAGAAGGTGATCCCGTCGTTGGCCAGCGCCCCGGCCAGGGCGGCCTGCGGTACCAGGACCTCCGCCCCCTGGTCGAGCACCGCGACGTACTGCCAGCCGGTCAGCACCAGCGCGCCGAGCAGGGCCGCGACGGCACCGACCGCCTGCACCATCGAGACGCGCCGCGGGAACGCGAACACCGCCGCCGGCAGCGCCAGTCCGACCGCGATGACGACCCCACCGGGCAGCAGGAGCTGCTCGGTGACGAGCCACGCGCCGACGGCCAGGAACCCCGCCGCGGAAGGCAGGGCGACGAGCTGCTGCCGGCCGCGGGCGATCGGCACCAGCAGCAGCACGGATGCGACCGCGACGACCAACAGCTCGGGTGCGAAGGCGGACCAGGCGACGTCGGGGACGACGACGGAGGTCTCGGGGGACGTCTGCGCGAGCAGCACGGCTCAGCCCTCCTCGCGGGTGACGGCCGCGGCCGGCTCGACCGGGAGGTCCTGCACACCGACCTCGACCAGGACACGGTCCACCGATGGCGTCACGACGTCGAACAGGGGCTTGGGGTACAGCCCGATGGCGACGATCAGGATCACCAGCGGGGCCAGCACACCGATCTCCCGGCGGTTCAGGTCCGTGGTCGCGAGGTTGGCCTCGCCCTCCAGCGGCCCGTGGAACATCCGTTGGTAGGCCCACAGGAGGTACAGCGCCGCCAGCACGGCCCCGAAGGTGGCGAGGACGGCCGCCGTGCGGTTGGTCTGGAAGGTGCCGAGCAGGATCGGGAACTCGCCCACGAAGCCGTTCAGTCCCGGCAGCGCCAGCGAGGACAGCGACACCAGCAGCCACAGGCCGGCCATGACCGGGACCTGTTTGGCCAGCCCGCTGAAGTCGGCGATGCGACGGGTGTGCCGGCGCTCGTACAGGAACCCGATCAGCAGGAACAGGGCCCCGGTCGACAGCCCGTGGTTGACCATCTGGACCACCGAGGCCGAGGTGGCCGTGGTGTTGAGCGCGAAGGTCCCGAGCACCACGAACCCCATGTGGCTGACCGACGAGTACGCGATCAGCCGCTTGATGTCCGCCTGCATGAGCGCGACCACCGCGCCGTACAGGATGCCCACCACCGACAGCCCGAGCAGCCACGGTGCGAACTCGAGGGTGGCGTCGGGGAAGAACGGCAGGGCGTAGCGCAGCAGCCCGAAGGTGCCCATCTTGAGCAGCACACCGGCCAGGAACACCGAGCCGCCGGTCGGGGCCTCGGTGTGCGCGTCGGGCAGCCAGGTGTGCAGCGGGACCAGCGGGACCTTGACCGCGAAGGCGATGACGAAGGCCGCGAACAGCCACCCCTGCACCGTCGGATCGAGGTCGAGGGAGGCGATGGCGGCGTAGTCGAAGGTCCCGGCCTGGGAGAACAGGTAGAGGATCGCGACCAGCATCAGCAGGCCGCCGAAGAGGGTGTACAGGAAGAACTTGACGGCGGCGTAGCGACGCTGGGCGCCACCCCAGATGCCGATGATCAGGTACATCGGCACGAGGGTGAACTCGAAGAAGATGTAGAACAGCAGCAGGTCGGTGGCCGCGAAGACACCGATCACCGCCGCCTCGAGGACCAGGAAGGCGGCCACGTAGCCGCGCAGCCGGTCCTCGATCGAGGCCCAGGACGCCACCAGGATCAACGGGGTGAGCAGGGTGGTCAGCAGGATGAGGACCAGGCTCACCCCGTCGACGGCCAGGGAGGCGTTGGCGCCGATCGCGGGGATCCACTCGAAGGTCTCGGCCAGCTGCAGGTTCGGATCGGCGACGTCGAACTGCAGGAGCAGGACCAGCGAGGCGAGGAAGGCGGCACCGGAGCCGATCAGCCCCACGGCGCGGATGCCCGCGTCCTCGAGCTCGGGAGCGAAGGCCAGCACCAGCGCCGCGACGAGCGGGACCGCGATGGCGACGGTGATCCATCCCATCGTCACACCACCTGCGCGATCAGGACGGCCAGGAGCGCGAGCACCCCGAGCACCATCACCGCCACGTAGCGACGGACCAGCCCGGACTGGGCCCGGCGCGAGCCCCGGCCGAGCAGGACCGACCCGCCCCCGGCACCGTTGACGAGCCCGTCGATGACGCGGGTGTCGAACCACACCATGGCCCGCGCCAGGCCCCCGCCGGCGGTGACGAACACCGCCTCGTAGGCCTCGTCGACGAAGAACCTGCGCTCGGCGAGCTCGGCCAGCGGCCCCCTGATCGGCTCGGAGGTGCGTGCCCCCATGATCGGGCGTCGGAGGTAGAGCAGGTAGGCCAGACCGATGCCGATCGCCGCGGCGACGATGGCCAACGGGATCAGCACCGACTCCTCCAGCGGTCCGTAGGGCTCGTAGCCGAGGTCGTCGATGGGCCCGACCGTCGGCTCCAGGAACCGGTACAGCGGTCCGGTGTGCACCGGGTTGAGCAGGACGCCACCGACCGTGGACAGCACGGCCAGCGCGATGAGCGGGATCGTCATCGACCGGGGTGACTCGTGCGGGTGGACCTCGTCGCCGTAGCGCGGCGTCCCCAGGAAGATCAGGAAGAACCATCGTGACATGTAGAACGCGGTGAGGATGGCGGCGATCAGCCCGGTGATCCAGATGAAGCCGTAGCCGTGGAAGTAGGCCTCGGTCAGGATCTGGTCCTTGGAGAAGAAGCCGGCGAACGGCGGCACGCCGGAGATGGCCAGCCAACCGGTCAACGCGGTCCAGAAGGTGATCGGCATGGCCTTGCGCAAGCCGCCCATCTGCCAGATGTCGGCGCGGTTGGCCATGGCGTGCATCACCGAGCCGGCCGCCAGGAACAGCAGGCCCTTGAAGAAGGCGTGGGTGACGAGGTGGAAGATGCTCTCGCGGAACGCGCCGACGCCGACGGCCAGCACCATGAACCCCAGCTGGGAGACGGTGGAGTAGGCCAGCACCTTCTTGATGTCGTCCTGGCGGACCGCGATGATCGCCGCGAGCAGGGCGGTGAAGACGCCGATGTAGGCGATCACCTCCATGCCGGGCACCGACTGGACCAGCACCGGGGACAGCCGGACCAGCAGGTAGACACCGGCGGTGACCATCGTGGCGGCGTGGATCAGCGCCGAGACCGGGGTCGGACCTGCCATGGCGTCGGGCAGCCATACGTACAGCGGGATCTGGGCCGACTTGGCGGTGGCACCACCCAGGAAGAGCAGCACCAGCACGAAGGCCGTCCCCGAGGCGATCGCCTCGGCGTTCTCGACCACCCCCAGGATGTCCAGGGTCCCGACCGTGGCGAAGGTCAGGAACATCGCGATCATGAAGGCGACGTCGCCGATCCGGTTGGTGATGAAGGCCTTCTTGGCGGCGGCGGCGTACTCGCGCTTCTCGAACCAGAAGCCGATCAGCAGGTACGAGCTCAGCCCCACCAGCTCCCAGCCGAGGAACAACACGAGCAGGTTCTGGCCCAGCACCAGGATCAGCATGGAGGCCAGGAACAAATTCAGGTAGGCGAAGAAGCGCGGATACCTGCTGTCGCCGTGCATGTAGCCCACGGAGTAGACGTGGACCAGGAACCCGACCCCGGTCACCACCAGCAGCATCACGGCCGTGAGCTGGTCGACGAGCAGGTCGAAGGTGACGGTGAACCCGCCCACGTCGATCCAGGTCGGCATCGGCCGCACGTAGGTCGCCAGGTCCGTGATCACGGTCACCGCGACCGCGATACTGAGCGCGAAGGTGGCGGCCGAGGCGGCGAGCGCGAGGTTCGCGGCGCGGTCACCGAGCGCCTTCGTCGTCGCCAGGACGGCCACGAAGCCGAGCAGCGGCAGCACGGGGATGAGCCAGGCCAGACCGATCACCCCCGAGGTCGTCGTGACGACCTCGTTGGCGACCCCGGAGGCCTCCGCAGCGAGCAGGATCACGTCACCACCTCAGCAGCTGGGGGACGTCCACGTCGAGCGTCCCTCGCCGGAAGTAGAGGTTGACGATCAGCGCGAGACCGACCACCACCTCGGCCGCGGCGACGACGATGACGAAGAACACGAACACCTGCCCGTCCGGGCCGCCCCACAGCCGGGCGGCGGCGGCCAGGGTCAGGTTGACCGAGTTGAGCATCAGCTCGATGCACATGAACAGCACGATCGCGTTGCGGCGCAGGAGCACGCCGACCAGGCCGATGCTGAACAACAGGGCGGAGACGACGAGGTAGTACCCGATGGCCACGGCTCAGCCCTCCCGCTCGTCGGTGCCCGGACCGTCCGGCTCGGCGGGGGGCTCGTCGCCCTCAGGGGCGCGGTCGCCGGCTTCGGCGTGATGCCGGCCGGGCTCACCCACCGGTTGGGCGGTCCCGCGCGCGGGCTCGGCGACGGTGCTGCCGGCGACCGTGAGCGCCTCGGCCTCGACCGCGCTCCGGGCGTCGGCGAGGACACCGGCCTCGTCCTCGTCCTCGGGCGCGAGGTCACGACGGCGCGCCAGGATCACGGCCCCGATCGTGGCCACGGTCAGCAGCAGCGCGGAGAGCTCGAAGGCGTAGGTGTAGCGCGTGAACATGGACCGGCCGAGGAAGGCCACCCCGGACGGATCGTCCTCGCCGTAGGCCGCCGCGAGGCCCGTGCAGGCCACCTCGTCGCCGGTGGCGGTCGGAGCGTCGGCCTCGCAGACCGAGGCGGGTGAGGTGTAGGGGCCGACGAAGGCGAACACGAGCGCGCCGGCCAGCAGGGCGCCACCCGCGACGGCCAGCACCCGCGTGGTCGGCTCGCTGGACAGCAGGTCGTCGTTGTCGACGCCGAGCAGCATGATCACGAACAGGAAGAGCACCATGATCGCACCGGCGTAGACCAGGACCTGGATGATCGACAGGAACGCCGACTCCAGGGTGAGGTACAGCCCGGCGATCGCGAGGAAGTTCAGCACGAGCATCAGCGCGCCGTGCACGATGTTGCGCATCGTGATCACGGCGATGCCGGAACCGAGCGCCAGGACGGCGAACACCCAGAAGAGGACGATCTCCGAGGTGTTGCCGGCACCAGCCTCCGCAGCTTGGGCCAGCAGCAGCATCTAGCGCTCGCCTCCGGTGTCGGGTCGGGTCGGTCCACCCACGGTCGCGGGATCGTGCGGCTCCTCGCCGGGTCGCGGGAGCTCACCCGAGGGCACCACCGCTGCGGCCCGGGCTGCGGGTGCCGCGGCAGCGGGACGGTACGTCCCGCCGTGCAGCGTCGGGGGCGTCACGGCGAGACCACCGTAGTAGTTCAGGCCGCGCTCGCGGACCTCGCGGTCGGTGTGGGGGGTGTCCTCACCGCCCTCCGGGACCCCGACCAGCAGCTGCTCCTTGGTGTAGACCAGCTTGTCACGGCTGTCGGCGGAGAACTCGTACTCGTGGGTCATCGTCAGCGCCCGCGTGGGGCAGGCCTCGATGCACAGGCCGCACAGGATGCAGCGGTTGTAGTTGATCTGGTAGTCCTCGGCGTAGCGCTCACCGGGCGAGTAGCGCGCCTCGACGGTGTTGTCGGCGCCCTGCACGTAGATCGCGTCGGCTGGGCAGGCCCAGGCGCACAGCTCGCACCCGATGCACTTCTCCAGCCCGTCGCTGTAGCGGTTGAGTTGGTGGCGTCCGTGGAAACGCGGCTGCACCGGCCGGGGCTTCTCCGGGTACTCGTGGGTCTCGACCGGCCGCAGCATCGTCTTCAGGGGCACCGAGAACCCGCGACCGAGCACGGTGCGGGTCAGCAGCAGCCACAGCAGCACGATCAGCACGACGATCGTGAGCGCGGAGATGACCTGGGTCGGGACGTTGGCCAGCAGTTCGGTCACGGGGCGACCTCCTCGCGGTCGGTGGCCTGCGCCTCGGCCGCGCCGGGCGCGTCCAGGGCCGGCGTCTGGCCCTCCGCGATGGCACTGGAGGTGGACATGCTGTGAGCGTCGGGGCGCTCGGTCCGCCGGCCGAGCAGCAGGGCCAGCAGGATCACGGCCCCCGCGGCCGCCAGGCCCAGGCGGCTGCCGGCGGGGATGCCACCGGCCTCCTCGATCAGGACGAAGGTCGCGGTCACCATCGTCCACACCAGCGCGATCGGGATCAGGACCTTCCAGCCGAGGTTCATCAGCCGGTCGTAGCGGGACCGTGGCAGGGCCCCACGCAGCAGGATGAAGAAGAAGATGAACCCGAGCATCTTCACGAAGAACCACAGGATCGGCAGGATCCAGGCGACGCTGTCCGGCAGCCCGAAGGTCGGCCCCGCCGGCCCGCCGAGGAACAGGGTCACCACGATCGCCGACATGGTGACCACCGACATGAACTCGGCCAGCATGAACATGCCGAACCGCATGCCGGAGTACTCGGTGTTGAAGCCGCCGACCAGCTCGCCCTCGGCCTCGGCGAGGTCGAAGGGCGGGCGGCCGGCCTCGGCCACCATGCCGACCACGAACACCAGGAAGGCCGGGAACAGCGGGATCGCGTACCACGCCGGGACCCCGTCGATGAAGCCCGGACCCGACTGTCCCGCGACGATGTCGGAGACCCGCAGGCTGCCGGTGTAGATGATCACGCTGGCCACGGCGAGGCCCTGGGCGATCTCGTAGGAGATCATCTGGGCGCTGGAGCGGATGCCGCCGAGCAGCGGGTACGGCGAGTTCGACGCCCACCCGGCCAGGAACACGCTGTAGACGTGGATCGAGCCCAGCGCCAGGATCCAGAGCACCCCGATCGACAGGTCCGCCACGACCAGGGTGAAGGTCTCGCCGAACAGCGTGACCTCGCCACCGATCGGGATGACCGCGATCACCAGGAAGCCGGCGATCACCCCCACCAGCGGGGCGACGTTGTAGATGACCTTGTTGACCATCCCCGGCGTGATGTCCTCCTTGAAGAACATCTTCGCGCCGTCGACCAGGGTCTGCAGCATGCCGAACGGGCCGACCCGGTTGGGTCCGAGCCGTGACTGCATCCTGGCCACGACACGACGCTCGGCCCAGATGAGCACGGCGGTGATGAGCAGGTAGTAGGCGAACACCACCACCGCCTGGAGGATCGGCACCCACAGCGGCTGGGTCATCAGGCCACCTCCTCGGCCAGTCGTCCCCGGTCGTCGCCGTCGGCGGCCGATGCGAGCCGTTCCAGTTGCACCAGCAGTCGGCCGTCACGCTGGGCCAGGGCCCCCGCCGGCACCTCGGTCGAGTTGGCGGGCAGCACCACGACACCGGCGACGAGATCGCGGCGGACCTCGGCGCGCAGCTCCAGCCGCACCGTGCCGGCCACCACGGCGACCAGGTCACCGTCGGCGATGCCGCGCTCCTCGGCGTCGTGGGCGTTGAGCTCCACGCGTGCGGGCCGCGCCGTCGCCAGCAGATCGTTGGCGCCGGCGAGCATCGTCCCACGGTCCAGCAGCAGCGGACGCGCGATGGCCTGCAGCTGCCCCTGGTCGGGCGTCTGTTGGGATGTAGCTGCGAGCTCGGGCCACGCGTGGGGTGAGACACGACGACCGAGCCGTGCCATCTCGCCGCGGATGCCCGCGAGGTCGTCGACGCCGAGGTCGTGGCCGAGCAGCGCCGCGAGCTGGACGAGGATCTCCCAGTCCTCCTGCACCAGGTCCGGTCCGTCCACGGCCCGGGCGAAGCGCTGCGTGCGCCCCTCCCAGTTGGTGGCGGCGCCGGCACGTTCCTGGCGTC
>Ga0081527_100655_pt1 | contig 13108 bp, 11 predicted proteins | sample HotLakmasection5_FD_70992 | JGI IMG/M metagenome (GOLD analysis project Ga0081527, IMG submission 70992) | Hypersaline microbial mat communities from Hot Lake, Washington, USA - Section #5 (SPADES assembly) (version 2) | ecosystem: Environmental > Aquatic > Non-marine Saline and Alkaline >... | reverse complement strand
GGCGGAAGAAGTTGGGCGTCTCGCGGTGTTCGATGACACTGACGCCGATAATCGTCCCGGTCGGGTCCGTGCCGACCATCATCGCCAGTGGCCCGCCGTAACCGGTGGCCGAGGCGGCCATGGCATAGCCGATGACCGTTTCAGTGCCGGTTTCATCTGTTGCGTAGCCAGTGAACAGACTTCCACTGCGCTCTACGCGCTCGACGTTCGGCAGCACTTGAGAGACGTAATCCGATACGTCGTCGCCGGTGTTAAAATAGCCGATCAGCCATGCCGCGACCAGCACGGCAAAGGCCAATAGCGTGACCAGGCTAATGCGGCGGCGCTCGCGGGCGCGGCGCTGTTGAATGGGTGATTGCGCGGACGACTTACTCATGATTTCACCAGGCGTCTATAAATGAGATGACAAGGGAGAGTTACGCGCACTCTCCCTTGCCTGGATCTATGGGTTAGTGGAAGTGATTACGCTTGCTTTTCAGGCCGGGACGCGGTTCCGCACGATGCGCACCGCGACAATCGCTGCCAGGATGAGGCCGGGCAGGCCAAAGGTTACCAGGGTAAACCATGCCTGGCGCGGCTCCAGCTCTTCCATGCTGCCGATGTAGTTGGCAATCCCGAGCACGACGAAGACAACGGCAAAGAACAGGATAATCCAGTCAAACCAGGCTACTTTGATCTCCGGGCGAACCACCATCAGCATCGCCCCCGCACCGATCAGAATTCCCAATAACAGCCAGAGTAACATATCGCATCTAGTCCTTTCTTCACACCGGCGCCGTTAGGCGTCGCCGTGTCCCTGTGTCGAGTCGATACCGAATTCGCTGAAGTCCAGGCTCCACCATTCCTCGGTGTCTTTCTGGGGTTCGCCTGCCGGGTTGGGGAGATAGAGCCGGCGGCTAATATCGGCAAAGGCGCTGTTGAAGATGGTGGTGGTGCCGATTGTACCTTTGACCATCTGGTGGATAAGCGCCCGGTCCTTGACCGAGAACGGGCAAACCGCGAAGCAGATGCCGCAGTTAGTGCCGACTTCGGCCCAGTAGTTGCGGCAGGTGATTGAGTTCTCGTACCAGGTCTTGATGCCGCCGCGACTCCAATCGCCCTGCGTCTCGTAGGACGGTTCCTTCGAGGTACTCAGGCTGTTGGACGGGCAGTAAGTGGCGCAGGTCATGCAGTCTTTACAGAAATTCATGATGCCCGCGTCGATGGGGCGGGTGGGCGCCACCGGCAGGTTGGTCAGCATCTTGAACACGCGCACCATCGGGCCGTATTCCGGCGTAATCATGCGGTTGAGGCGGGACATCTCGCCCAGGCCGGCCAGCACGCCGAATGCCGGCGAAATACCCAGGGCGTTGGTCTCGGCTTCGCCCAGGCCGTAGTAACCGATACCGCGCAGGAAACCCTGCAGACGGCTCTGAACAGCGCGGTTGACTGCATAGCTCATAGCGGTTGTGGCCGCTCCCAGAGGTGTTGGGCTGCGGGTCATGCCTTCCTGCGACATCTGGATCGTCCAGGTGATGACGTAGCGCGCTTCACGCGGGATGGTGCGCGTGGTTTCGGTTTCCTCGGCGACCGGTTCATCGGTGAAAATGAGTTCCTTGCCGTCCGGGTCGATGCCGTAGATGAGCTTCTCGGTGTTTTCGTCCAGTTCGACGAAGCCGACCGTGGCCGCGCCAAATGCGCGCAGGGCGGCCCGGATCATCTCAGAGTTTTCTTCTGGGGTGCCTTCCCAGCGGGCGACATTGATTTCTTCCGGTGTGGCGACGTTGGTCGGCCCCAGGAAGGATTGGGTTGCGCCTATGCCCGACGCCCGATAGAGGGCAATATCGCGGGTCGAATAACCGGGCAGGCCCTGACGGTTACGCTCGGCAGCGTTGTTGCGGAAATCCGCACTGACGCGCGTGAAAGTTTCCTCATCGAGGTACTTGCTCCAGCCGCGCCGGACGGTGTTGCGCTCGTCAAAGCGATAAATCTGCTCCCAGTCGATTTCGACCGTGGGCTGATCGACTGAGCGAACCCAGGGCGGGCGCGGGGCGATGCCGGCCTTGTCGCTCCAGCTCTCGCCGAAAGCCTCAATCGGCCCCAGTGCGGCGACAGTGGCCGCGCCCATACTGAGCAGCCCCATGTCCTTAAAAAATTCACGTCTTGTCAAATTAGATGGCATGCGAAAAACCTCCTTAATTGCTCGACAGCGTAGAGATTATTGAATGAACGATTTCAACGAGGGCTGCAGGTCGTGCAGCCTGTCCCGACCATACTGCACCCAGAACAGGACGGCGCGCCGGCCAAAGCACGTCTGGCACCATCACCTGTCGATGAGAAGATAGCTACTGTACTGATGAGGCGCTGTGTCTGCGGCGAGCCGCAGTCCGGGCAGCAGGTTTCGTTGTCGAGTTCGGACATCTGCTTGCGGACCTGAAAGCTGTTGTTACAGCGTGTGCAGCGGTAGTTATAAGCGGGCATTGTGTGATCCTTTACTGCTTAACCACTTGCCAAAAACGAAAAAGCCGGAGATCCATTTTCTGGGACCATCCGACTCTTCAAGGCGCGCAGAGTACGATGCGTTTTGGGGTATCCTGGCTTCATGGAGAAGTTTCCCCCATGTTACAGTTGCGGCCCAGCACCGGACTTGCACCGGTTTCCCCCACATGTTGTTGAAGTTCTTATGAATTTCCAACATGTTATAGATAGTATGGACTATCGTGTGGGTTTTGTCTGTCGGTCAGGTGCAGACACTTTGTCGGCAAAAGTCCTCGTTTTTTGCCGGCGCGGTGTAGGTATTTTCCTCACACCGCGCTGCTGTAAGGGCCGCCAGGGAGAATTAACCTTTGCTGGTGTGGATACCGTATTCTGGCAGGTCGGTTGTCCACCAGGTTTCGGGGTCTTTCTGAACGCCGTAGCCGAAGGCATCATCCATGTTACGGATGATCTCATCTGTGTATGGCAGCGTGGCGATCTGCATGCGGACAAGGTCGTGCATGAAGCTGGTGTTGCGCTTGGCGAATGGGCACACGGCGAAGCAGATGCCGCAGTTGGTGCCCAGCTCTTCCATCCAGTAGCGTTTGCAGCGTATGGCATCCTCAAACCAGGCTTCGTGACCGGCGTTGCCCCATTCGCCGACCGGTTGCCAGGTGGGGTTGGTCTCGAAGCTGAGGGCACTGGCCGGGCAGGCTTCGGCGCATTTTTTGCAGGAACGGCAGAAGCGGGCGATGCCGGCGTCGATGGGTTTGTCGGCTTCCAGCGGTAAATCGGTAATGAGCTTGAAGATACGCACCATCGGCCCGTATTCGGGCGTAATGACGCGATTCAGGCGCGAGAGTTCGCCCAGACCGGCCATGACCGCGAGTGCGGGTGAGATGCCCAGGCCGTTGAGCGTGGCTTCACCCAGACCCTGATAGCCCAACCCGCGCAGAAATTCCTGCGTGTTGTTCTGGATGCTGAGGCCGCGCTGGTAGGTTTCGCCGGTGGTGATCTGCGCGATCTTGGTAGGGGCGCGCTTCATGGCGATGTCGGACATCTGCACGGTGTAGACGACCACCCAACGTGCCTGGTAGGGGATGACACGCTTGTCGTCGTCCTCGTACCCTGTTTCGACGTTATCGAACACGATTGGTTTGCCATCGCGGTCCACGTCGTAGATCAGCTTGCGAGTGCGCTCATTTAGCTCGACGATGCCGACGGTCGCTGCGCCCATCTGGCGCATGGCGATCTTGAGCATGGCTGTGTTCTCGTGAGGTGTGCCTTGCCAGCGCTCCAGGCCCAGTTCTTCCGGTCGCGGAGCCTGCTGCGGGCCGAGAAAGCTGCGTGGCATGGCGTTGCGGGTACTGCGAAAGGCGGCGAGCAGCGCGCTGTCTTTCAGCGTGTAGCCTGGTTGATTGTTGGCGGCGCGGCGCTGTTGATTCTCCACATACAGGTTTTCCAGGCGTAGGTTTTCCTGCGCCGATGCATAGCGCCCCAGTCCCCTATGGGCCAGGTTGTCTTCGTCAGCGTTGAAGCGCTGCATACGATCCCAGTCGATGCCAGTGGTGGGCACATCGACCTGGCGCACCCACCAGGGCCGCCGGTAGACACCGCCAGACATGGGCGTGCCCAGCCTGTCACCGGCAGCGGTGAGTCCGGTCGTCCCGGCGACGCCTGCTGCTACACCTACCATGCCGGCGCTCTTCAGAAAGTCTCGACGGCTGATGCCCTGTTTTTCTTCACCCATTACGCTAACTCCATCAACTTATCGCTTACAGTACCTCAATCGTCGTCTTCGGTCAGCTCATAATAGTACGGGCTGCGAATCTCGATGCTCCTGACCACTTCGATGATAATGCCCGCCGCCAGCAAGCCCACGAAAATAGCCCCGGCGATAATGCCCGCCTGGCGCTCATGTTCGGCGAAGCTGGCAAAAGCGTACTCCAACAGGATCACCAGTGCGATGAGCCATACCAACCAGGCCAGCCACGCGGCCAGAGGACGACGGCGCAGCCGCAGCACATGATAGCGCCGCGTGTCGATGTCGTTTGGCGGCTGTTCCGGTTCAGTCGGGTGTTCGTTATTCATCAGGATTCGAGCAGGCCGTTCTTGAGTGCGTACTGCACCAGTTCGGCGCGGCTTTCCAGGCCCAGCTTGTCCATCAGGCGCTGGCGGTAGGTACCAACGGATTTGGGGCTGATGGACAGCAGCTCGCCGATCTCGCGGCTGCTGTAACCCAGTGCCGCCATGACCAGCACCTCGCGCTCACGGTCGCTGAGCAGGTCCAGTTCCGGTGGAGATGGTGTTTCGTCGGTGTCCTGGCCGCGATAGTCCGCCAACAGGATTTTGGTCGCTTCTGGCGTGAGATAGGAGTTGCCGCTGGCGATTTCACGGATGGCGGTGATCAGCTCGGTGTCGGCGCTGCTCTTAAGGACATAGCCAGCCCCGCCTACTTTCAGCACATGACGGATGTACTGAGTATCGGCATGCATGGTGAGGACCAGTATGCGCGTGTTGGGATAGCGAGCCGTCAGTTTTTCGATGATGTCGATGCCTTTGACGTTGGGCATCATCAGATCGAGGACCAGCACATCGGGTTGGTGCTGCTCGACCTGCTGCATGGCTTCGCTGCCGTCACTGGCTTCGCCGACGACCTGCATATCCGGCTCGCTGTTGAGCAGAGCGCGCAGACCAGCGCGCAGCACCAGATGATCGTCGGCCAGTACAATACGGATTTTGTTGTCTGTCATGATCTGTACCTACGCCACGTCTTCCGCTACCGATAGTTCGACATTGATTCGAGTGCCTGTGCCCGGTGTGGAGTTCAGTTCGAAGCTGCCACCAAGCAGTTGAATACGTTCCTGCATGCCCAGAATGCCCAGGCCGCGCTCGCCGCCGTTGAGCACCTCGCCGACGTTAAAGCCGCAGCCGTTATCCTGGATTTGCAGGTAAATGTGCCCCTGGGCATGTTGCATTGAGACCATCACCTTGCTGGCGCTGGCATGTCGGGCGATGTTTGTCAGCGATTCCTGGATCACGCGATACAGCATGATCTCCACATCATGCGGCAGGCGAACATGTTCGACGTTGTGCGGCTGAAAGTCTACGTGAATGCCGGTTTTGCCAGCATAGTTGTAAGTATAGCCTTCCAACGCGGAGATCAGCCCCAGGTCGTCGAGCGCCGCCGGGCGCAGATCGGCGGCCAACCGCCGGACTTCCTGCAGGGTGCGGGCGACAAGCTGGCGTATGCTCTCCACCTGGGCGCGCACTTCGGTAGGGTTCGGGCTGCGTTCCAGGATTTTGAGCTGGACCAGCAGCGATGTGAGCGCCTGGCCGGTTTCGTCGTGTAACTCGCGGCTGATGCGCTGGCGCTCTTCTTCCTGGGCGGAGACGACTTTAGTGAGCAGTTGGGCGCGCAACTGCTCTTTGTGGCGCAGTTGTTCCCAGAGCTGGCTGTTCTGTAGGGTGACTCCAAGCTGGTTGCAGATGCCACCCAGTACCTGCCGGTGCTGTGGGGTTATGGTGGTCGTGTTGCGGTAGAGCATGACCAGTACGCCCATCCGGTCCTTTTTGACGCGGATGGGTGCCAGGATCAACGTCTGGCCGCGCAGCTTCATACTCTCGCGGATTAAGTTTGATGGAATGAGGCTGGGTTGTTCCAGATTGTCGATGACCAGCAGTTCATCGTCGTTGTCCGGGTAGGCGGTATCTGCATCAAAGGTGAAATCAGACAGGGCGGCCAGTGCCTCGTTCTGAAAGCTGGTGGGTAAGTTGTGGCTGGCTGTGATTTCCGGCGGCTGTCTGAGGATCACAATCAACCCGGCGCTGGCTTTGGTGTGCCCAAGAATATGTTGCAGGCTGTGCTTGCTGGCCTGCTGTACGCTGTAAGGCTGGTTGGCCATATCGGCCAGCTTGTAGAGAATATCGAGTTCCTGGTTGCGGTCGTTGAGCTGCTGGTTGAATCGTTCGAGTTCCTGATGCGACTTGCTGAGGCTGGCGATCATGTCGTTGAAGGCACGGCCCAACTCGCCGATTTCGTCGTTGGCCCACACGGGCGCCCGCACCGACAGATCGCCGTTCTTGACGCGACGAGTCACGTAGGTGATGTCAAGAATGGGGCGGGTCAGCAGCCAGGTCAGGAACGAACCGATGCCCAGCCCGGCGATGGCGGCGATGATCGTGATGATGAACACACCACGCATGCCAACCACCATCGCCTGGGCGACACGCTCTTCGGTGAGCAGATAAGACAGCCAGCCCGCAAGCTGGCTGCTGACCCACCAGGCAATCGAGAAGCCCAGGATCAACAGCGGCGTGACGATGATTCCAATGATCTTTTGCCGAAGGGGAACCCGCCCAGCCCAGTACCAGAAAACCGACCAGATCGTGCGACGTTTCACGGGATTTTTGCTCGCAGCTTGTATTTTAATCTACTGTAACATTTGCAAACAGGATGTCCAGTGACATTCGTCACGTGGCCGTCCTGCCGGGTATGCCGGCAATCCCGCGCATCGTCATATGGGCGGCAGCAATGTGCAGACGGCAGGATCATTAAGCCGATTTGTGCAAACAGTATAACGTTCAGTCTGAATTGCTTGACTCGCCCAAAACGTTTCGGTTATACTGAAAACATGTCCAAAACGTTTTGGATTTATGATTATTATGGTAAAACTAAAAGACCTTGCCGAAAAATCTGGTTTCTCTATTACAACCGTATCGCGGGCGCTGGCCGGTTACAAAGACGTCAATGAACACACCCGGCAGCAGATCATTGAGATCGCCCTGGAGATGGGCTACCAGCCAAACATGGTGGCTCGTCAGTTGCGCGCCCGCAAAACCCACACGGTTGGCATTATTGCTCCCTCTGCCAGCGGGCGATTTGCTGATGACTATTTCAGTGAGCTGCTGATGAGTGTCGGCCATGCGGCGGCGCAGAGAGGTTATGATCTGCTGGTGACAGCCAAGACCACCGCCGACGAAATGGACGCCTACCGGCGCATTGTGGGCGGCAACCGGGTGGATGGCATGGTGATCGCCCGCACGCGCCGCCGCGATGCCCGCATCGCTTACCTGCGCGCAGCCCGGCATCCGTTTGTTGTGTCTGGGCGGGCCGCCCCGGATGAAGAGTCCGACTTTCCCTATATTGATGCCGATAGCCAACTGGGTATCCGCTGGATACTGAACCATCTGACCGGGCTGGGCCATCAGCGGATTGCGCTGCTGCTGCCCCCTGATCGGGTCGCGTTTACGCCGTACCGCCTGGCCGGATACCGGCAGGGACTGGAAGATGCCGGTCTGTCTTATCGCGAAGCATACGTGTTGAACAGCGACCTGAGTCGCAGCGGCGGCCAGCAGGCGGCCCATCATCTGCTGGATAACTACCCTGAAATCACGGCGATTGTGGCCTGCAATGATCTGATGGCCATTGGCGCGATGAATGCTATCCAGACGCGGAACATGCGGGTAGGGCAGGATATCGCTGTGACGGGCTTTGATGACATCACCGCCGCTGATTTTGCCCATCCTCGCTTGACGACCGTGCGCCAGCCCATTAAAGAGATCGGCCAGCGTCTGCTAGAGATGCTGATACAGATCATTCACCAGATTCCGCTAGAACAACCGCAGGTTCTTCTGTCCCCGGAACTGGTCATTCGTGAATCCTGTGGGGCAGGGCAGCAGAGAAAGGAGGCTGTATCGCCAGTGCGAGAATAGATTCACTAACGCATCACTTAGTTGTTTGTCGTCAGACATAAGTTTGAGAGGATGAACCATGTTACTGAAGAGAACAAGCCTCATCACCATTCTGGTGCTGGTCGTGGCGCTGTTTGGTATGTCCTTCGTATATGCGCAGGACGAGGAGCCGATTACGTTCCAGTCGACACAGTTTAACATCGTAGAAGAGAGCGAAATCGCTCGCGAGATCCTGGCCGATTTTGAAGATGAGATTAACTTTGTCACCACTGAGGAAGGTCCGCTGATCGACCTGCTCATCGCAGAAGGTCAGGCCGGTTCGGGCAGCACCGATGTCGTGGGCGCGCTGCATGGCACGTTCCCGTCGCTGATCGCCCGTGACCTGCTCTTTGACCTCACCGATCTGGTTGAGACGCTGGATGACGAATACGACATCGCCGATGCGTTCATTGAGCTGGGTCGTATGGGAACTGCTGACTACCAGTACTATGTCCCCTGGATGCAGGCGACGTACGTAATGGCCGCTAATGTCGAGGCGCTGGAGTACCTGCCGGAAGGCGTTGAACTGGAATCGATGACCTGGGAAGACCTGGTGGCCTGGGGCGCGGCTATGGCCGAAGCCACTGGCGAGAACAAGCTGGGTTTCCCGGTTGACGGTCTGTTTAACCGCTTTATGCAGGGCTACATCTACCCATCCTTCACGGGTGGCATGGTGACCGAATTCCGCAGCGAAGCCGCTGTTGAGATGTTCGAGTTCCTGCGTGACGACCTGTGGCCGTATGTCAACGCCGAGTCGATTACCTACAGCTTCATGAATGAGCCGCTGCTCTCCGGTGAAGTGTGGGTAGCCTTCGACCACACCGCTCGTCTGGGGCCGGCCTTCCAGGCCATGGTCGATGGTGACACCGATATGGAATTTGTGGCCTTCTCGGCTCCGTCCGGCCCGGCTGGTCAGGGCTTCATGCCGGTGGTTGTTGGTCTGGCGATTCCGTTCACCTCACCGAATCCCGATGGCGCGGAAGCGGTCATCGAGTTCATGCTCCAGCCGGAAACTCAGGGCGCGGTTCTGGCCGACCTGGGCTTCTTCCCGGTTGTGGATGGTGTGGACATGGGCGAACTGCCGGAGAACGTCGGTATGATTGCCAGCGCGGTGAATGCTCAGGCAAACGCTGAGGACGCGCTGCCGGCGCTGCTGCCGGTGGGGTTGGGTGACCGTGGCGGTGAGATCAATCAGATCTTCCTGAATGCGTTCCGCCGTATCGTGTTTGATGGCGAGGAGATTGAGACGGTGCTGGACAGCGAAGGTGATGCGCTCAACACGCTGCTGAGTGAGACCGGCGCTGCCTGCTGGCCACCAGACCCGCCCAGCGAGGATGCCTGCGTCGTTAAGTAGTTCAGGGTAAGGCAACAAACAGAGACAGGGGAGATAACCCTCCCCTGTCTCGCTTGTGTCGGGTGAAAGAGACTTTCTTATGAAATCGCAAAAATGGCTGCCTTATTTGCTCATTTTGCCCACCACGCTGTATCTGATTGCGTTCTTCGCTTACCCGATGATCAGCGCGCTTCAGCTTGCCGTGCGTGGGGAGACCCGATTTCTCACGCTGCGTGAGGAGCCGGATGACGCGGCAGAGCGGGTTCCCGGACAGATCGCGCTGCAGACGGTGGTAGAGGTTCTTGACCGTGAACGGGGCGAAGAAGAGTTGCCGACCGGGCGTACCCGGCCTGTCTACTGGTTCTATGTGACCGGCGAAACTGTTGACGGCGAATCGGTGACGGGCTGGGTTCATCAGCGGTCCGTATTCATCGAGTCGCGCACCGAATCGACGAGTGCGCGAGTGACCGGCGGTGAGCCGGTGACGCGCTGGACAACCGAGTACATCGAACGGATGGTGAACGATTCCCGCTTTGTGCCGGCCATCCGCAACACCTTTCTGATGATAATCCTCATTTTGCCCATCCAGTTTGTGCTGGCGATTATTATGGCGCTGGTACTCCAGGCGCAGCCGCGCGGCAGCTCGCTTTTCCTGTATATCTTCGCTATTCCGTTGGGGGTCTCGGACCTGGCTGCCGGCCTGGTGTGGTATTCGATCTTCACGCAGCGAGGCTTCATCAATTCGTTTCTGACGGAGTTGGGCGTAATCGATTCGCCTTTCATCTTTATATCCGCTGGGCGCGAGGGCTGGATTTTAACTGCGATTGTGTTGGCGGAAATATGGCGAGCGACATCGATTGTGATGGTGATTGTGGTGTCTGGCCTGCAGGCGGTACCGCGCGATTACATAGAAGCCGGTGAGGTTTTTGGCGCGAATCTGTGGCAGCGCATCTGGCATGTGATTTTGCCGCTGCTGCGCCCCAGTTTGCAGGTCGCGTTAATCCTGCGCACAATCCTGGCCTTCCAGGTGTTCGCGGTGGTGCTGGCCATCTCCGGTGGTGATGTGTTTACCGTGCTGGCCAACGAAACGTTTCGCTGGTATGACCGGGGTGATGGTGGCTACAATAATCCCAACGTGGCCGCCGCCTATGCCGGTCTGATTATGTTGATCTCGCTGGGGATTTCGTTCTTCTACCTGCGGGCAGTGAGGACACAGGAGGAGGCGGCTAAGCCATGACCGTGATACCACAACAGCCAACTACAACCGCAGAAACCAGTGGCCAGCGCCATCTGCCGCCAGAGCAGCGCCAGGCTATACGGGTGCGAGTCATCCGGCGTATGGGTGTATATGCTCTGGCGATACTGATCTCGTTGTGGATTATGATCCCCATTGTGCTGATCGCGTCGATGGCTTTCAGCACGCCGTCGGCGGTGCGCAGCTTCCCGAAGGAGATCATCCCCGATCCGGTTTCGACTGACACGCTGGAGTTCTTCCTCAATGCGGAAGGCATTCTGCGTTCGACAGTTAACAGTATTATCGTGGCGCTGACGACGTTTGTGCTTTCGACAATTGTCGCCACGCCCGCCGGTTACGCCATCTCGCGCTTTGTTTTTCGCGGGCGGGATGCGGTGCGGCTGGGTATTCTGTCGGTGCGTGCCTTCCCGATTGTTATTCTGGCGGTGCCGCTGGCGGTGACGTTCATCAACCTGGGCATCTACGACAGCGTGTACAGCCTGGCGCTGCTGCATACGGCGCTGGTACTGCCGACTTCGGTGCTGGTGATTGCCAGTGTGTTTGCCAGCGTGCCCTATGAGCTGGAAGAGGCGGCGCAGGTGTTTGGCTGTACGCCGGTGCGAGCTTTTTTCAGTGTGGTGATGCCGCTGACGCTGCCCGGCATCGCGGCGGCGGGTGTGTTCGCGTTTGTCACGTCGTGGAACGAAGTCTTCGCGGCGGTGCTGCTCACGCTGACCAATCGCACACTGCCGGCGCAGATTCTGTTCTCGTTGGATAAATCCGGCGATCCGTTTAAGTTTGCTGGCGGTTTCTTCATGCTGGTGCCGTCGCTGATCTTCATCTTTTTCATCCGCCGTTACCTGTTCAACATGTGGGGACAGATATCAAAATAAAGGTGTTTTGATATGGGACAAATCGTAATTGAAAACGCGGTCAAGAAATTCGGCGATTTTGTGGCGGTGGATAACGTCAGCCTGACGGTTGAGGACCAGGAATTCTCGGTGCTGCTGGGCCCCAGCGGCTGCGGCAAGACGACTCTGCTGCGGGCTGTCGCCGGGCTGGGCGTGGTCGACTCCGGTCGCATCACCATCGATGGGCGCGACGTAACCTACCTGTCGCCGCGTGACCGGAACATCTCGATGGTGTTTCAGAACTACGCCATCTTCCCGCATATGAAAGTCATCGACAATATCGCCTTTGGCCTGAAGATGCGCAAGGCGAACAAGGCTTATATCAAAGAGCGTGTCGAGATTGTGTCGCAACTGCTGCACATCGAAAACATGCTGGATCGTTATCCGTCGCAGATGAGCGGTGGTCAGCGACAGCGTGTGGCGGTGGCGCGGGCGCTGGCCGTCGAGTCCAAAGTGCTGTTGATGGACGAGCCGCTCTCCAACCTGGACGCACTGCTGCGCCTGGAAATGCGTGCCGAACTCAAGTCGCTGCTGGCTAAACTGGGCGCGACAACCGTCTATGTGACGCACGACCAGATCGAGGCGCTGAGTATGGGCGACCGCATCGCCGTAATGCGCGAAGGCAAAATTCTACAGTACGACCATCCAACCAAAGTGTACGACTACCCGTCGCATCACTTTGTGGGCGGCTTTATCGGCAATCCGCCGATGAACTTCATCCCGGCCCAGGTGCAGATCGTGGGTGGTAAGCTACAGGTGACAATCGGTGACTTTAACTTCACGCCGGACGACACGGCCATTCTGGGCGCGCTGAAGCCATATGACGGCAAAACCATCCTGATGGGCATCCGCGCCGAGAATATGGAGACGTTCAACGAGCCGGTTGAAGGGGGGCTGCGCGTAACTGTGGATGTGGTCGAGCCGCTGGGTTCGCAGAACCTGCTGACGATTCGCTTTCATGGCGAGACGATCAAAGTCGCCACGCATCCGGACTTCCCGGTTGCGCCGGACAAGGACATCTGGCTGCGCTTCCCTTCGAATAAAATCCGCTGGATTGACCGGGACACCAGCTTTGCCATCACGCCGGATATGGCGCAGGTGATGTCATGACATCTGAACCGGCGGCCATATCCGGGCCGCTGGATTTCGGTCAGGCTGGTGTTATCGGCAGTGTCAACCAGCAGGGGCGGCTGATGGCCGTCAGCGCCTACCATGCGCGGTATGGCATCGTCACACTGACGAGTGCGCCGCCGTTCGTTGAGGACGATCGTTATCGTCCAGAGTCGGTGCGCTCATACCGGCGCGGACTGGCTGCCCTGGACGGCTTCGGACTGGTTTTCGACTCGCCTGTTGTTCGTCGTGAGGCGCTTCTACTGCATGATGTGACTCCATCCGTTCGGCTGTGGCTGGGTGACGGGACGTATGCCGAGTGTGTCACGTGGG
>Ga0081527_100653_pt1 | contig 13132 bp, 23 predicted proteins | sample HotLakmasection5_FD_70992 | JGI IMG/M metagenome (GOLD analysis project Ga0081527, IMG submission 70992) | Hypersaline microbial mat communities from Hot Lake, Washington, USA - Section #5 (SPADES assembly) (version 2) | ecosystem: Environmental > Aquatic > Non-marine Saline and Alkaline >... | reverse complement strand
CGTCCTTTGTCTCCTCGTACATACTCGTTCCATAAGTCTGGAAGATTATTGCCATTACGTTTTGGTCGAATTTTTGGTTTATGCTCTAAACCATCTAAAGCATAAGCAGCACGACGCTCGCGCATCGCCGTTCTGAACTGTTTTTTTATGCACATTTATAACTCCCGTGAGAAAAATCACGAGAAATACATTATAATATTCATTTTAAGAACTCCTTGGTTTCTTTAATTAGTTTTGCGCATTTTAAATTTAGCACCATGACATGTCTGTCACAACATAGTAACCGTCAATACCTTTGTCTAGTTCTAGATTAAGTCTGTCTATTCTCATATCTGCTGTTGCCATTAAATGGTTTCCATTTTTCCTTATAACTCGACCATTAAGACCATGAGAATTCAAAATTTCCATGGCTTCATTCTCTGTTTTTCCCAGAATAGACTGTTCAATTTTGTCTTTATTTTCTTTAATATACTTTCTTTGTTTCTCTATTCTCTCTATTTCAGTTTTATAATCCATTATCCCATCCTATTATATTGCCCTACCAATTTTGCTATGTCTTTAGACATTTTGCTTGTATATTCAATTGGGCTTGAAGCATCATGCTTAATATCTAATACTTCCTTTACAATATTAACAGCTTCTGAATGCTTGCCATACCCAACGCCGTCTGATTTACCTTCAAGCATACGACCAGTTTGTAAATCAATCAACAGGTGGAAACTATTATGCTGCAAGTCATTTAGATAATCAATCGCAAGGATTTTCTTCTGTGTGGTGTTAGCGTTTTCTAAATCAATAAAAGCCTGTGCAATTACGTGCCACTTTGGGTCTTTTAAAAGAGAATCAGCATTAATACTATTGGCCTTTTCTTCTGGTTTTTCATCTATTTCAACACCATATGCAGCCATATTAATAGCACTCATATCGGCCCCGGCCATTTTCTGAGCATTTATGAGAGTCTTCATGATGTTGAGATTTCCGCCACGCAACAAATTGTCTGCCTGATTTTCTATTTCTTTCTCAAGCATACCAGATAATTTTGTAACCATTTGAGCAAATGACATACCATCAAAATCATCTTCAGAAATGCCTAAAAATCGACACTCTGATTTGATTCGCTCTCTTGCAGCAAACAAATATTTATTGTAAATTTCATTTACTCGTTGTTCAACGATACTTTTGTCTTCAGTATTTACAGTTGGTTTGCTAAACACAAACTCACAACCATAAAGATCGAAAATATCAGTTGTTTCCAACAATTTAACTTTCGGTTTCATTCGTAGACTCCTTAAGTTTTTTCCTGAGTTTTCTCAGTTCAAGACCGTGATTTATTAATTTTTCAATGTGTGGTTTGTACTTAGTCAAATCAACTGACGATTTGCCAATGAATTTTTGAAAATCATGCCTATATGCAGAATCAAATAGTGGATCCCAATTTTCTCTGATAGCAACACTAACTTCTTCAATTAGTGCTTCTGTTGCCTTTTGTTTAATTGTCAGCTGTACTCTTGATAAAATTGTTTGGGCGGCATTTTTGTATACATCTGGATTTATTAAATCAGAATATGTTATTGTACAAAAAGTGGCGCTCGCACATATGGATATATCAACAAGTTGTCCTTCTGCAACACGGCTGTAATGATAATCAAAATAAATCAGCTCGCCAAATATATCAATTCTTACACTATCAGAATCTTCTATTTTGTGTTTTACACAGTTTCCTGAATAAAAATCTATTTTAGAAATGTGCTTTAGTAACAATTTTATTATTTCAAACACTGTTTGTCGATATAGGTTCTTTCGCTCTTCCATAGTCTAAGACCTTTTTCTTTTTGTCTTTTATTGATTTAACTATATCATCTATGGACCCGTTCTTTGCTAGAGACAATTTTTCTGTAGATACTTCAATGGTTTCTGGCCTCCAGCCTTGAACAAAATGCTCATCTATCACTAAAAATCCATCTTCAATCGATAAAGTGATATATATTGCTTTTGATCGCTTTGAAAGAGGTGCCAGATTAGATGTGGTTATTTTAATTGCGTTCTTTAGATGGATTATGTCTTCAGAATTAAGTCCAAAATGCAATTTAGACTTTTCTGCTATATATTCCAACACTTCTCTGAATTCTGGGTCTATTAGTTTTCGTTCTTTTTTGTGTTTTTTGTAAAGTCTAATTATCCATGCTGTCCAGAAAATTAAACAGAATCCATGAATAACATATACCATTATTGCTATGAAAGTAATTTTAGATGGCAGATTATCCCCAAGAATGGAATAATATAAAATCCAAAATAGAGACATAATCATATAAAGTATTGGACTGATATATTTTCTCATCAAACACTCGCTATAGCTTCATGTGCTTTTTCCGCAATTTCCCACCAATGGTGGCCTTCTCTGATTGTATTACCATTTTCATCATAACAACCATTGTTTGAAACTATCAATTTTATTTCGCCCCATTTTCTTGTTTGCATATCAATCATTAAACCAGGTTCACAATCTGGTTGTTGGAGCCTTTCTGCTTCTGCTTTTTTCCAAAATTTCTTTTTCTTAAGGTCTAGTTCAACCCAAAAATAATCCATTTTATTGGCTGTACCAATAATTTTAGCTATGATTGTTTTTTCTTTGAATTGCTCTAGGGTATTTTCATCATAGCCTTTATTGTATTTTTCGCGAAATTTTTTGTCTAACATTCTTTCTGCGTCATATTTAGATGATTTTTTATATGATTTCTGCTGGCCTATAGTGCCGATTCTTCCCCATTTTGTATGAAGGGTAGTTCCCTTAACTTCGCCTATCCAAAATTTGTTATGTTTTTCTTCTTGTGTTACCAGTATCTTTTTCATAATTGTTCCTATATAACACCGCACCGCAAAATCTGCGGTGCGGTGTTATTTCAGTTATTCAGCTGTTGCTTCTTCTTTTTCTTCAGATTTTGCGTCTTTTTCTTCAGATTTTGCGTCTATTTCTTCTAGCTCTTCTTCTGGGTCTTTCTTTTTGCCATATTTTGCGTTTTCATCTTCAATCCACTTCTTAAATTCTTCAGGAGTCATCTCCTGCTCTGGAAGTAGATCAAGGCACTTAATTGTGTCATCGATAGCAATCAAGCTGCCGAAACGGGTTCGGGCGACTTTTTCAACGTCCTGTTTACGCCATTGATTGGCGGAGCGTGGGTCACCCATTTCATCTTCTACTTGATCAACAGTGTATTCCTTTGCTCCATATAGATAATGCTTTATGGTTTCATCGGTAATTTTGCTACTTTGTAGCATGATGGTTTTACCATCAATTTTCGCTTCTGTGTAGAAAATCTTAAAAAATGTAAAAGCATATGCACCAGGTGGTACCTTCAGTGCACTCACTTCAGGTTTGTCAACTTCCATCGCAAAACCATCGCTATGTGACGGAAACTGCCATGATACGTAATGTTGTTCTTTAATCTCAAGTTCCATTTCGGATTCTCCTTAGGGATTCTTTATTAGAATTGTCATAATTTTGTTTGAAAATGTCAATTATTTTATCGAAACTATCCTCTTTTATATCAAAGGAAAATTTCTGATGCCAGCCAGATCTCCATTTTAAAACAATAAAATCGTCATAACCAGCATGACGACTTGCTTCAAGCATTGTAAGAGCATGATTGCATGTGTAATACCTGTCTTCATCTTCAGAAAATGTCATATATTCTTTTTCAGATTCTGGAAGAATACTTAAGACTTTTTTGTAAATATCTTTAACAAAATTTTTAAGAATTTGTTTTTCCTCTAAAGTTCTTTGCATTATTCATCCGGTTCTATAGTAACGCACAAAGGAAATCCTTGCCCCCTTGCCAATGATATCGTTTGTTCTTGTTTGAATTCTGCCACTTCTCTAGGATATGTTCCTGCAACGCCTTGACCCGTTTCATGAATTTCCATTGTTAATTCAAAGGCTTTATTTGGGTCTTTCCCATATTGAGCTATAAGCGTTGTTACAACAAATTCCATAGTAGTTTTATTATCGTTATGAAATATGACTTTCCACATTGGAACATGTCTTGTTATTGTTTCTTCTACTGTTTCTGTTTGTCCTGACATATCTCCTTGACCACCTTTAAAACGTTATCAAAACAATCTGGATTTGATAACTCAATTTTATTAATAAGTTTCCAACCATTACCATCCCAAGATGATATATTGATATCTTGTCTAAGAATTATTAAGTACTTTTTTCTTGAACATATGTTCAATACTTGATTGCGCTTAGTTTTGTTTAAGAGCGGCTCTTCTATGTTTCCTGAGGAGTTTAAAATAGTCTGAAATAGATCCGTCAATATAGTTTGACGGACCGTAGAGCTTAATCCTTCCGTTTTCAGCAGTTTTAAGAAATTCATCTACATAATCCTTGTCTGGATACTTGATTGATGGCCAGTTTTCTATTACAAATTCTCTAAACCAGCCTCTAGAAACGCTTGTGGCTAATTTCATTAGCCATTTTGAGTAAGCTGACTCCATTGTCCTTTTGGATATTAAATTAGAATTTTCCATATCACGCCAGTGAGTAATTATCGGTATTATTTCTCTCTCAAGAGAGAGCGCATAACATTCTTCTTTTACCATTCTTAATTTATCAGAATGGCATAATTTATTAAACAAATCTTCATCAATTGTAGCCAATTCCGGATTGTGTTTGCACTGTTTATAGAGAGGTTTGTCATAATAACATGTAGCATAATGCAAACTGTCATGGTCAAACACTCTTTGGACCATAGGTTGACTCTTCGCGAAGAAATCACAATTTTTCATTTTCAAATTAATGTGATTTTTACCTAGTCTTTCTTCATGTTCTTTTTTGCGTAATTTGAAAATCTTTTTATCGAAATTGATACCTTTAGCAAGCAAAAAATGATAATCTTTAATGTGTTTTTCCCAATGATAAGGCCAATATAAATGCGCTCTCTTAACAGCACATAAAGCTTCAATTGATGGTAAAAACACATTTCCAAACGGCGTTTTTATTTCTTCTGAGCAGCTATCTAAAATTAGTTGTTCAGAATTTTTTGGTTTTGCGACCCAGACTTCAATTGTCTTATTGCCATGGCGGCATACGTAGTGATTTTCCCGTTTATATCGCCATGTCCCACCTATTTGTTTTTCGATAGTTAGAAGTTCGTCATTTGAAATTACAAGATCCCAATCGATAGGATCTCGAAAATCATCAAAATGATGCTTTAATGCTCTAGATCCTATTAATGCTATCATGCGGTAATTCCTTTCATTGCCTGAAAGAGGTTTATGACAAAGTCAGTTCGGTCGGGACGGAAAAAATACTTCCAATTCCATCCATTATCACCGAAATTCTTACTTGCATTCCAACGTTGTTTCATTTCAAGCAAGTTTCTTTTGGTCTGTTTGACTACATCATTCCACATTACAGCACAATCATACTGTGTAAACAGTACAGGATTAATGTCCTTAGTTTCGGGATCTGCTGGATCATCAAAATATCCTATAGCTAATTCTTCATCCCAGTAATCTTCTACTCTTTCCCCGACTTCTTTCTTCGACATATTAAATAAGCTGATTGCATTCTTTTCCATCATCATTGCAAGCCAGTCATTTAATGCAGATTGTACGTCTTCTTCGGTTAAATTTTTAATAGTTTCTTCGTTATTGCCTGGCATTACTGCTATAATTTCAATTGTAGGAGAACTTTCTGATTCTCCATAATACTCATAATCTTTATTTATTTGAATGTTGAGGTTTTTCATTTTAATCTCCGTATCATTCCTTTAATTAAGGAAATTTTGTCGTTAATCTCTTTTCTCTTTTTGTAAAGAAAAGAGATCTTGTGGCAAGCTTTCCTTTAGTCTTTTTCTTATTGATTTAAGAAATTTTTCCATTTATCATCAAATTTAGCATCAGCTAAATTAAATCTGTAAACATCAGGTTTATTATAACTTTCAACAGGCATAGTCATCCCCTACCATCAACTTGTTGGCTCTCTGAATGGCCCTCTTGACAGACTTGGGTTTGATACCGAACCGTTATGTCACCCATCTTGCCCTCCAGTTAAAGTAAATAATAACTTGCTTCTTTAAAAATCGATTTAATCATTTTTATGATTTCTTCTTCATATCCTGGTTTGGCTATTGGAAATAGCCGATCAAAATGCGAACCTCGAAATTTGTTTATTTTAAACAAAGATTCTTCATCGTTCCAATAAATTGTAAATTTAGAATGATATTGTTTTTTGTCAATCATTTTGCTTTTAGAAACAACTAATAATTTCTGAAAACCCCCAACTAATGGTGATAAACCCCAATCATATTTTACATCTTTCAATTGCGATAAGATATCAAACAACAATATAATATGTAGTGGGATATTATTTATTATACCACTTTATGATGGCATTGGCTATTTCTTTGGGGTCTTCGCTCTTTGTGTCAAGAAAGGTCCAATAACCATTGTCAACGCCTTTATATTCAATAAGTGATTGTTTAAAGATCTGTTTAATATAACTATCTTTTGGTTTATTATATCCAGTGTTTTTTATTTTAACAACATATCCAGTATTGTGACGATAACGCCAGCCAAAACCTCTATCTTGTCGTTGAACACTTAGTGGGTGTGGAAGTAGCTTTTTCAATTCCTCTAGCATTTAAAAACTCCGGATTTGCAAGAGTGCCACTCAAATTATTTGTTTTGTAAGCATAATCAATTTCATACATAACTGCAATTAGTTCTTCTAACATTTTATAATTGCCCATTAAAAATTCATAAAATTTCTTAGCATATCCTTCTAAACAATGTTCTTTATTAAAGATAGGGTGCCAAATTGAACTTGGCAAGACCGCTTTGGTTTGTTTTTGTTTCCCACGTGGAGTTATCCTTACATAAAGTGCATCATTGTCATTGCAATATTGAACATATTGTTCATCAACACATGGAATTATGCTTAGATAAGCCAATACGTCTTTGGGGTTTTTGCTCCAGTAATTAGCAAATATCCAATAATGCCCTGGGGAGCTTTCAACTACTTCATATTTTATGTTTAGTGCTTTTTCTAAAAATAATGAAGCTCCAATCATAGATTCTTCAGTATCACAATCCATCATTAGAACGTGTCTTTTGTTGATTTCAGCTCTACAGTATTTTACAGGTAATTGTTGCCATTTAGAACTGGCAATATAATGTATTACTGCTTTATCATAATCCTCGTCTGTCCAGGCATTCTCGTATAGCTTGGATCGACTTCCTTGGCCAACTTTCAACTTCTTTCCTTGCTTGATAATATCTTTGTATGGCAAAAGCCAAGGCTGTGTCCAAGGACTCTGGCGCTTCAATATCCGATTCAAAAAGTTTTTCATCATGGAACCCTGTAACGTAAATGTGTAATTTAACTACATAAATAGTTGTGTTTAAAGTGTGAATACCATTGGTAGAACGTAAAACTCTAACGTCTTTGTTTTTAAGGCATTCTTCTAAGAATGCTACTATGGCCAAATCGTCTTTGTTTCCAAACGATGTATATGGATCAATGGGCCATTCTATAATCTACTATGTTTGGGTATTCGAAATTGTCTTCCCAATCATTGAGATAATCTTCCCATCCATTTTCTTTTTCATCATCATATGAAAATTTAGGCATAATTTATCAATTGTATAAGAAATGTTCCAAGAGCCTTTGCGGTTAAAATTACAGCCCCAAAGACCATTATCCACACAAGCATACAAATCATAGTTTCAGCAACCATCAAAAATGCATCAGATTGTGTTGTTCGAATTTCTTTTTTAGGAAGTTCTGTTAATTCTTCTTCATAGTAAGAAGTTACTTCGCCATTATCTTGATAATGGCCATAATCACGAACAGTGGCATACATAACAGCGCCTTGATGAATTATTTGTTTGTGGTCTATTGTAGATAGTGATACTTCTCTATCAATAACTTTTACGGTTTCACCATCACCATTATAAAGGATTTCTCCGATTTCATATTTAAAACTCATGTTGTCCCTTTAGTCTTTATATGGCTTTTTCTTATTTTCTTTTGCTGTTTGAGTACGTTGCCATTACACATAAAATACAAAGTGTTGCTAACAAAAATACTTCTAACATCATTTACCTTTTAGTTGTAGGTTTGTTGCCGTGAAGTGTCATTTCTCCATCTTTGTATAGTTTTTCAAATTTTTTAATATATTCATTGCATAGATTGGAGACTTTTTGAAACACATTTGGATCTGAGATTGGAAACATTACATCTAATGCTCCATCATAAATATTGTGATATATACTTACTTGTATCTCACTAAGATCGTCATTTGTATGCAAGTCAATTCCCCAATCGCCAAGTGGCATAATACTTAGCCAAATACGTGTGCCGCTTACGATTTCTATCGTAAAAATTGTTGATATAAAAAAACTTTGAACATTTTTTATTATGTTCAATTCTATATCTCTATTTGTTAAATATTCTATGTCTTTATTCATCATTTCCGCAAACATATCATAGATAGGAGAATAAAAATGGCTATTACAAATTTCGTTGGAAAACTTGCCGCACTTGTTGCCTTTGGTGACAATACTGTTAGACAGGTTCTCGCAACAAAAGATGAAAGTGATAATATTTCAGTCAATAATACTACTTTACATGATGATACTATTTTGCAAATCGAGCAAGATGGTAGTGTCATTACAGACTTTGGTTTGGCTGCCAGTGTAACTGTTGCACCAGTTGCGGTTAGTGTTGAAGCTGATAAAACCGCATCTGATATCGTTTTTGAAGTTAGTGGGCTAATTACCAACGACGATAATACAGTAGAAAGTTTCGTTTTCCAATATCGTGATATTGGTGGGACATCATCTTGGTTTGTTCCCATCGTAGAAAATACTGCAGTAAGTGGAGATGTTGAAAGTGTCGTAACTGCAGCATTAGCTTCATGGACAGCACTAAATGCTGATTCAACACAAAAAGCCAAACTAGTTACATTGTTTGAAGCTGCCGGTATTACCCTATCTTAGAATTAGCCCCCGTAAGCGGGGGCTTTTTTGTATCTATGTTATTTTTAATCCTGTCAATTCTAGTTATAGCGCTATCTAGTCTTTGCTTAGTAGGGACCATCCTGGATCTTATTTTCTCAGCAACAAATTGAGCAACTTTAATCATAACATCTGGGTCATCATATGTAAAATTCTTTTTAGAATTTTTATGATACCACTTAAAAATAATCAAAAAGATTGTATGATTGTCTAATTGTTTAAATCCATTTGAAAAAATTGCCTTCCTATAGATTACTACTATAGAATTAGGAACAAAAACTAAAGCAATTCTACTTTTTCTAGTATATGGAGAAATTGAAACAGAAAACTGTGCAGCTCCAACATGAGTAGTCCATTTACTATTGATTGGGGTTGCTTCTCCAATGGCAGTAACTTTAAAGTCCTTACTTCTAAAATAATCTTTAAAATTATGCATTATTAAATTACAGAATTCTATTTCAGACCTATTAGAATAAAGCGTAGACATCTTCAATCTCTTTAAAAAGGTTATTAGTGGTGCCGATAATCTTGTAATCATCTTTATCACAATATGATGAAGGTCCGCACTTCATATCAACTGCGTCAATATACATAGAAAATTGACCTTCTTTAGTTGAATAAAGCCATTTTGGAACATCGAGGTCTTCCAATTTTTTCTCACTTTGTTCCGCAAGTAGAGTATCGATAGCCCAACTTAGCGATGGCCAAATTTTATCATCTTGGATCTCTTTGATCCATGATGGCCAATCATTATGCTTCACTGGAACAAAGTTATCTCCTCTACCAACATCTTTATAGCCCAACAAAGTTATAACTCTAAATGGATATCCGATTCGCTCGCGGCTAACTTCTTTTCTGTCTCTAAGAATTCTGGTAGTTTCCAAGAAAGTTTCTTTGTTCATAGTGCCCATAACATATTGAGCATTTAGTTGAACACCTCGACGAGGGGCATAATCATCTATAGGCATGACTTCATCAAGTTTTTCTGTAAACATTTTAGCGGCCGCGCTGTCTTTGATAGATATAGCAAATGCGCCTACATTCTCATAGACAAATTTAATATTTTCCGGGCTATTCATCCATTTGGTAGATTGAGTTGTAAAATTAGGAATAATATTTCTTTCCTTAATGTATGCTATGATCTCTTTGAAATCAGGATGTTCTGTTGTTTCGCCACCGCCAAGCGCAATTTCTAATACGCCCATGTTAGATAATACATCGACTATTTTTTTGATTTGATCAAGAGGCGCATGTTGCCCCTTTTTTGTTGAATCTTGATAACACCAATTACATCCAATATCACAATAATCAGTAATTTTTAGATCAACCAATTCAGGGTATTGAGATTTTGTTGGTTCAAAGCCTTCAGGCTTATTAAAAGACAATCTAATTTTATCGGAACCATTAAACAATGTAAAATAATCATACTTCTTATCATACCTTGATATAAAATCGTTTTCTGCAATTTTTCTAAAAAGACCAAGACTCTCGCCTTTGTTGCTATGTTGGTGACTTATATCGTCATTGTCATTGCCACCAAGCACAACAATATCGTCTCTTTGAAGAAATTCCACATATTTTTTAATAAAGTCATAATCTAATTTACCATTGGATTTCTTAGGCATTAAAATCATACTCTGGTGGTCAACATATGAATCACTAAAATCAAAATCCTTTAAATCTACTAAGTCACCTGCAACAGCATTGGCCAATTCAGATGAAAACGCCCTACACAGAGCATTGTAAATTGATACACCAGCATAGATGCTTTTTGCTCTTTTGTCTTTAGCTGTAAAATAATCCCATCCGAATTGCTCATCGCCACTATCTCTTATGTCAGTTTCCTTATCAGACACAATGATAATAGAATGACTTGAGCTAGAATTACAAGCTCTGCCGAATCTTACATTATGAATTTTCAGTGCCATTGGTTACTCCAATTATAAATTTTTCATATTTCTCAAAAGCATCAGGCTGCCCCAATGAAACTTTAAAATCAAAATCTTCAAAAAGGGCTTCTACTCTTATATATTCTTCAGTAACTTCTATACCAAGTGTGTGACGTTTATCGTCAGAAGAGAATAACACTGCATGCTTATTATTATTTGTATTAATATAATCATAATTATGTTCTACAGCAATCGATACAAGTTCTCTGATAATGTTGTCAATTGCCATTTTTCTTTCAGTCATACTAATCCCCGCTAAGAAGCTCTATTAATCTATCTAATGAATCTGGATCTTCGATCTTTCGATCTTTGAACCAAGACTCATTAGAAATTTTATATGTTATGGTATTATTTTTATTATTATACCATATTATAATAGTCCTTTTAAATCCTCGAGTTACTATGATTTGTGTTATATAGTTTAAAGAATGTTCAAAATCAGCATGTGATACTGTACTATATTCTTTACATAACTCTACAAGCCCATGTATTAAGTCTCTGTTTATCCCTTTACACATAACACTTGTTTTAGTGTATGAACAACTTCGACTAAATCACTTTGAGCAGCCATAACCGCATCAATGTCTTTATATGCCATTGGCGTTTCATCAAGGACTGTGTGGTCTTTACGACATTCAACGCCCTTAGTGGCCTCGATGTGGTCTTTAACAGAAAATTTTTTCTTGGCTGCCGAACGAGACATGGCACGACCAGCACCATGGCTGCATGAACAGAAACTTTCTTTATTGCCTTTACCACGAACAATATAGCTGCGTGCGCCCATGCTACCTGGGATGATACCTAAGTCGCCCTCATAGGCTTTTACAGCACCTTTTCTTGTAACATAAACATTTTCACCATAATGGTTTTCAAGTTCTGCATAATTGTGGTGACAATTTACTGCAGCGTTGGCCAACTTAAATTTTGGAACACCTTTGACACCACGAATTGCATTTAGCACATGGTCAAGCATGACTTCTCTATTCACAAACGCATAATCTTGCGCCCACTTGAGAGCATTCCAATACTCATTAAAGTGCTTTGTTCCTTCTTCGAAATAAGCTAAATCAGCATCTGGAAGATTTTTTGAAATCTTCTTCATGTCATCTTTGGCTAAATCGGTAAAATACCGACCAATTCTGTTTCCAATATTTCTAGAGCCAGAATGGAGCATAACCCATACATTATCACTCTCATCAAGGCATACTTCAATAAAGTGGTTTCCACCACCAAGAGTTCCAAGCTGGTATGCTGGGGATTTCTTGGTTTCAGTAACTTTGTGGTCTTTGATAATTTTGTCATGCCTAGTTTTGAGCTTTTTCCATTTGTTTTCAGCTAGTGATGGCAAATCTTCATGGGAATTTTTACCTAATGGTACTACCTTTTCAATACGGTGGCGCATTAAAGTCAAATCATCAGGAAGGTCAGAAGCTTTAAGAGTGGTTTGTACAGCACACATACCACATCCAATATCTACACCAACAGCCGCTGGAATGATAGCAGCCTTTGTTGGAATAACAGAGCCGACAGTTGCACCTCTTCCCCAATGCACGTCTGGCATGGCTGCAATCCATTTATAGATAAATGAAAGCGATGCAACGTTTTTAAGTTGTTTAATGGCTTCAGATTCAATAGGGACACCCTTAACCCACGCTTTAACTTTTACTTTATCGCCTTTATAAATTTCATAAGAACTCATTTGAGTCTCCTAATATAGCTATTATTTACTGTTGATTAACATGCACTTGGGCAGTCATCTTCGTTTTCTAAAGATGCTACTCTTTCAATGAAAACAGACTGAACTTTATTTAAAGTCTTCTCATATAGGCTTTTGCTCTTAGTGCATGGTTTAATTAGATTAAGAATTGTATCGTAGTCTTCGTGATCAGAACTACGTAGTTTGAATCCTTTTCCATCATTTACATAAATGCTATCGCCATAAAATACCATACTCTTCTTTTTAAATCCATATTTATTTCTAATTTGAATGATATATATTAAATCTTTTTCTGGATTCGCTAAAATTGTAGAAATATTAGAAATGCCATTGCATGGAGATTGAAATATCATTTTGGCTTTAATTGCACCTTCTTCTTTTATTGGTGTTAAAACCTTATAATCTACAATCCTTTTCCACATCGTTTCTCCAGGGATTTTTA
>Ga0081527_100649_pt1 | contig 13169 bp, 12 predicted proteins | sample HotLakmasection5_FD_70992 | JGI IMG/M metagenome (GOLD analysis project Ga0081527, IMG submission 70992) | Hypersaline microbial mat communities from Hot Lake, Washington, USA - Section #5 (SPADES assembly) (version 2) | ecosystem: Environmental > Aquatic > Non-marine Saline and Alkaline >... | reverse complement strand
CGAGGGCCAGGGCGACCACCACGAGCAGTGCCACCAGCGGTCGGCGAGCCGCACCGAGGCACGCTCGGGTGGATGGCGGCCCGGTGTGCGGCCCGCGCCGCGACGACGCGACCATCACCCCGGGGCGTCGACGCTGTCCAGCAAGCCGCGCAGCTGGAAGCCTCGGGAGGGGTGGCGCAGCTTCGTGAGCGTCTTCTTCTCGATCTGACGGATCCGTTCCCGGGTGAGTCCGAACTGGGCGCCGATGTCCTCCAGCGTGTGCTCCTCGCCGTCGACCAGGCCGTAGCGCAGCATCAGCACGGTGCGCTCGCGGTCGGTCAGCGCCGAGAGGGCACGCTCGACCTCGCGCTTGGCGAGCACGGCGGTGGCGGAGGACTCCGGGTCGATGGCGTCGTCGTCGGCGACCAGCTCCCCCATGGTCGCGTCCCCGTCCTCACCGATGGGTTTGTCGAGGCTGGCAACGTCCTGCGAGGCCAGCTTGACCTCCCGCAGGCGCTCGACCGGGAGGCCGAGCTCGGCGGCGATCTCGTGCTCGCTCGGCTCGCGGCCGAGCTGCTGCAGCAGGGCGAACTCGGCGTAGCGGACCTTGCCCATCAGCTCGTGGACGTGCACCGGCAACCGCACCGTGCGGCCGGTGTTGGCGAGGCCGCGCTGCAGCGCCTGGCGGATCCACCACGTGGCGTAGGTGGAGAACTTGTAGCCCTTGGTGTGGTCGAACTTCTCGACCCCGCGGATGAGACCGAGGTTGCCCTCCTGGATCAGCGACAGCAGGTCGACACCGCGGCCGCGGAACTTCCGTGCGACCGAGACGACCAGGCGGAGGTTGGCACGGATCATGTGGTCCTTGGCGCGCTCGCCGCCGCGGGCGACCATCCGCAGCTGGGCCTTGCGGCGGGGCGTGTAGCGCTGTCCGGACCCCAGCAGCACGTGGGCGGCGAGCCCGGCCTGGTAGCGCTTGGCGAGGTCGACCTCGAGCTCCGGGGTGAGCAGCTCGGTGCGGCCGATCTCGTTGAGGTACTGCCGGACCGAGTCCGAGGAGGCCGACAGCGGGGTGGCCTCGGGCCGGTCCGCATCCTCCACCAGGTCGTCCAGCACCTGCATGCCGAGGTCGCGGGCGCCCTGGGCGGTGTCCTCGACCCAGCTGTCGACGTGGGTGAGGGGGTCGAACAGCTCCTGCAGCTCCGACAGCAGCACGTACCCACGTGAGGCACCACGTTCGAACAGCTCGGAGAGGGGGGTGACGTCGCTCACGGGGTCGGTTCCCTACGGTCCATGCTCGGCAGCGGGCGGGCGAGCGGGGCTCCCGGTGGCCGCCGTGATGGTGCGATCCACACGCACCCGCCCCGGGCGCAGCCCCTGAGGGTACGCGCCGTCCCGCGTGCCGTCATCGCGGCTGGGCGGCGACGGCTGCCAGCCGGGGTCCGCGCCGGTGACGACCCGCGTCACCGGTCCTCGCGTGGCGCTCCCGCGGTCCCCTCGCCGGGGTCGTTGGTGTCGCGGTCGGCGGGGTCCTCGGCCGTGCCACCGGGGTCCTCGGCCGTGCCGCCGGCGCCCTCGAGGTAGCGACGCCAGGCGCGCGCGGCGCGGGCGTCCTCGTCGAGCTCCGATGCCTCGTCGTCGTCGCGCTCCCCCGTCGCATCGGGCGCGATCCCGCGGACACCGCGACGGCCAGGTCGGTCCGCCGGGCCGTCGGCCGGCCGCTCGGCCGCGCGGGTGGGGCGGTCCATCGCCGCGTGGTTCGTCGCCGCGTGGTGGTGGGCATGCGCCGCGCCGAGCGCCGGGGCGTCCGGTGCCCGCCCGACGGCCACGGAGGCAGCCAGGGCCGTGGTCAGTGGAACCGCCGTGATCAGGCCCAGCGATCCCACGACGGTCTTGATGATCTCCTCCGCCAGCACCTCGGAATTGATGATCTCGAGCACCGGGACGCCGCCGGTGTAGAAGAGCAGCAGCAGCGCGATCGAGGCGCCGGTGTAGGCCAGCACGAGGGTGTTGACCACCGAGGAGATGTGGTCCCGGCCCACCTTCATCGCGCGGGTGAACAGCTGCGAGAAGCCGAGCCGCCGGTCCGTGTCGTGGAGGGCGAACACCGTCGAGGCCTGGCTGATCGTCACGTCGTCGAGGACCCCGAGCGCCGCGATGATCAGCCCCGCGAGGACGAGGCCCTGCAGGTCGAGCCCCTCAACGGCGAAGCGGGCGAAGACCGCATCGTCGGAGGCGAAGCCCGTGATCTTGCCGCGCCCCACGAACAACGTGCCCAACAGCACCGTCAGCACCAGCGCGCCACCGGTGCCGACGATCGCCGCGGTGGTCATCTCGTTCACGCCGTGGACGAGGTAGAGGGTCACGAGCATGATGGCCATCGCCCCCACGAGGGCGACCAGCGGAGGGTTGCTGCCGGCGATGATGGCCGGCACGACGAAGCGCACCACGATGGCGAGCGACAGCGCCAGTCCCACCAGCGAGCGCAGACCGTGCCAACCGGAGATGGCCAGCACCGTCACCACGAACAGCGCGAGCAGCCAGCCCAGGGTGGGCAGGCGCTGGAGATCGGTGATGAAGTAGCGCAGCTCCCCGTCGACGTCGGTGGTGCGGTCCAGCAGCACGCGGTCGCCGACGGCGAACGGCGGGAAGCCGTCGGTGTTGATCTCCAGGTCGATGCGCTCGCCGGCGTCCGGGCCCTCGCGCAGGTCCACCTCGAGCTGGGCGACCTCACCGGAGATGCCGGCGAGCTCGTCCGGGGCGCCCTCGGTCAGCGTGACGCTGTGGATCTCGCCCTCGACCAGGGACTCGAGCGGTGGTGCTTGGTCCTCGGGCAGCACCGGCCCGCGGGGCCACAACGCGATCAGCCCGACCAGCGCCCCGGCGGCGATGACGCCGACCACCACCAGCAGCCGTCGGTGGGTCAGCACGCCTGCACCGGCCACGGGGCACTCCTGTCTCGGTGGGCTCGCAGGGTGGCGCGAGCAGCCTGGATGCTACGACCTCACATCGTGGCGTCCGAGACACCCCGTGAACGTGCGACGCCCGCCGGCGGTGGCACCGGCGGGCGTCGTTGGAGCGCGAGGCTCAGGCGGCGCGGTCGAGCACGTCGAGCAGACCGGACAGGTTGTGGGCGCGGGACGGGTGGCGCAGCTTGGCGAGCGCGCGGTTCTGCATCTGGCGGATCCGCTCGCGCGTCAGCCCGAAGTGCGCGCCGATCTCCTCGAGCGTCTGCGGCTCCTGGCCGCCGAGACCGAACCGCAGCACCAGGATGATGCGCTCCCGGTCGTCGAGCGCGTTGAGGGCGGCGTCGATCTGACTGAGCGCGTCACCCTCCAGCGCGGTGTCGGCCGGGTCGAGCTGGCCGACATCGGCGATGAGGTCGCCCATCGTGGCGTCCCCGTCCTCACCGATCGGACGGTCGAGGCTGACGAGCTCCTGCATGGCGTCGCGGACCTCGCGGACGCGGTCGACGGTGAGTCCGACCTCGTCGGCGACCTCCTCCTCTGAGGGGTCGCCGCCCTTCTGCTGCCGCAGGCGCAGCTCGGCGGCCCGGAGCTTGCCGTACAGCTCCCAGACGTGCGCCGGCACGCGGATCGTGCGCCCCTTGCTGGCGACACCCCGCTGCAGGGCCTGGCGGATCCACCACACCGCGTAGGTCGAGAACTTGTACCCCTTGGTGTGATCGAACTTCTCGACCGCCCGCAGGAGGCCGAGGTTGCCCTCCTGGATCAGCTCGATGAAGTCGAGGTCGCGACCGGAGAACTTCCGGGCCTGGGGCACGACCAGGCGCAGGTTGGCCTGGACCATCCGCTCCTTGGCCCGCTCGCCGTCGCGCGAGATCTGGCGCAGCCGGGCCCGCTTCGTGCGGGTCAGCTCGTCGCGTCGCTCCTTGAGCAGCACGTCGGCGGAGAGCCCCGCCTGGTAGCGCTTGGCGAGGTCAGCCTCGTCCTCCTTGGTGAGCAGCGCGTGACGGCCGGCGTCATTGAGGTACTGACGGACCAGGTCGGTGGTCAACGCGGCGGAGGCGTCGCCGACCTCCTCGGGGACGTCGTCGGCGACGTCGTCGATCACCTGCACGCCCTGATCGGTGGCCGTGACGATGGCGTCGTCCACCCAGGTGTCACCGTGGAGCTCGGGGACGTGCAACTCCTGGAGCTCGGACAGCAGCACGTAGCCACGTTCCGAGGACCGTTCGAGGAGTTCCTCGACGGCGACTTCGGCGGTTGGGAGCTCGGTGGCGTTCACCAGGCCTCCTCTTGACGGTGGGTGCAGGTGGGCGCGGCGCGCGGGAGCGCGCTCGACCACGGAAGCGGTGTCGCGTACAGGGCGGCGGCGTTGCCTAACCCTCGCACGTCTGGTTCGGAGCCGGAAGGTGCTTGGTGCCGACCTTCGGGCGTGTCCTCGGGCGTCGAGCCGGCAGTGCGGTGGGGACGGCGGTGCGCTCCGAGGCGTCTGGTTCTGGCTGCCGGCAGTATCTTGGCCGCAACCTCAACAACGTACGATGCCGGTCGCAACGTCCCACGACCATCCGTACGTGCGCTCAACGCACGTTGGCGCAGATCCACGACCGTTCCCGGGCCGTCGTCGCGCGGTCACCGGGCGATGACCCGACCGTCACGGCAGGTGACGCCCTCCCCCGCCAGACGCGCGCCGTGCTCGGCCTCCCGGCCCGGCACCAGGCGTCCACCCGCCGTCACCACCCGCCACCACGGCAGCTGGCCGCCGTCGCGACGCAGCACCTGTCCGACCGCCCGCGCCGCGCCCGGATGGCCGGCCTCGGCCGCGACCTCGCCGTAGGTCAGCACCTCACCGGGCCGTGTCGCTGCGACCACCGCGCTGACCCGATGCGCGAAGGCGTCCATCTGGTGACCTCCCGACCGCTCGGTGGACACTACGGTACGTCGAGTCGGCCGGGATACCGGGACCGGGACCATGGCGGCCCACCCGACGGCTGCGAGGAGGCGCCATGATCACCGCCTTCGTGCTCCTCGACGTCGACGTCGACCGGGTGCCGGAGGCCGCCGAGGCCATCTGCCACCTCGACGGCGTCACGGAGGTCTACTCCGTCACGGGACGCTACGACCTGATCGTCAAGGTCCGGGTGCCGCACAACGAGGACCTGGCGGAGGTGGTCACGCGCGGGATCGGCAAGGTCGCCGGCATCCGCGGGTCCGAGACCGTGATCGCCTTCCGTTCCTACGCCGAGGACGTGCTGGACGCCGCCTTCTCGCTGGGGCAGGAACGGGCGGACTGACGGGGCCGTGGGTCACCGACCCGGCGGCGCCGTCACCGACCCGCGGTGCCGTCACCCACCCGAGGAGCCATCGCCCACCCGAGGTGCCATCACCCACCCGGAGGCGCCGTCACCGACGTCGAGGCCGGCTCGCTCGGCTGGGGGTCGCCACCCGCCTCGCCCGGTTGTGGTCTGGGCGGGTACGCGATCCGGGGGTGGTAGATGCCCACCAGCGAGTCGACGATCGTGTCCCGGGCCGCCGTCAGCTCGCGGAACGTCAGATCGCATTCCTGGAACTGGCCGTCGTCGAGACGCTCCTGCAGGAGCCGCTCGACGGTGGACTCGATGTCCTCGCGTGGCAGGGTGCCCCGTGACATGGCCATGGCGCGGGTCGTCGCCTCGGAGCAGTCGGCGAGCACCAGCAGCGCCGCCTCCTTGCTGCGCGGCTTGTGGCCCCGGTAGCGGTAGGCCGCCTCGTCCACCGCGGCGCGGTCACCGCCGGCGGCCCGCACCGCCTTGTCGTAGAAGTAGCTCACGAGCATCGTGCCGTGGTGGCTGCCGATGCAGGCCACGACCTCCGGCGGGAGCCGGTGCTCGATCGCCATCTCGACGCCGTCGATCACGTGGTTCTGGATGATCGTGGCCGACACCCGGGGCTCGAGCTCGTCGTGGGGGTTGGCGATGCCCTGCTGGTTCTCGATGAAGAAGTGGGGCTGCCGGACCTTGCCGATGTCGTGGTACAGGCCCGCCACGGTGCCGAGCAGCGGATCGGCGCCGATGGTGCGACACGCACGCTCGGTGAGCGAGGCGACCATCACCGAGTGGTTGTAGGACCCCAGCGCCTTGGTCTCGAGCTCGCGCAGCAGGGGGTGGTTGCGGTCGGCGAGATCGAGCAGCGCCGTGACCGTCGGCAGGCGGAACATCGTCGCGAAGAACGGCAACGCTCCCTGCACCACCAGCGCGGTGACCAGGCCGTTGACCGCACCCGCCGCCACCGCCACCCACAGCTCGTCCCTGGGGCCGAACACCAGCACCACCACGGCGGCGACCAGCGGATAGGACAGGCCCGCTCGCAGCGTCGCCGACCTGAGGTCGGAGCGCTTCGCGATGGTGGTGGTCAGCGGGACGCTGAGCAGGACCACGATCGCGGCGAACAGCGCGACCGAGCCCGCGTCGGGCCGCACCAGCAGAACCAGCACCGACGCCGGCAGCATCGTCGCGATCCCGATGACGGGATGGACCAGCAGGGCGATCAGCATCGCCAGGGCACCGGCGGGGACCGCGAAGAGCCACCCGGCCGAGGTGGCGTCGACGACCGCGGTGACCCCAACGACCAGCAGGGCGTAGGAGACCACGAGCAGCGCCAGCAGCAGCAGCTTCTTGCCGGTGACCCATACCACCGGCTGCATCCGGGACAGGTAGATACCGGCCACCCCGCTGACGAGCAGCATCGCCGCGGTCGCCGCCAGCCAGGCGCGCCACGGGCCTCCGCCCGTGAGCCCCAGCTCCTCGACCGCCCGGGCCTGCCGGGGGGTCACGACGTCCCCGGCGCGCGCGATCACCTCGCCGGGGCGCCAGGTCTCGGTGACCTCTTCGACGCTCTCCGCAGCCCGTTCGCGCGCGGCCGAGGTGGCATCCGGATCGACGGTGACGGTCGGGCGCATGTACTGCTCGAGCACCGGCAGCGTGATCCGCGTCGCGGCGTCGCCGGGCAGGTTGCGCAGCGCGAACTCCACCGGCAGCGTCTCCGCCAGCAGGTCCTCGACATCCTCCTCCGCGACCCGCTGGCGGGCCAGCTCCTGGGCGATCGAGATCGTTTCGCGTTCGACCATGTCCAGTTCGCTGCCCGACAGCCCGACCAGCGCGTCGACCACGTCCTCGTCGAGGTCGGGCTCGAGCACGGAGAGGGCCTCGCGCTGCTGCCTGGGACTGGGCGGAGAGGACACCGGGCCGCTGCCGTCGGTCTCCGGCTCGGACACCTCCCGCGTCGCGACGAAGACCTCTCGGACGTCCCGGACGATGGCGGACTGTGCCTCCCCGTCCGGGGTCAGCACGGGCTCCACGCTCTCGGCCGCGGTTCGGCGGGCCGTCTCGGTCGCCTCGTCGTCGGTCACCTGCACGAGCCGCTCGGCGAAGATCGTTCGTGGAGCGGGCTCGTCGACGCGGACCGGTGACTCGTCGGCGACCGCACCGATCGCGACGAAGATCGGTACCAGCAGCACGACCAGCCCGGCCGCAACGAGACGCTGCAGCAGCAGGGAACGGTCGCCGAGGTCCACGGTGCTCCTGCGCTGTGTCGCTGCCGAGGGCAAGGTCCACCCGCAGCGGCCAAAGGCCGCAGCAGCGGGCGGCACACAGTGTCGCGCATACGACCGGGATCCGCCCACCGAGGCCGAACCCGGGTGGTGACCGGACCACCGGAGGGTGAGCGTCGGCCCCGCCGTTCGCGCAGGGCGTTGTGGGCAGGGGGCGACGGTCCACGGCCGCCGTGGCCGATGCGCCCGACCCGGTTACGCTGCGCGCTGAACGCCCACCCGAGCACGCGAGGCGCCTGTGGACAGCATCGACCCGTCACCGTGGGTCGTCCTCGACCGTGACGATTGGGCCGCGCTGGCGCCGGCCACGCCGCTGACGCTGACCGAGCAGGACCTCGAGCAGCTCCGCGGGATCAACGAGGACATCTCGTTGAGCGAGGTCGCCGACGTCTACCTCCCCCTGTCCCGGCTGCTGCACCTCTACGTGGCCGCGACCCAGGACCTCCATCGGGCGACCGACACCTTCCTCGGCTCGCTCGCCGCGAAGGTGCCCTTCGTGATCGGCGTGGCCGGCTCGGTCGCGGTCGGTAAGTCCACGACCTCACGGCTGCTGCAGGCGCTGCTGCGGCGCTGGCCCGAGCACCCCGAGGTGGCGTTGGTCACCACCGACGGGTTCCTGTACCCCAACGCCGAACTCGAACGGCGGGGGCTGCTGGACCGCAAGGGCTTCCCGGAGTCCTACGACACCTCCGCGCTGGTGCGTTTCGTCGGGCAGGTGAAGGCAGGGGTCCCGGAGGTCGGGGCGCCGGTGTACTCCCATCTGCACTACGACGTGCTCCCCGACCAGCAGGTCGTCGTGCGGCAACCCGACATCCTCATCGTCGAGGGACTGAACGTCCTGCAGACGGGCTCGGATGGTGCCCGGCCGGTGTTCGTGTCCGACTTCTTCGACTTCTCGATCTACGTCGATGCCGACGAGGAGCACATCGAGCGGTGGTACATCGAGCGCTTCCGGCGGCTGCGCGACACCGCCTTCCGCGACCCGCGGTCGTACTTCTCGCGGTACGCGACGCTGACCGACAGCGAGGCCGACCGCACCGCGGCGGGGATCTGGACGCAGATCAACGGGCGCAACCTGGTGGAGAACATCCTGCCGACCAGGACCCGCGCCGATCTGATCCTTGGCAAGGGCCCCGACCACGCCGTGCAGCGGGTCTGGCTCCGCAAGCTGTGACGCTGCCGGGCCGCAGCGGGTACGGGACCGGTCCTCGGCTCAGCCCCGTGCCGCGGACCCCGGCACCTCGGCGGGTGCCCGCCCTAGCGGTCGCCAGGCGGCGATGACCCCACGGATCGCCGTGACCAGCGCCAGCGGCTGGTCGAGCAGCAGGTGGTGGTGGGCGAAGGGCACGTCGAGGATCGGCACACCCCCCTCGGCGGCCGGTGCCCCCGCGAGGAGCTCGGCCATGTGCGCGCGGACATCGGCGTCGACGATCGCGGACTCCTCGCCGTTGACGATGGCCATCCGGCACCCCGCCCGGGCGAGCTCGTCCCCGAACTGGCTCGGATGGGACGGCCCGGTCCGGGCGGTGAACACCCGCGGGTCGAACTTCCAGGTCCAGCCATCGGCACCCCGGCGCAGGCTGTGCCGAGCGATGTGGTCGAGCAGCCAGACGTTCTCGCACGGCTGGGGTGGCACGAGATGGAAGTGCTGCACCGCCGTGTCGAGGTCCGGGTAGGTCTTCGGGGCCCGGAACATCCGCCCACCGCGACCCTCCTCGGACTCCGGGTCGGGCCGACGCACCGGCGCGTCGAGGACCACGGCTCCCGCCAGCGCCGGGCCGTGGCGGGCGGCGAGCACGATCGTGATGAACCCACCCATCGAGTGCCCGACCACCAGCGGCCGTCCGCTCCCGCCCCCGTCGGCGGCCGCGGCCAGGATCTCCTCCGCCCACTGCTCGCCGTCGTAGGCCTCACGCCATCCGCTGTCACCGTGGCCCGACAGGTCGACCGCCACCACACGGTGGGAGCGGGCCAGGCTCGGGGCGACCGCGGTCCACCACCGCGCGTGCGCCGCCCCACCGTGGACCAGCACGAGCGTCGGATCGCGTCGTGCACCCCAGGCGATCCAGTGGACGGGTGCACCCGCCACCGTGACCACCCCCTCCTCGGTCGGGGTCGCCAGCGCCTGGCGGAACCACTGCGGGGCCCCGAGGTCGCCGGCGTGCGACTCAGCGGGCATCGGCTCCACAGGCACCTCCAGCATCGGACCTGCCGAGGCTAACCCGCGACCGCCGGCGGCAGGCACCGCCGCCGTGACCGGCCGAGGACGGCGCGGCCCGACCGGGCACCACCGCTCCGATAGCGTGCGGCGGCGGTGCCCGCACCCTTCCGACCCGCGACCTTCCGACCCGCGACCTCGAGGCCCCGTGTCCACGTTCCCGGCGCCCCCGCGCCACGGCCCGTCGCCCTCGGCGGCCAGGTTCGCCCCCGTGGACGTGGTCCTGCTGGTCGGCCTCAGCGCGATGTGGGGCCTGTCCTTCCTGTTCATCGAGGTCGCGCTCCGCCAGCTCGGTCCGCTGTGGATCGTCACCGGCCGGACCGCCATCGGCGGGGCGGTGCTGCTGTCGGTGGTGGCGATCCGGGGTGGACTGCCACGAGGCCGGGACCTGTGGCGACGGCTGCTGCTGCTCGGGGTCGTCAACAACGCCCTGCCGTGGACGGCGATCGCCTGGGCGCAGCAGCGTCTGCCCTCGGGTCTCACCGGACTGCTGATGGCCATCGTCCCCACCACCACGCTGCTGGTCGCCGCCGCCGTCGGACTGGAACGCATCACCCCGCGCCGCCTGCTCGGGCTGGTGCTGGCCATGACCGGTGTCGCGGTGATCGTCGGGGGCGACGTCGAACAGCCCGGGCGGGTCGTGGCGGTGCTGGTCGTGCTGCTCGCGACCCTGGGCTACGCCGCCGGCGCGGTCTTCGCCAAGAGCCAGGTCTCCGGGCGGGCACCACCGGTCACGATCGCGACCGGGCAGGTGCTGAGCGCCGCCGCGGTGACGTTGCCTCTCGCGTGGCTCGTGGAGGGCGCGCCCGACCTTCGCGCCCTCGACGCGAGCACGATGGCGTCCGTGGGCCTGCTCGGGGCCCTGGGTACCGGGCTCGCCTTCCTGCTCTTCTACACCCTGGTGGCCCGGGTCGGTGCGACCAATGCGACGCTGACGACCTACCTGATCCCGATCGTCGCGGTGGCGGCCGGCACCGTGCTGCTCGGCGAGCGCCTGGGGCTCGGCGCCCTGGCCGGTGGGGCGCTGATCCTGCTCGGGATCGCGCTCGCCCAGCACGTCACGACCCGTGAGCGACCGACCGGCCACGCGTGAGGTCGTAGCCTGTGGGGTGACCGCACCCGCGGCCGAGGAGTCCCCGGATGAGCGACGACCGTGGCCCGCTGGCCCGGCAACGCCTGCTGTGGCTCGCCTTCCTGGTCGGGGTGGTGGCCCTGGCCACGATCCTGACCGTCGTCGTGGACGTGACACCGTCGCTGCCGCCTGCGCTCCCGCTCGCGCTGGCGGCGACGATCGGGGCGGCCGCCGTGCTGGCCGCGGTCGCCATCGACCGCGTCTTCGCCGCGACACCGCCGTCGGACGACACCGCGGCGGTCGCGGAGCTGCGCACACGTATGGTGCTGCAGGCGGTGATCGCCGAGACGGTGGTGCTGGTGACCACGATCCTTGCGGCGATGATCGGTCCACGCTGGAACGTCGCGATCGGTGGGCTCGCCGCCGTGGCGATCCTGCTGCGGGTGCGACCGACCAGCACCCGCCTGCACCGCTTCGATCGGGCGTGGCAGGCTGCCGGCGCCGACGTCTCGCTGATGCGGGGCTTCGCCGCGTCCGGGGCGGCACGCCCGAGCGACCGTCCTGGCGGCCCGACGGACCATCCCGGGACCGCGTGACCACCGAACCCGGTCCGGCGCGCCCGGACCTGCAGACAAGGAAGCACCATGGCCACCGAGTACGACGCGATCCTGCTGGTGTCCTTCGGCGGGCCGGAAGCGCCCGAGGAGGTCATCCCCTTCATGGAGAACGTGACCCGCGGACGCGACATCCCCCGCGAGCGACTCGAGGAGGTCAGCCAGCACTACTTCGGCTTCGGCGGCCGCTCGCCCATCAACGATCAGAACCGGGCCCTGCAGGCCGCCCTGCAGGAGCTCCTCGACGCGGAGGGTCCGGCGCTGCCGGTCTACTTCGGCAACCGCAACTGGCACCCGCTGCTGCCGGACACGCTGGCCCGGATGCGTGACGACGGCGTGCGCCGCGCGATCTGCTTCGTCACCTCGGCCTACTCGTCCTACTCCGGCTGCCGGCAGTACCGGGAGAACCTGGCCGAGGCCCGCGCCGAGGTGGAGGGGGCCCCGGAGCTCGACAAGCTGCGGGTCTACTACAACCACCCGGGGTTCCTCGAACCGCAGGTGGACCTCATCCTGGCGGCGCTCGAGGAGCTGCCGGAGCAGGCCCGGGAGGGTGCCAACGTCGTGTTCACGACCCACTCGATCCCGCGCACCATGTCGCGGCACTGCGACTACGAGACGCAGCACTACGAGGCTTGCCGGATCGTGATGGAGCTGCTGGCCGAACGTGCGCCATTGCCCGACGGTGCGGAGCGCCCCTGGCAGCTGGTGTTCAACTCCCGGTCGGGTCCGGAGTTCGTCCCGTGGCTCGAGCCCGACATCAACGACCACCTCGCCGATCTCGCCAAGCAGGGCGTCAGCGGCGCGGTCTGCGTCCCGATCGGGTTCATCTCCGACCACATGGAGGTGATCTACGACCTCGACGTCGAGGCGGCGGGGACGGCCGAGGAGCTCGGCCTGCCCTTCGCCCGTGCCGCGACGGTCGGCACCGACCCGCGTTTCGTCGCGATGGTGCGCGAGCTGGTGCTCGAGCGGGCCGAGGACGCCCCGGCGCGAGCGCTCGGGACCCGTGGCCCGAACCACGACGCGTGTCCCATCGACTGCTGCTTCACCCCCGGCCAGGAACCCAGGGACGTGGTCGCCGCCGCGCCGGCACGCGGGCGGCCCGGCAGCTGAGCTCCACCACCGGGCCGGGCCGCTGTCCGCTGGAGCCGGCGCGACCGGTTGGTTACCGTGGGCAGGGCTCCGGGGAGCGAGCCGACACGCAGCGCCCACCAGACCAGGAGGCCACGATGACCACCCGTCAGACGCCGCAACCCCGTCGCGGCCCCGACGCCGTCATGGCCGCGGTCGAGGCATTCGAGGTCAGCCAACGCCTCGACGAGCCGGACGGCTCCTACCACTCCACCGGCGACCTCGACCTGACGTGGGCGCGCGACCGCATCGACACCGCGCGCCGAGCCGCCGCGGCGGACGTGGTCACCCCCGAGGAGGCGCTGGAGTGGCTGGCGGCCACCGTCACCGACGAACGCACCGACGAGCCGGAGATGGACGAGGCGCCGGACGGCAGCTGACCGTCACCGGCGGGCCATCGCCAGCGGCCACGGCGCTACCGTTGCCGCCATGGAACTCGTCCTCGTCCGTCACGCCCAGCCCGAGTGGAACCGCGGCCGTCAGGCCCAGGTCGACCCCCGCCTGACCGACCTCGGCCAGGCCCAGGCCGAGCGGCGCCCCCCCCCCCCCTGCCACACGCGGCCCGGCGCCGGCGGGGGGTCGGGCGGCCCCCCGGGCGCCGCCG
>Ga0081527_100648_pt1 | contig 13239 bp, 7 predicted proteins | sample HotLakmasection5_FD_70992 | JGI IMG/M metagenome (GOLD analysis project Ga0081527, IMG submission 70992) | Hypersaline microbial mat communities from Hot Lake, Washington, USA - Section #5 (SPADES assembly) (version 2) | ecosystem: Environmental > Aquatic > Non-marine Saline and Alkaline >... | reverse complement strand
TAATAGGCCTGCATCAACTCGCGCGGCACCCAGTCGTGAAACAGAAAGTTGTCGGCTAGACCGCGATCCACGATGTCCTGCTCGACCGATTGGTAGAAGTCGCGCAGTTCCGCCGAATGCTCGGACTCGTGCCATTGCGGTGCCAGCGCCAGCACATTCGTGATTCCATGCCGGTGAACAAGCTGGTCAACAACGGCGATTGTCTGGCGCAGCCCTTTGCTCTCTTCGGGGCGGTGTGGATGCAACACCACCGGCCTGCTGCCCGGTTGCAGCGGGATGATGTCCAGCAGATCGCCGGGTGGTGTCGGTTTGAAGCGATCCCAGTCGATGCCGTTGGGGATAACCTGCATGCGCGACGCCAGTTCCGGGAAGAAGCGACCTGCCGTGTGCTGGTAGTACTGGCGCGAGTACTCCGAGATGAGGATCAACTGGTCGCCAGTAAACGAAAAGCTGCTGATGAGCGTCTCCGGATAAACGTTGTCTCGCAGCGAGACGACGGTCGGCACATGGCGGTAAACATAAGGAAACAGGAACTCGCCGTCATGCAGATAGAAACGGTCTGCTGCCTGCAGGACTTCGCCCATTTCGTACACAATGCTTGCCAGGTCGTAAGCCGGTACCGCGTAGGGCTGGGGGAATGGCTGTTTGAACGGCAGCGACGGCAGTACCTCGACGCGATCATGCCAATGGAACCGGTTCTGCGATTCCGGCACGCGCGTGCAGATCACCTGAACATCGTGGCCAAGCTGGCCAAAGTGAATGGCAATATTGTACAGATGCTTGGATGCCCCGCCGGTAATGTAATCAGGGAACAACGGATTGATAGAAAACATTACAATACGCACAAGCGTATCCTTTTTATCGATGTTGGTGGGCCAGTATGTTATGCTTGGGTTATTCTACATCAGGCAATCCATCCAGGAGGTAAGCAGACCATGAGTCATCCAGCTATCGACACACAGATTACGTTCATCTACACCAGCGACCTGGGGCGCAGCGCCGCTTTCTATGAGCGAACAATGGGCCTGGAACTGTGGCTGGACCAGGGGAGCTGCCGCATTTACCGCGTTAGCGGCAGCGGCCTGTTGGGGGTGTGTCAGGCGAGCGATGCCTCAAAGGGTGCCGTGAAGCGGGGACCGCAGCAAAATGTCATCCTGACCATCGTCACTGCGGATGTCGATGGCTGGTACGATCACCTGCGTGGCGCCGGTGTCACCTTCGAAAAGCCACCGCAGCAGAACGATACGTACCGCATCTATCACTGTTTCCTGCGCGATCCGGAAGGCTATCTCATCGAGATACAGCGTTTCCTTGATGTACCTCACCAGCCAGAATAGATTAGAGTAGCATTCGAGTCGCTGGTCTGCACTTTGCCGGCGGAGTTATACTCAATCAGCATAGAACGAAACGATTGGTACTCTGAAACACATGAGCCAGACAATTGAAATGCCGTTGTTCCCACTCAACACGGTTCTTTTCCCTGGGATGCCGCTCAACCTGCACATCTTTGAGGACCGTTATAAAATCATGATGAGCGAGTGCATCGAAAAGCGCAGACCATTCGGCGTGGTGCTCATCGCCCAGGGAGAAGAGGCGCTCGGCCCACTGGCGGACCCGTACTTCATCGGCTGTTCGGCACAGATCGTGCAGGTGCAGCCGCTGGGCCAGGGCCAGATGAACATCATGGCGGTGGGCAAAGAACGCTTTCAGATCGTCTCGCTGGACCGCGACACGCGCCCCTACCTCACCAGTATGGTGGAGCCGTTTCCTATCCGCGACACCGACCACGAACAGACACTCGCCAACTCGACACGGGTGCGTGCCTGGCTCAAACGTTACCTGGAGATTCTCAAACGCACCGGCCAGATCGAAGTCGATGTGAATCAGATGCCTAACAACCCGGTCGCCCTGGCTTATCTGTCGGCAGTGCTGCTGCAGATTCCACTGTCACAAAAACAGGAACTGCTGGCGATGTCCGTCGTCCATGAACTGCTGGCCGAACTACGCAGCATTTACAGGCGCGAAGTATCACTGCTCGATACGCTGCTGGACCCACCCGACGATGACGCAGACGACGAAGCGACCTATTCGCTTAACTGAGCATCTGACAGCCGCGTTCAACCGCTCTACAGTCACGACCGCGCATTTGTCCTCAGCAGCCAGCATTTGCCTGGGGTGCACCTGTGCCAATCAGCAAAGTTGGTTACAATACAGGTGTTATCATCTCAAACCTGAAAGACTTCCGGATGCACGCTAACGACTTCACTCAACTCATCCACGAGATCGGCCAGCGTCAGGCGCTTGTCAAATCGTATCTGGCCGCGCCGCAGAACCGGATCAGCTTTACTTACAAACATTTGGAAGACGCCGTCTACAGTTATATCAACGCGGGTGGCAAATCGCTGCGTCCGGCGGTGCTGATGTTTTGCTGCGGAGCTGTGGGCGGCGACGAACAGATCGCCATCCCTGCCGCCGCCGCTGTCGAGTTGTATCACACATTCACGCTGGTCCATGACGACATCATCGACCGCGACGAGATGCGGCGCAGCGTCCCGACCGTCCATTACGACTTCGCCCGTCGCGCACGCGCCGAACTGGGCATGGACGATGCCACCGCCGACCATTACGGGCTGGCGATTGCCATTCTGGCGGGCGATATGCAGCAGGGTTGGGCAGCTTCCCTGCTGCCCGATCTTTATTTCCACTATGGTCTGCCCGCCGAACTGGCGCTGGTGCTGGTCCGTGAGCTGTTCCGACAGGTACAGATCACACTGATTAACGGCGAAACGGTCGATATTCTGCAGGCCGAAACGCCGGTGGAGCAGCTCAACGAGCAGCAGGTACTGGACATGCTCTGGCAAAAAACCGGCTCGCTGTATGCCTTCGCAGGCCGGGCTGGCGCGGCTATCGGCCTGCGACTGCCCACCCTGGAACACCCTGTCGTCACCGCTATTGGCAAATTCACCGGGGAGTGCGGCATCGCCTTCCAGATTCAGGACGATGTGCTGGGGGTGGTCGGCGATCAGAAACGCATGGGCAAGCCGGTCGGCTCGGATATCCGTGAGGGCAAGCGTACTATTATTGTCCTGCACAGCCTGGAACGCATGTCAGCGGCCCAGCGCCAGTTTGCGTTGAGTGTCCTCGGCAACCGGGAAGCTTCCGACAGCGACATCGAAGAGGTGGTCGATCTGCTGGACCAGACCGGCGGCATCCAGCATGCCCGTGACCTGGCCCGGCATTACGTCCAGGATGCGCTGGAGCATCTGAGAATCCTGGACGATACGCCACAAAAATCCTTGCTCAGATCGTGGGCCGATTTCATCATTCAGCGGGATTTGTGACGATACCGTCGGTGGTAATCAGGCCAGGCCATTGGTATCATTGAGCCACGGCCAGCTTGCACATTTCATTAAGAAGCAAACGAAATAGGTGATTTTCGTACCAATTTTGTTACAAGGCTTTGATTAGAGCCTGATTAATGGTTATACTTAAGTATAATACGTAAGGGGTGAGACCAGTCCTATCATTGAATACCGGGCGGTTGAGGCTGTAGCCGGTTTTCACTGAGCTGACATTGAAAAAACCCAAATACCGGCTGGAACACGATGAAGACTAACTCCATAGACGCTACAGCTCTCTATCTCTGTTATGATGATGGCGGGGCAGAACTGGTTTTTCAGCTTGCGTTCGACCTGACCAACGCGGGCTTCGACGTCACTAGTGAAAAGTCCGCGCATGATACCTCTCTTATCGACGCCGTCCATTATGGTATACAGCATTACGACGCAGTGCTGCCAGTGTTTCCCCGCCTGACCACCGAAGACGACACTCTGCTGCACGAACTTGCCAACAGCCTTCATCGAACTGATGCGCATACCGTATTCCCGCTGATGCTGCACAGCCATACGCCACAGCCAGTTATCGAGGCCAGCAGCGCGGTCAACTTCACACACTGGCGCGACGAATATCGCTACCAGCAGAGCCTGGATGTGCTGTGCGAAATGCTGGCCCAGCAGTTCCCCTCCAGCGGTGAGCACGCGCCGTCGCTGCACATTCGTTATCTCAACACATTGCAAGCACAGGTCGGGCGCTACAAGAGCTTGTTGGCGGCATTGAGTCCGCGCCCCCTGAAAACCAGCAAACCTGGCGAACGACACCCACTCCATTCACAGAGTATGTGGGGCCTTACCGCCAACTTCGAGCTGACATCCAGCAAGGACGGCGAATCTGTCGCCACTGGCTATCAACTGCCACAGCTCGTGGACGCTTACCCGCGCTGCCTCATCACCGGAGACACGGGCGCCGGCAAGACGACCGCGCTTTACCGGCTGCTGCTGGAAACCGCTCGTGCCAGCCAATCGCGGCCAGATGAGTTTCCGCTGCCGCTATTTATTCGACTGGCCTGGTGGACCAGCAGCGACTCGCTTGAGGATTTTATTCGCAGTTGCTGGCCGTTCAGCAGCGACCCCTTGCCGCTAATCGCGTCCGGGTCGGTTCAGCTTCTGGTCGATGGGCTGGACGAACTGCCAGAACCATTCGACGAGCGCTGGCAGGCCCTGCACAAGTGGCTGCACGCCCTCGAAGGTCCGTCTCGCATCATCATCACCTGCGATACAGCCACCGCCGCCACACTCGATTCCGGCCTGCCGGTCGCTCGCCTGACCCCAGCCGAGCCGGTGCGCCTGCGCCAGTACGCCAACACCCATCTGGATGCAGACACCGCCAAGCAGTTACTGGCCAAAATCCTGCCAGCAGACGACCCGGACCAGCAGCCCGCGCTGCTCCGACCGGCGCAGAACGCTCTGTATCTGGCCGTGATGGTAGCCATGACCCAGGACATCCAGCAGCCACCTATTCCGCGCCAGCCAGGACTGCTCATGCAGCGGTTAGTCGAGTCGCTGTGGCAGCGCGAATCATACACCGGCAGGCTGGTCGAAACCGATGAGGTATTCGATGCCCTGAGCTGGCTGGCCGCGTCCATGCTCGACGACGGGCTAACGACCTGCGCCACCTACGACTATGCGCTGGATCGCCTAGGCAGCGATGCGATTTTACAGGCGGGATTAGGTTCCTACCTGTTGTTCATGAGCCAGCAGCGCGTCAGTTTCTGCCATCCACTGGTGCGCGACTACTTCGCCGCGCGCTATCTGCTGCAGGATGGCGTCTACACCCGGCTGATGCGCGCCCATTTCACTCCAGGCGGCCAGCGCATCCCCTGGAAGTGGGATCGCGCCATCATACAATGCAGCGCCCTGGCCGACGACCGCGATGCCATACTGCGTGACGTGGCCGAGGTCAACCCGTATCTGGCGCTGGACTGCCTGACCAACGGCACGACCGTCTCAGAGCAGGTGCAGCGCGATGCCATCCGCCGGCTGCTGGCCTTTACTGCCGCCGATGATCGCCCACACCTGCCGCAGATTATGCAGCTTCTGCGCCAGACGGCAGACTCGCAGCTCTTATCAAAGCTGCTGGAAGAACTCCACAGTGATCTGACCCACGCCCAAGCACAGGACAAGGAAATCGAAATGTCATCGCGAAACCTGGGGCCGGGTATCGTCCAACAGCTCATCGACGCTTTACGACGCGAAAACTGGACGCGCCGTCGTGGCGCGGCCTGGTCTTTGGGCAAGTTGCAGGAGACCGCCGCCATCCCCACCCTCATCGAAGCACTGCGAGACGAAAACAGCAGTGTTCGCAAAGAAGCCGATTTAGCTCTGGCCCGCATTGGCAAAAAGGCGCTGCCTCATCTGCGGCAGTTTCTGCACGACCCAGCGCCAGAGATGCGCGCGGCGGTCATTAAGGTGCTGGGCCGCATCGCTGACGAGAACGCCGTAGCCGATCTCATCGCCTGCCTGCCCGATGAAGCCTGGTCCGACATGGAAGAGGTACGGGTCTGTGACCTGGCTGCTGCCGCCCTGGAGCGCATTGGTACCGAGGACGCGCTGCAGGCCGTCGATAGCTGGCGACATAGCCCACCGGTCCCCAGAGTACGCCCGTCGGCCCAGGCCAGCAACGTCCAACCAGCCCAACACGCCGCTGACGACGACAGCCAGGATGAGCTACAGGTTTACATCGCCGAACTGGCAGACGACGAATGGCCGGTTCGGCGCAACGCCGCCAAAAAGCTGGCCGAAACCCGAGACAATCGCGCTATTCCGTATCTGCTGACCGCACTGGAAGACGAGGACAGCCAGGTTGTCTGGACCGCTGTTCGCGGCCTGGAACGCTTCCGGGGCAGCGAGGTCATCGAGGGGCTGCTGCGCGCCCTGGAACATCCGGAGCATGTCGTCGTCGATACCGCCGCCGAGGCGTTGAGCAAATTCGGTGATGAAGCGGTGCCTTACCTGATCGCCGCCATCAGCAATCCAAACACCAATGTACGCGGCGATGCCATCGAGGCGCTGGGCAGCATCGGCAACGAGGACGCCATTCCGCACCTGGTCGATGCGCTGGAGGACACCAGCACCCTCGACCGCGAAGGCAGCACCACCATCGGCGATCTGGCCGCTTTAGCCCTGGAACGCATCGGGACCGATAAAGCGCTGTTCGCGCTGAATCAGTGGCGCCAGCAGGAACAGGGTATGGCTCTGCCGGTTGCCGATGACGAACTGCCCGACTCGTCACCGTCGCTGCTGGCCATGGATGCCATGAGTACATCACAGTCAATCAGCGCGCAGCGGGCCGCCGTACTCGACTTTCTGGACCAGCTCGGCGATGGCGACTGGGACAGCCAGCAGCAAGCCGCGCTCAGGCTCCGCGAGCATGTTTTGCAGCTCAAAGAACAGCAGGACTTACAGGCAATCGAACGCCTGACATCGGCTTTGAGCAAACGCGAAACCGTCGTCCGCTGGATGGCCGCCGAAGCGCTGGCATGGTTAGGAGACAGCAGCGCGACCCCTGCGCTGATTGAAGCACTGGATGACACCAGTTGGAACGTGCGGCTGGCCGCTGTCCGCAGCCTGATGGAGATCAAAGACCCGGCTGCTATACCCGGCCTGCTCAAAGTGCTGAAAGACGACAATCAGTTGGTGCGGGAGACCGCCGCCGAGACGCTGGGGCGCATTGGCAACCCGGCAGCCAGCAGCGCCCTGATTGCCGCCTTAAGTGACCGTGACAGCTTTGTGAGACGGGCCGCAGCCACCGCGCTCGGCAGAGTCGGTGACCGGGCAGCGGTACCCCACCTGCTCCAATGGTTGCAGGATGACAGCGACTATGTCCAGTGGGCAGTTATCGTCGCCCTGGGCAAGCTCAAAGACGAGCGGGCCGTCCCTGGTCTGATCGCCAAACTGGACGATCAGCGGCAGCCCGGCCCGGAAGAGAAACGGATGTGCGATATCGCCGCCGAAGCACTGCTCAACATTGGAACCGATGAGGCACGTTCCGCTGTTGACCAGTGGCGGTCGAATTCCACATAAGGACTGCTTCGGATCACGGCAGCATTCCATCACAGTAAAGGACGTTTTTTATGCGCCTGTTTCTTTGTTACGCTCGTGTAGATAAACCAATCTGTATCCAGATCGCCGATAAACTGTCTATTCACGAGGTCTGGTACGATCAGCGTCTGTATGTCGGCCAGCACTGGTGGCGGGAAATCCTGCACCGGCTGGATTGGTGTGAGGTTTTCATTTACCTCCTTTCGCCGGATTCGATCAACTCCAAGTATTGTCGTGATGAGTTTCGTATCGCACGCGACTCGGGGCGTTATATCATACCCGTGCTCATTACGCCCGACGACGAGACCCCGCTGCCAGAAGAACTGGGCGAGATTCACTACGCCGACTTCAGCAAGGGCATCACACCGGAGGCTGTCGCCACGCTGCTCAACGCTATTCATCTCATCGAGCGTGATGGCGTGACCGTCGCCAACGGCGGCCTGCAGCTCACCGTTCAGGACCGGTTCCCGCCGCAGCGCGACGTGACCGAGATTATCGCCGAGGCGGCTAAAGCGCTCGACGATGAGCGCTACGATCATGCCATCCACCTCATGGAGCGCCATAAGAAGGATTTCGAGGCGTGGCCCATGCTGCCTTACGATGAAATCCTCATCGAGGCCAAGCGCCGCCTGGACAAACAGACGCGCGAGCGCGAAGCGGCCCGGCTTTACCGGCCCATTGCCGAGCTGGTGCAGCATAAAGCCACACGCCGGTTTGGCTTCGAGGCGTTCAAGGTGTTCCGCAAGAGCTACCCGGATTATGATCCGGAAAACCTGGTCGCCTACTTTACCCGGCACCGCCCTGGCAATCCGCCACCGACACGTCGCTATACCCTGCCGATGCTGGAATGGTGCCCGATACCGGGCAGTCACAGCGACCAGCCCGCCCTGGAGTCAGGCCGCTTCGCCATCAGCAAGTATGCGATCACCAACGAGCAGTTCAATGAGTTTATCAGAGCCAGCGACGGCTACTCGCAGACGCGCTGGTGGGACTTTTCGCTGGAAGCGCTCAAATGGCGCGAGGAAAACCCTGCGCCCATGCCAGCCAACACGCCGTCCAACCACCCGCGCACCAATGTCAACTGGTACCAGGCGATGGCGTTCTGCCGCTGGTTGAGCTACAAATCGGGCCTGACGATTACGCTGCCCACGTCCAGGCAGTGGCAGCGAGCCGCCAGCGGAGACAAGCGCCGCCTGTATCCCTGGGGCAACAAGTTTCACACCAACTGCGCCAATACCAAAGAGTCCGGCATCAACTCGACGACGCCAGTGAACGCCTATCCCAACGGCGCCAGCCCGTATGGTGTGTACGGCATGGCGGGTACATGCTGGGAATGGTGCCTGCACGCCGGCCCCGTCGACTCCAATAAGCGCGAAGGCGACAACGTGCGCGCCATTCATGGCGGCTCGTACATCAGCAGCGCTGACCGCGCTCGCATCGGCTTCCACTACAATCTCAACCCGGAATACCTGTTCTCCAGCATCGGCTTTCGGGTTGTGCGGCTGCCATCATGAGCAGGTTGCCACCAGCAACAAAAACGCGAACCGCTGTCATCGCCAAATAAACGACAGCGGTTCGCGCATGAGGTCCGGCCCGGATTCTGGCCCGGCTCAGGACATCGTGTATAACCCCGTATAGACGCCGCCCTGCGCCAGCAGTTCCCGATGGGTCCCCATCTCGACAATCTCACCGTGATCCATGACCACAATCAGATCAGATGACACAATCGTGCTCAGGCGATGGGCGATTACAAAACTGGTGCGCCCTTCCAGCAGACGCCCCAGCGCCTGCTGAATGACCTTTTCCGTCTGGGTGTCGATGTTGCTGGTCGCTTCGTCCAGAATCAGAATGCGAGGATCGGCCAGCAGCGCGCGCGCGAACGAAATGAGCTGCTTCTGCCCGGCAGAGAGCATCGATCCACCCTCGCGGACCTCGCTGTTGTAGCCGTCGTCCATGCGGGTGATGAAGTCATGCGCGCCGACAGCTTTGGCCGCCTCGATCACCTCGTCATCGGTCGCGTTCAGCCGGCCATAGCGGATGTTATCCATCACCGTGCCGGAGAACAGATACGGCTCCTGAAGCACGACACCCATCTGCCGGCGCAGACTGTCCTGCGCGATCTGGCTCACATCCTTACCGTCAATGAGCAAGCGTCCACTTTTGACATCGTAGAAGCGCAGAATCAAACGAATGATGGTGCTCTTACCCGCGCCGGTGTGCCCCACCAGCGCCACCGTATGACCGGGCGGAATATCGAGATTGACGTTTTGCAGCACGCCGTCATCATCATTGCCACCGCCGTCATACGAGAAGTTCACATTCTCGAATTTTACGTGGCCTTTGATCTGTGGCAGGTCGAGCGCCTTGTCTATGTCCTTAACCTCGATCGGTGTATCCAGCAGGCGGAAAATCTTGTCACCGGCGGCCATTACCGACTGGAAGATGTTATAACGCTGTGCCAGCATACGGATCGGGAAGAAGAACTGATCGATGTACAGCACAAACGTCAGCAGTGTAAAAATCGACATCTCCTGGCGCAGCACCAGCGTCCCGCCCACATAGATCAGCGCGCCGGTCGCCACACCGCCGATCAGCTCGATGCTGGGGAAGAACAGCGCCGCCACCAGCGATGCGCGCACATTCGACGTGCGATGATCCAGGTTAATCTCGTTGGTAAAGCGATCATAGTTAAAGCTCTGACGATCAAAGGCCTGCGTGACGCGGACGCCGTTAAACGCCTCGGAAAGCTCGGCGTTGACGATGGCATTCGTCTCGCGCACTCGCAGGTACGTCCGTCGGGCATGAATGCGCCAGTAATTGGCGATGACAGCCAGCACCGCCATCACCATCAGCGCCACGCCGGTCAGCGGCAGGTTGATAAACAGCATAGTGATAATGATACCCACCAGGATGAGCATATCGCGAAATGTACCCACCACCGCGAAGGTGATCGCCTCGCGCAGTACGGAAACGTCGTTGACCACGCGCGCGATCAGACGGCCTGTTTCGTACTTGGAAAAGAACGACATCGACAGCCGGTTGATGTGCTCAAACAGGTCATCGCGCAGGTCCTGGATAGCGTGCTGGCCGGCTTTGGCCATGAGGATAATCTGAAAACGAAAACCCAGCGCACCCGCCGCCTGCACCAGCAGATAAATCAGCACACCGATTCCGATCAGGGTCAGATCGCCGTTCTGCACACCCTCATCGACCGCCCAGCCGATAATCGGCGGTCCGGCGACGTTGGCAATCACGCTGAACAGCGCGGCGAACATCGCCACATACATTTTGCGCCGGTACGGAGACAGATAGCCCGCCAGGCGCTTGGTTACTTCCCAGTCAAAACCTGCTGAGACTTTCTCATCGGGATCAATAATCGCCGCCATTACACCCTCTTCCTTGATTGCTGCTGCTTAATCGCCGCCGACCTGATCAATAATGGCGCGGAATTCGTCGGTCGCCAGACGGTCATCCGTTTCTGTCTGCTTGGGGAGCTGGCCCAGCGCCGCCAGTTCTTTGCGCACGCGCTCCTGATCGGCCAGTTGCAGATTGTAGACTTCGGTATAATAGCCGTCCTGTTCCAGCAGATTGTCATGCTGGCCACGCTCAACGATGCGACCGTCGCGCAGCACCAGAATCTGGTCGGCATTCTGCACGCTGTTGAGCCGCTGCGCGATAATGAACGTCGTCCGGCCTTCCATGAGGCGTTCCAGCGCCTGCCGGATGAGACGCTCGGTCCGCGTATCGACGCTGCTCGTCGAATCGTCCAGGATGAGAATACGCGGGTTAATCAGCAGCGCCCGCGCGATGGCTACGCGCTGTTTCTGGCCACCGGAAAGGGTTACGCCGCGCTCGCCGACGATCGTATCGTAGCCATTCGGGAATTCGAGGATGAAGTCGTGCGCGTTAGCCGCTTTGGCTGCCGCCACAATTTCCTCCTCTGATGCTTCCGGGCGACCATAGGCGATGTTCTCGCGCACCGTCGCCGAAAACAGCAGCGACTGCTGCAGGACCACGCCCACATGCCGTCGCAGATAGCTCAGGTCCATGTCGCGCAGGTCCACACCATCGACAGTGATGCGCCCGGTATTCACATCGTAGAAGCGTGAGATGAGGTTTACCAGCGAACTCTTGCCGGAGCCAGTCGGCCCCAGCACGGCGACCACCTGGCCCGGCTGCGCGTCGATGTTGATGTCGTGCAGCACTTCCTGGGTTGTGCCCTCATACGTAAAGCTGACGTTCTCGAAGCGCACATGTCCTCGCATGGTTTCCGGGGCGACAGCGTCCTGCTTGCTGGTGATGGTCGTCGGTGCATCCAGGATTTCAAACACGCGGCGGGCACTGCTCACAGCCTGCGTCAGCAGCAGAATGATGAAACCCAGAAAACGGATCGGCTGGGCGATGAGCAGCACATAGGCATTGAACGCCACCACAACGCCCACCGTCACCCCGGCGACGCCGTTACGTTCCATCAGGCCACCAAAGAACAACACCAGCGCCGTCGAAAACGCGATGATGAACGCGCTCAACGGCAGGTACGTCCCCCACTCTTTGATGAGGCTGACACGCTCATGATAGAGATGCTCGTTGTCACGCTTGAACTTGTCGATTTCGTACTGCTCACGGTTGAAGGCGCGCACCACCTCGGCCCCCAGGGCGTTCTCCTGGATGATGTTGCCCAGCTTTTGCAGGCGCTCCATAATCTTGCGCCACATCGGGTCCACTTTGAGCGCGAAGCCACGTGAGAAGACCGCCAGTGGAATCAGTGGAATCAGCGCGATGAGTGCCAGCAGCGGGCTGCTGACCATCATCACCCCAATGACGCCGACCAGCAGAATAGCGGTGTTGATACCGTCGATGAGGCCAAAGGCAAAAAAGCGCTGGATTTCATCCACGTCGCTGATGGAACGGGTAATCAGCGTACCGGTCTGCGAACGGTCGTGATACGAAAACGACAGATTCTGCACTTTGTCGTAGACCTGGTTGCGCACGTCATAGGCGATGTAATGCGACAGCCGTTCGCCGTAAAAGCGGTAGATAAACCCGGTGATACCGCGCAGCAGTCCCAGCCCTACCACCAGCAGACCCGCCGCCAGCATAAAGCTGCCCTCACCGCGCTGCAGACCGATGTCAATCACGTCACGCAACACAATCGGGATGGCGATCATCAGCGCGGTACTGCCGATGATGCCCAGAAAAGCCACCACCGCCCAACCCCGGTACGGTTTCAGATAGCCCATCATGCGCACCCAGACAGCGAAACTGCTGGCTTCCTGTTTGTTTGTCTGTTCCTGACTCAAGACGCGCTCCTTATGATCCCAGTCTTCTGGCCGGGGCGAAAAAAAGCTTTCACCGACACGGCCTTGCAGGCAAGGCGTACCGGCCCGTTACTCATGAACCACATCGCTTTAGCAAAACACGCTGGAGAGTTCGCTGCTATCACATGAAGTTATACGACACAGGTTCGCCATCGGCTGCACAGTCAAGCGGTAAGTTCCAGCCGCAGTTTCGATATTACTATAGATTCGGCGTGGTTGGAACTTTCAGGTCTTAAATGGACTTAAAAAGATTCAAATGGCTGCGGGGCGAGCAGCACAACAATGCCCCGGCAGCCATCACTTTTCTGACAACACTCATTTTGGTCAACGCCGTTGCTTGTCAACGCCGCCACAGCACCGCAGACGCCGCGCCCAGCGCAACCCCTGCCGGACCACGCAGCAGCTCGTCGATCATCAGCGACGACGACGCCTTCTTGACGATGTCGCTGTACGACGGATACGGGTGGATGGTCCCCGTAATGCCG
>Ga0081527_100647_pt1 | contig 13391 bp, 14 predicted proteins | sample HotLakmasection5_FD_70992 | JGI IMG/M metagenome (GOLD analysis project Ga0081527, IMG submission 70992) | Hypersaline microbial mat communities from Hot Lake, Washington, USA - Section #5 (SPADES assembly) (version 2) | ecosystem: Environmental > Aquatic > Non-marine Saline and Alkaline >... | reverse complement strand
TTTCAAAAAATCTATATTTAACAAGTGCGCAGGCGTAGCCTGCGCCACCTATAGGGTGGTTGTGGGTGGGGATTATTTTGAAAATTTTAAGTAAGAATTTTTTGTTGCTCCCTTAATAGAGTTTATTATAAGAAAGAGCCCTGTGCTATATTGCAGGGCTCTTTTATTTAAATTAAAGTAATTAAGCGTTAACTGTTAATTTTTTTGCTACCATTTCTGTTGTTTCAGCGAGTCTGGTTGAATAACCCATTTCGTTATCATACCAGGAAATAACTTTTACCATATTATCGCTGATTGTCATTGTTAATGCAGCGTCAACACAGCTTGAGTATGAAGAACCAATAAAGTCTGAGCTTACTAACGGATCTTCAACATATTCCATGATGCCTTTTAATTCATTATTAGCTGATTTTTTAAGTGCTTCGTTAACAGCTTCTTTTGTTACAGGTTTTTCTGTAGTTGCGACAAGGTCAACGATTGAAACGTCAGGTGTCGGAACTCTCATAGCGAATCCGTTTAACTTGCCGTTTAATTCAGGTAATACAAGACCTACAGCTTTAGCAGCTCCTGTTGTTGTAGGAACAATGTTAAGTGCGCCTGCTCTGGCTCTTCTTGGGTCTTTATGCCCGGCATCAAGCATTCTCTGATCGCCTGTGTATGAATGAATTGTTGTCATTAAACCTTCTTTAATGCCGAATTGTTCATGAAGGACTTTAGCTATAGGAGCTAAACAGTTTGTTGTGCAGCTTGCCATTGAAATAATGTTTTGTGTTGCTGCGTCATAGGTGTCTTCGTTGATTCCGAGACAGATTGTGTTGTCAACATTTTTGCCCGGTGCTGAAATAATAACTTTTTTAGCGCCAGCATCCATATGAGCTTTTGCTTTTGTTCCGTCTGTAAAGAACCCTGTTGATTCAATAACCACTTCCACGCCCAAGTTTTTCCATGGAAGCTGTGCAGGGTCTTTTTCTGCATAGAATTTGATTTTCTTGCCGTTTACGATGATACCTTCTTCATAAGCTGATACTTCACCGTTGAATTTTCCCATGATTGAATCATATTTGAATAATAAAGCCGCCTGGTCAGGTGTTAAACCCGGGTCGTTAATAGCTACATAATCAAGTCTGTCAAATGAACCATTACTAACCGCAGCTCTAAGAGTGTTACGACCGATTCTCCCGAATCCGTTTATTGCTACATTTACCATAAAACTAGCCTCTTTACTTCGATATCTCACACTTACACTGACTATATATATTTAAAACATAACAAAAAATCAATAGGTAACAGAAATTAAAGTTATTTTTTTAATGAAAACTGAATTATTTCATTCAGAAAAATAAAGTCTTATAACTCGTAAAAATACCCTGTTAGCCGGGGATTTTTTCTTTGGCATTGGTTAAAGTGATTAAGTATAAAAACAGAGATAATATTATGTTTGATTTTATACCCTGGAAGTCCATGGGAATTGCCGCTCTGGAAACCTTCCTGATATTCTGGATTACAATAATTGTACTCAGGTTTGTAAGTGCAAGGGTTTTTAGCCAGACCAGCCCGGAGTACCTGTTGTTTCTCCTGCTGCTGGCATCGGGGATGTACAGCGGAATTGCCGGGAAAAACCCTTCTGTCTGGAACAGCTTTGCTATAGGCGCAACCCTGTTGATTACTGTTGTTTTACTTAACAAATTCCATTTTCTTAAAAAATTTATAACAGGTAATCCCATAATACTGATGAGCAATGGTCAGCTTAATGATAAAGAAATGCATCGGACTTTAATTGAAGTTGATGACCTTAATAAAATGGCCAGGGAATATGGTTTTTCCTCTTACGAGACTTTTGATACCATTATTCTTGAAAAAAACGGTCAGTTGACAGGAATTATAAACCTTAATGAAAATGAAAAACTACGTATAAGAAAAAAATAATATTAATTTATCATCCCGACCATTTGGGCTTGCCTTCCATAATCCTTTTTAAACAACCCCATCCAGCATTATACCATTGATCCCAGTCTGTATTTGTCGGTTGTATGCAGCTATTACTTCTGATATCAGAGCTATCATCGTTGTATCTCCGGAGTAGAACTTCATCCACGGTTAAAGTTAACAGGAAAGTATCATATCCTACTCGATTCTGACCATTATTAGGCCCGTTCACATCTATCATCAAATCAGCACACCAATCATTGCTTAAGGAATCACAATTACCATCACCATCCGCCAGCCTTATTCCGTAAAAAATGCCGTCAGAAGCCGTTATTCCTTGTCGTATTGTTTGTGTACTTGTTGAACTTAACCATGTAATTTCTACTTCATTTTCACCGACAGATGTCTCCTGTGCATAATTAAAATATTCCTTGAATAAATTTTCCTTAATACCTACCTCATCAGCAAAACAGTATTTTATAGAACCTCCGCACTCTATACGCCATAACTCAAAAGCCTGCACCACCTGGTTATAGGCTTTTGCGCCGCAACTGCGGTTTTCTTGTCATTAACAGTATTAACAACGATAGGAATTGTCTCTATAGCAATAATTCCTATTAAATATACTACAACCAGTACTTCAGCTAAACTAAAGGCTATTCTTCTTTTATGCATCCGTATACGTCTAAAAATTCAATAATTTCTATATCATTATATCTCTATTTTAAGACCAATGCAATTTAATATCTTGTATACGGGAATAAAACCCTACACAACTTTTACATTTTGATTTTTTATAAAAACAGCGAATTCTTTGTCAATCCCGGATAAATGAGCTTTAAACCATTCCACCAGAAGTATATTTAGATATTTGACCATAACTTCAGAGGAAACGGTTTTAAGTTCCGGATTTAGATAATAGTATCTGAGAGTGCTGTAAAGGTTTCTAAACATATTATGCTCTGATATTAACTCACCAACTTTAGGAAAATTGTACCTGCTGGCATAATACTCCTCCAATTGAAAATGCAGTGTTATATAATTATCCATTTCATCTATAACTGCCGTAGAATCAATATCGCAGGATGAGGGGAGAGGGGCATAACATTTGATAAGTTTATTAAGTATTTTCAGGATATTACGGTGCTGTTCGTCTATAAGTTCAATGTTTGTTTCGTATTCCGGTTTCCATTCAATTTTTTCCATACCAGTCCCTTAAAATTAATTTTCCCTATTTAAATTTATATGGTTTAAACAATAAGTCTTAAAGCCCTGATTTGACAATTTACAGATTGCGGAGCAGTATTAGCCTGTAATTTGTATGATCGGAAATTAGAGTTGGCCAGCTGATTCAGAGAAAAATTTTAACGTAACAAAAAATAAAGTTTATATAAAATTGTATATAAACTTTAGCAATTTGGATAAATTTTTTGTGTTTATTTAATTAAGAATACTGTTGTAAATACTTAATATATTCCAGGAAGTAAGTAACTGATAGTACATAGCATATCAGCAGGAATAAAAGGAAAAAAACAGAAAAATGAGTAATAGTCCCCAAAACATGCCATTAAATAACGGAAATAATATTTATAGTAGAAACTGGCAGGAACGAAGCCGGTTGTTAAAATCATGTTATAACCTTGACAGCAGGCTGAATGAGGTTAATGACAAAATAAAGCTTTTGAATGAAATGCGGGAAAGTATGACATCCAGATTGCAGTCTTTTGGGGGATTGTCGGTCGATAAACAACTGATGACTAACTGGCAGAATATTTTGCTGGAAATAAGAAGAGCCCAGAAAGAAAGAAACGACCTGCAAACAGAAAGAGAAGATCTGGAAAAAAAGGAACAAAGATTGCAGGCAACAGGTAAGTTAGCATTTTTACAATATCAAAAAGGCAGGAACAATGCTACCAGAGACCTCTCAAATCCGTGGGATATAGAGCTTGCATAAATTTTAAAAAACCTATTAAGACTACTAATAAATCCGGGGATCGAATTGTTTTATCTTTTTCTAAGGTTAATCAAATCAATTACCTTTTCAGGTGGAATTACATTCCTTTTGTTCAAAACTTCTGTAATAAAACAGACCTCACTCTGAAATTCTATGGTTTCCATTTTGTAAAAAGTCATTTTCAAGCCATTTCCGCATACTGTAACCCCGTGATTTGCCATCAATACAGCGTCATGATCAACAAATGACTCTGCAACTTTTACTGCAAGTTTACTGGTTGATGGGGTTTCGTACTCTACCAACGGAATTTTACCGATAGTTACCACGGCTTCCGCTATAAGAGGGGCAGTAAGGTCAATCCCTGCAACAGAAAGTGCTGTTGTTTTCGGAGGATGGGCGTGGATTATACAATTTATGTCAGGTCTTCTTTTATAGATTTCTATATGCATAAATTTTTCAGAAGAAGCTTTACACTCTTTATTAAGTGAATTCCCCTCAAAATCTATAGGGACAACATCTTTTTCTGTTAATTCCCCAAGGCAACAGCCGGATGCTGTGATTAAAATTTCATCCTGTATCCTGAAACTAATATTCCCTGAACATCCCGGCACAAATCCGCTTTCATACAAGCGTTTTCCTGTATTTATAAATTCTGCCCTGATATTATTAATGCTATTCAGCAATGCAAACCCCTATTAATTTATAAAAGCTAATTTAATAATATCAAAAAAATTGTTTCTTAACGTTATTTGATTTTGCTGTAATTTATCCTGCATTGTCACGTAAAAGCACTTTTGCATTCATTGATTCAGGATTCCACCTTCCCGGCTGCGGCAGGGATTTTCTATACTCTGTCCAGGAGGTAGTACTGCCGGTTGTTTGCAATTCTATCAGGGAATTCTTTGTATGCTCTTCATGATCAGCCACATCATTTTTTCCGGTAATTACAACTACCCCTTTCCTGTCTGTAATTGAATTTTCCCACATATTTACTACTGCAATCGGCTCGCCAGTCCGCTTAGCGATATTTTTTTCATCTTTAACATAAGCATCAACGTCTTTTGCTTTACCGTGAACAGGGTATTTTGCCCCGAATGAAATACTGTTTAAACCTATCATAGTTACATACCTCTTTTTATATCTGATGATATTTAAAGGTATAAACAGATAAAAAGTTAACACTATTTTTAAAAAATTATTTCTAAATTTTTACATTTTCAGGAATTTCAACTAAATTTTCCTTAAATTTTTTATAAAAATTCTCCCAATTATAATTTATAGCTGTTTTTCCTGCATTTTTTGAAATTTGTTCATAATCAACACTGTTATTCAGGAAAATTTCCATTTTATCAGCAAGATTTTTATGAGGATGGTCTTTCATATCAAACACAAAGCCGTTGTCCCTATCAGCAATTATCTCGGAAGCCCCGGAATAAGAACTTACAATGGCTGGTTTGTTGCGGACCATAGCCTCCAGCGCAACCAGTCCGAAGGTTTCCACTACAGAAGGCATCACCACGCAGTCCACAGAATTATAAAATTTACTCATATCCTGCTGATAGGATAAAAATTCCACATTTTCCTTTAAGCCGTATAAAGTTAGTAAAAATTGCAACCAGGGATTTTTTTTTAGCGTGGGATAAATTATCTTTGCCCGAAAATTATACCCCCTGTTTTTAAGGATATTAAGGGCTTTTAAAAATATATAACCGCCCTTTTTACCGAAACTCGGGGCTGATATACCAAAGGTAAATACTTCTCTCTGGTTCTCTGTATGCGGTAAGTCCTCTTGAGGGTCAATACCCGGTTGAATAACCAAAAACTTTTCCTCCGGGATATTAAAATTCCTGGAAATTTCATCTTTTAAAACTTCCGACGGGACTATTATTTTTCGGTAAGAACTTTTTAACCACTGTTTTTGTGCTTTTATATGGCTGAATTTTTTTATACCGAATAAAATCCTTGAAAACAGATTGCCTGCATTTTTCCGGTAATGTACAAGGGAATGCCCCTGTAATACTCCTATATCAATCGGTGGGGAGATATTTTCCGAAATTATAAAATCATAATTTTCCTTTTGTATAAGCTTTTTGACCCGGTCATAAAAATCCTCTATCTTTTCAGGATACTTAAAATCTTTGGGGTGTCCCAGAAAAGTAAGTTTATTCAATTTGTTTTTTAAGATATTGTTTTTGCCCAGATAAGTTGTACAGTACAGATCAGCCTTGTATCCGTCCTGAATTGTCCTGTTGACTATCTCATAGAAAAGTTTTTCCCCACCGCTGTGGAAATCGTCTTCTCTAAAGACATTTATTACAAACGCAAATTTTTTCATTCTGTCATTTATAATTCTTATGTGGCGGTCATCAGGCCTTTTCTGCCTTCAATGGAATCTTCATTAAAACCGTACAGCCGTGCCGGACGTTTTGAGGATTCCTTGGTGAATTCGTTATATTCCTTGAGTATACCCAGAGAAATCATTTTCTTTCTAAAGTTTCTCTTATCAAGATCAGTATCAAGAATTGATTCATAAGTCCTTTGCAGCTCGGTAAGTGTAAATTTCTTTGGCAGGAGCTGGAAAGCTATCGGTGTATATTCCAGTCTGGCTCTGAGTCTTTTAATTGCATAATTAAGAATGTCCTTGTGGTCAAATGCAAGTGCAGGGAGGCTATATACAGGATGCCAGTTGATCTGTTGAATATTTAACCCCTCTTCAGCAGCCAGTTCAATATCATCTGACCTTATAAGAGCTACATAACTGACTGTAATGACCCTTGCACTCGGGTATCTTCCCGGATCACCAAATGTGTAAAGCTGTTCAAGGTAAACATTCTTAACATTGGTTTTCTCGTACAAAACCCTTTTTGCAGCTTCATCAAGGTTTTCTGACAACCTGACAAAACCTCCGGGTATCGCCCATTTATCCTTAAATGGTTCATGTCCTCTCTGGACAAGCAGTACTTCAAGTGTGTTTTTCCTAATTGTAAAAATAACTGTGTCTACGGTAACTTCGTGCGTTTTTTGTTCAATCATTCCTGTCTCACTTTTATATAATAAGCGTCAAAAAATTTATCTCATCATGAATAATTAACAGTGAATTCTTGTTTTGTCAGTGTTTTTCTTCTTTATTATAAGAAACTTATAGTATAATATAAGTCTATCAGAATTATACATCTAACTTCCACAAAAAGTTAATACGTTTTTTGGTTTACATGGTTTATTTAAACTATAAGTATAAAATTTATTTAAAATATACCTTAATATAGAGGATGTCAGGAGGCTACCCCGTGTTTGAAACAGATAATATAGACAAATCACGCTGCTCTGTTGAAGCTGCGCTAAAAGAATATCTTGATACAATTTCAGAAGAACAGCTGGAGTATGAAAATATCAATGTAGAAGATTCTTTATCAAGGATACTATATGAAGATATAATAGTAAAAAATGATCACCCCCCTTATGATAGAGCCTTAGCAGACGGTTATGCTGTCATAAGCTCTGATGTTTCGCAGGCAACGCTTGCCAGTCCTGTAAAGTTAAAAGTGGTTGAGGAAGTAAATGTAGAAACATCAGAGAGGATTAAAATTTCTAAAAAAGAAGCTGTAAAAATTCCTAAAGGCGCTTTTTTGCCGGAAAATGCCGATGCTGTAATACCTTATGAGGATACAGTTTCAGAAAACGAGTTTGTAAAAATCACAAAAAGCGTAACCCCGGATTACTGCGTTGCCAGGAGAGCTGAAGACCTTGTTGCAGCCGATGTTTTTATAAGAAAAAACAGAAAAGTTCGTCCTCAGGACGTAGGAGGAATAATCGGCATAGGCTACAGACAGATAAAAGTTTATAAAAAACCGGTTGTTTCCATTATACCAACAGGTAATGAGCTAGTGCCTCTGGATGTTGAACCTGGTTTGAATCAAATAATTGCGTCCAACGGGTATGTGCTGAAAGGTTTTATAGAACAACTTGGCGGAACAGGAAGGATATCATCAATTGTAAAGGATGACCTGAACCAGATAAAAAGCGCAATCTCTAAAGCCCTTGAAGTATCGGATATGGTATTGATATCAGGCGGAGCTTCATCCGGCTCAAAGGACTATACATTAAAAGCTATTGAAAGTCTTGATAACTCTAAAATAGTTGCTCAGGAAGTCGCAATGAGACCAGGCAGCAGGGTTCTGCTGGCCGTTATTAATAATAAACCCGTTATAGGTCTACCCGGACACCCTGTATCAAATATGACATCCTTCCATGTATTCGGAAAGCCTGTTCTGAAAAAACTTACGGGCACTCCACGTTCTTTCTGGCAGGACAGGAAAGATACAATAAAACTGGATGCGCTTCTGGCAAAGAAAGTTTCTTCCCCGGAAGGAAAAGAAGACTATGTCAGGGTACGTTTATTGCAGAGTGAAGACGGCAAAATCTCCGCATATCCCTATACCGGCAAATCCTCGTTTCTTTCCACACTTGTTAAGTCTCACGGAATCATTAAAATTCCGGCTGAGTGCACGGGACTATACGAAGGAGACAGGGTGGAAGTGCTGTTATTCTAGCCATAATTGTCATAACGACAGTCATATCCAGCTGAAACCCGTTTCAGGACTATTACAGTAAAAATTTGTTTAAACCAATTTACTTTAAAACGCTTTTGGGCTAAACTAAACCACAAAGTGTTTTAAAAAGCTTTACTGGAAAAATATTATAATTATAACTGGTTTTTAAAATAATATTAGCTTTAAATCAATAAATAAAAAGGAAAATGAGGATAACTAAATGACAAATCAAGCCGTTATGACTGGATTAGAGGGTAGTAATTTTCAATTAACTGAAGAGCAGCAGGATATCAGACAGTGTGTAAGAGAATTTTCTGAATCAGTAATTGCGCCCAGATCAGCTGAAATTGATGAAACAGCAAAATTCCCTTTTGATATTTACAAAGAAATGGTTGAAAGCGGACTGGTTTCCCTGCCGTATCCGGAAGCTTACGGTGGAGGGGATGCTGATCCGGTTACAGAGTGTATTCTTGTAGAAGAATTATCAAGAGTAGACCTTTCATGCGCACTGGCATGCCTTGTTAATACTCTCGGCAGTAAACCAATTCTTCTCGGCGGTACAGAAGAACAAAAACAAAAATACATCAGTAAAATTACATCCGGTGAAAGTATGTGTGCTTTTGGTTTGACAGAAGCAGGCGCAGGAAGCGATTTTATGGGGATTAAAACTCGTGCTGTTAAACAGGGTGATAAATACATCATCAACGGAACAAAACTTTTCATAAGTCACGGTAATATTTCTGATATATGTACAGTTTTTGCAAAGACATCACTTGAGCCGGGACTTAAAAGTTTAAGCTGTTTTATAGTTGAGAAAGACTTCCCGGGGTTCAAAGTCGGCAAAACTGAGCATAAACTAGGAATCAGGGGTTCAGAAACTGCTGAATTGATTTTTGAAGATATGGAAGTCCCGGCAGAAAACTTGATTTCCGGTGAAGGTTCAGGCTGGAAACTCGCTATGAATACCCTCGACAACTCAAGACCCGGTGTTGGCGCTCAGGGTGTTGGAGTTGCCCAGGGTGCGCTTGACATTGCGTTCAAATATGCAAGGGAAAGGATACAGTTTAACCAGGCTATAGGGGATTTTGAGGCTGTACAGAATATGCTGGTTGATATGGCTATCAAGGTTGAAGCTGCAAGACTGCTTGTTTACAAAGCTGCAATGGCTGTAAACAATAATGACAAGGCAAAATCAATGTACGCTGCGCTTTCCAAGTGTTACGGCGGAGACATTGCTATGGAAGTTACTAATGATGCGGTTCAGATTCTCGGCGGGTACGGATTCACAAAAGAATTCCCGGTAGAGAGAATGATGAGAGACGCAAAAATTACTCAGATTTACGAAGGAACAAACCAGATCCAGAGAATGGTTGTATCAAGGCACCTTCTTAAAGCTTACAAATAATTTTCAAAATATATAAACTTAAAAATCCCGAATTCAATTCGGGATTTTTAATTACGACTTTGAGATTTCCTGCCTCCGCTTAATTATATTCAATATATTTTTATAGTGAAATGAGTTTATTTTCTGATTTCTTTTTAAGGGCACAATAAGTGAATAAAATTGCCCTTTTTAAAATATTTTAATTTTTCACATAAAAAGCCGGCGATTGTGACGCCGGTTACTTGTGTCTTCTATATTTTAAATTATTTTTATTATTTACGTATTCCGAGTTTTTTGATTAATTCTCTGTATCTTTCAATATCCTTGTTTTTAAGGTAAGCAATAAGTCTCTTTCTCTTACCTACCATCATTAAAAGACCACGCCTTCCCTGAAAATCTTTTTTATTGATTTTTAGGTGTTCGGTAAGCTCGGTAATTTTTTGTGTTAAAAGGGCTATTTGCACTTCGGGTGAACCTGTATCAGCTTCACCTCTCTTATGCTTTTCGATAAGTTCTTTTTTATTTGCCAGATTAATTGACATTTATGCCTTTCCTCTTTATGCCTTACATTATTGGTTATAATACCATCTCAAAAAAATTGTTCAAGTATAGAGTTTTTGTTGGTTCAAAATAGATTTTTGTGAAATTTAGTTAAAGATTGCATTCACCATTTATGCGATGCTCAAAATTCAGCCAGTTCCTGTATCCAAAGTCCCTTTTTTTCAAAGCTTTGATTTTATTGATTTAATTTTTCTTTCCGCTTTTTTCCCTTTTAAAATGGATATATAGATTGCCACGTCGGGCTTTCAGCCCTCTTCGCAATGACACCATGAAAATTATTAATAATTTTCCAGATTACATCTAAGGCAGTTTTCTGGTCATTACGACTTTTGCCTTTTTATCGTACATCTTTTCGAAGTACCAACGTCCCTTGAAATCCCCGTTTTCCTCAAAAACATACTGGTCATACTCAGAAATATAATAGCTGATACCCTTTAGTTTTCCGTCATCATTGTATTGATAAGCAACATGAGGGAATTCATTGTGAGGACCACTGAGTATATCAACATATTGTAGGTTTCCCAGAGCATCATAGTAATAAATATGGTATTTATCATCCATATATTTAACGCCATATATAACAAGGAGTTTTCCGAAAAGATAAAATCCGGCAAGCTGTCTGTTTCCGAGGTTCCTTAAATCTTTCTTGAGAGCTGCCCGGTTTATCCTGACACTGGGGTCTTTCATATGGTCCTTAAACTGTTCCATGTTAATTTCCCGCTCAACATTATGAAACAGTAAGTCCCTATAATAATTAATAGTCTGAGCCCGCTCTTCCTGGCTTAATAACGGCCAGTTGAGTTTAACTTCACCTTTGAGCGTTTTTGCTTCGCACGGCAGACAGGTTAAAAATATTGTCATAACTACAAACAGAATACAGCTGTACAATTTATTCATCACTATCCTCTTAAATAAAGAGTTAACATATTAATAAAATACACAAAATTGTTTTAAAATAGAAGTGGAGTTGGATATATTCGAGATTAAAAATGAGCCAGTACTGTAGTAAAAAAAGGAAATCTGATTATTTATTCTGGTCAACATTCGGAATTTCCCTGCTGGCTTATGCAATATATGTAATAGAATCAATAAACAGTATAAGTCCTGCTTGATAAAATAACATCAGGCAAGAAATTTTTAATATATAATGAAATTGATGAAATTTAACAGCAAATATCAAATGACTTCACCAAGAAAAAGCATAATCAACGCAAACGGCTATGAAATTCCTCTGTATCTGGATGATTTTAAGTTAAAGCTTGACGTTAACGAAAACACAATGGGGCCTTCGCCACGAGTGATCGAGGCATTGCAGCAGGTTTGCGAAAAAGATATAAAATTTTATCCCGCATACGGCGAAATTCGGGAGAAACTCGCTGAATATAATAAAGTTAAACCTGAAATGATACTTCCTGCTAATGGTGCGGATGAAGTCATAGGAAATGTATTCGACACTTTTGTTGAACCGGAGGATAAGGTATTAACTGTTACTCCGTCTTTTGTGATGCCGAAAATCTATGCCAGAACACTGGGCTGTGAATATATAGAAATTCCGTATCAGGAGAAATGGGTATTTCCGGTAAATGAACTGATTAAAAACATAGATACTCAAACAAAGTTAATCATAATAACTTCTCCTAACAACCCGACTGGAGAGGCTATATCAAGAAAGGACCTGTTGAAAATTCTTGGTGCGGCTAATGGCAGATATGTATTAGTTGATGAGACATACGCCAGTTACGCAGAAGAAACTTTTATTGACCTTATTAAAGATTACCCCAATATACTTATAGCCCGCTCAATGTCAAAGGACTTCGGGCTTGCAGGGCTAAGGTTCGGGTATATGGCAGCTTCTGAAGAAAATGTTAATTATATAAAGAAAGTTATTAAGCCATACAGCGTAAATAATCTTGCTAAAAAAGCAGCACTTGCAGCGTTGGAAGACATGGAACACTTAAATCAATGCGTGGCACAGGTTAAAGAATCAAGAAGGCTTCTGACCGAGGCATTATCACCTATGGCAGATAAGGTTTATAAAAGTGATGCCAACTTTATCCTTGCTGATTTCGGGGAACGGGCAGAATTTATTTATAAAAAACTATTAAATGCCGAAATAAAAGTTAAAAATTTCGGTCAGACCCCTTATCTGGAAAACTGTTTAAGAATCGGGCTCCCTGCTGTGGAAGATACCCGATATATTATAAATAGCCTCAAGCCCAGAGACCTTATTATATTTGACATGGACGGGGTTATGGTAGATACAGGCAATTCTTACAGGTCTGCCATAAGAGGGACTTATGAGAAATTTTCCGGCAAAACCCTGACTCCGGAAAAAGTGCAGATGGCAAAGAATCAGGGAGGACTTAATAATGACTGGGATTTGACGTATTTCCTGCTGGAAAAAGACGGCATCAGCGTAACTTTCCCGGAAATTATCGAAAAATTCCAGGAGCTATACTGGGGCAACAACGGAGATGGGTTTATTCTTAACGAAAAACTACTGATTTCACAGAAAACCCTTAAAGAACTATCTAAAAACTATGATCTGGCTATCTTTACCGGCAGGCCAAAACAGGAAGCGGAATTTGTGCTGAAAAGATGGAATATAGAACAATATTTTTATCCGGTGATCTGTATGGAAGACCCGCCAAAGGGCAGAGGTAAGCCCGATCCGTGGGGAGTTTATGAAATCCTGCGGGTAATTTCGCCGAAAGAAGTATATTATCTTGGGGATACAGTTGATGATATGTTTGCCGCTAGACAGGCCGGGGTTAAGGGAGTTGGTGTGCTTCCCCCGCAGGAAAAAAGCGAGGACTTGCGGCGGGCTTTGCTTGCTCATGGGGCTGTTGAGGTGCTTGAGAATACCGAGGGCATCACGAAATTGCTTGAAAGGTGTTTAAACTGAATTATTCCTTTTAGAATTAATTTTTAAATTTTAATAAAAAAAACAAAAGCCTGTTTTTAATTAGCGGAAAAAGTTGAACAGGCATTAGGAAAAATATAAACAAAGTTATTA
>Ga0081527_100646_pt1 | contig 13399 bp, 11 predicted proteins | sample HotLakmasection5_FD_70992 | JGI IMG/M metagenome (GOLD analysis project Ga0081527, IMG submission 70992) | Hypersaline microbial mat communities from Hot Lake, Washington, USA - Section #5 (SPADES assembly) (version 2) | ecosystem: Environmental > Aquatic > Non-marine Saline and Alkaline >... | reverse complement strand
CCTCTTTCGCCAGAGCGACTTCATCGCCGAGATGGTCCACGAGCTGCGCACACCGCTGCGAGCGCTGCGCGCCAGTACCGGCATTCTGCTGCACAACACGGTCGATGATAGCCAGCGCGATGAGATGCTGCTCACCATGCAGGCAGAAACCGACCGTCTGTTGAGACTGACAACGGACTTTCTCGAACTGGCGCAATTGGAATCGGGGCGCGTGCGACTCCAGACCGAGGCGCTGAACCTGCAGCAGTGCGTCCATGACAGCGTGGAAGTGGTCGCGGCCCAGGCCCAGGAAAAGAACTTATCTATTCTGATCGATGTGGAGCCGATCACCATCAAGGCCGATGCAGCGAAGTTCAAGCAGATGATGCTCAATCTGCTGACCAACGCTATCAAATATAACCGGCCATACGGCGAAATCCGTATAACCGGTGTGTCCACACGCAGCGACAGCGGCAGCGCTGCCCAGATCAGCGTCAGCGATACCGGGCCAGGAATGTCACGCGCGCACGTATCGCAGATATTCCAGAAGTTTTTCAGGGTAGAGGCAACGGCTGGTGATAACACAGGCACCGGCCTGGGTCTGGCAATCACCAAACACATCGTCGAAGCGCATGGCGGCGAGATATGGGTCGAGAGCGAACCGGGCAGCGGCACCACTTTTCATGTGATACTGCCGGCGGTTGTCACAGACTGAATTCAGGCGCCATCAACTTCGAGCATAATCTTCAGTGCACCGGGCTGAGAGGCTGCCTCAAACGCCACCAGACCGTCAGCCAGCGGATAGCGTTTATCAATCATAGATTCACAGTCGATCAGGCCGTCTGCAAGCAGGCGCAGCGCCGCCGAAAACGGCCCACAGCGACTGCCGACAACTTGAATCTCATCGACGGCGATGCGCGTGAGATTTGCCTGTGGCAGACCGGTATACGTACTCTTGAGGATCAGCACACCGCGAGGTTTAACCAGGTCCAGCGCCGACGCAAAACCACTCTCAGTGCCGGTGCAGTCAATTACTATATCCGCACAACGGGGCGCTACACCATCAGGGGACTCATGAGCTATGCCCCAGCGATCAAGCAACTGCGCCGGGCGTTCGCGACGAACAATCACGGTCAGTTCAACCCCCAGCAGACGTATCACCTGGGCACACAGCAGGCCCAGCTTACCCGCGCCAATCAGCACGACCCGATCTCGCGGAGAGATATGCACTGCTTCCAGAATCTGTAAGGCCGCCGCCAGCGGCTCCACAAAAACAGCCTGGTCATCGGTTACGGAATCTGGCACAACGAGCAGATTGCGTGTCGCTAATGCCAGATAATCAGCAAACGCACCCGGATGGCGATCAATGCCCACAGTCGTCCGGTGATAGCACTGGCTGGGAACACCTCGCCGGCACTGCTCACAGGCCTGGCAGGCGACATTGATCTCTCCTACCACGCGACGCCCAACCAGGTCATCCGGGCCGGTCAGCACCTGGGCGACAAACTCATGGCCGAGCACACCGGTAAAGCCCATATAGCCCTTAACAATTTCCAGGTCCGTGTTGCAGATACCCGCCCGGCGTATCTGCAACAATGACTGATCGCTTTCTACAGATGGGACGGGCAGCTCTGAATCCATCCGCAGACGCTGCCCATCAAATACAATTCCTCGCATACTGGTATTATCCTTGACCTGGGCTAAGCCCTGGCATCGGCCACTATCAGATCCGTGTCACCTTTTAACAGCGGAATCTCGCCTTTTTCCCACGAGACCAGCAGCGGCACGGCTGTAAAAATCGACGAAAACTGACCGGATAGTAGCCCCACGAGCAAAACTGCGATAAACTGTCTAAGGGTTTCGCCGCCAAACAGGAGAATCGCAACCAGGACGAAATTCACGTTAAGCTGCGTCGCCAGCGAACGATGGATCGTCTCCCACAGGCTGCGGTTGACAATTGCCTCATAGGGTTCGCCAATGTGTTTGGGGATGTTTTCCCGGATGCGGTCGAACACAATGATTGAATCCTGCACCGAAAAGCCGACGATAGTCAGGATCGCCGTCAGGAACAACGCGTCGATCTCCCAGCCAAACAACAACCCCATCAGCGAGGCAAAAGTCATCACAACCAGTAAGTCGTGGGCCATCGCCACAATCGCACACACGCCATAGCGCACCGCTTTAGGCACCTGACGAAATGCCAGGACGATAAACCCCGTGATGATAACAGCCGCCACCACCGTCGCCAGCAGTGCCGCGCGGGTAACTTCCTCACCCACAGTCTCAGACACACGCTCAATGCGCAGGCTGTCGGTATCTACAGGCGCCAGTGTGTCCAACTCCCGGATGATCGCTTCGACCGCCTGCTGATCTTCCAGGAAACGACCACGTACCGACCATCGATAATCATCCGGTTCGCCCAGACGCTGGATAACGACGCCGTCATCGCCCTGTTCTGCAAAGACCTGCCGAATACCTTCTTCCGTCGCGCCAGGTTCAGTGAAGCGCAGATCGTAAATGCTGCCACCCATAAAGTCGATGCTCAAACGGAACGCGCTGCCTGTCGAAATGGCGGAGTACAGCATAATCAACAGGCCTGTACCGATAATCACACCCGACACCATGAAATACCAGCGCCGCTTTTGTACAAGATTAAACATGGTCGCATGTACCCTTCAGACTAAACGCCCAACAGCCACTTCCGCTGCTCGACTTTCTGATAATTGCCCAGAATAAAGATATACAGAAATGTGCGTGTAACCAGTACTGCGGTAAACAGGTTGAGTATCAACCCCACTGCCAGCGTCAGCGCAAAGCCGCTGACAATGCTGGCACCCGGCGTCTGCCCAAACAGAAACAGAATACCGCAAATCAGAATGGTCGAGATATTCGAGTCTCGAATCGATGACCAGGCACGCTCAAAGCCAGCATCCAGCGAATCTGAGATCGATCTTCCAGCGCGTAGTTCTTCTTTGAAACGCTCGAAAATCAGAATGTTACCGTCCACAGCCGAACCGATAGAAATCAGGAAACCCGTGATCGCCGGGAGCGTCAACGTGATAGGTATCAACTTGAACAACGCCAGATTAAGCAGAATGAAAACCGCCAGCGCGAAACCTGCCATCAAACCTGGCAAACGATAATAGATGAGCATAAACGAGAAAACCACCAGCACCCCGACAAAGCCCGCCCGCAGGCTGAGTTCCACCGACTCCTGGCCCAGTGTAGCCCCCACCTGCTCGGCGGTCTCCACGCGCAGCGGAATAGCCAGCGATCCCGAACGAAGTTGCAGCGCGAGCTGCTTGGCTTCTTCCTCGGTGAACTGTCCGGTAATCACACCACCAGTATCCAGACGGGCCTCGATTGTCGGGGCCGACAAGACTTCACCATCCAGCACAATCGCCAGCGGTTCGCCGATACGCGCCCCTGTGAACGGCCCGAAAATCTCCCCACCCTCACTGGTCAGGTCAAAGCGAATCAGCCAGTTGCGCCCGTCAAACTCGGCCACCGCTGCCTGCAGACCAGCACCTGTCATGACAGTCTGGAAGGGCTGACCATCAACCGGATTGCGCAGCCGGTCGGCTTCCAGCGCAGCGATTTCAGCCTCGGCGCGGGCTGCCGCTTCTTCACCTTGTTCTGCGGCGGTTACTAATCGCTGCTGATTGATCTCCGCCTGCTGCGAGGTGAGAATCTGGCGGCCAACATATTCGCCGCCGCGACCACCCAGCCCGCCAAAATCGACGAACTCCAGCAGTGCTGTCTGCTGAATGGTGGCAATCGCCTGTTCGGGATCGGTCACACCGGGCAGTTCAACCAGAATACGACTGTCTCCCTGTACCTGCACCGTCGCCTCAGACAAGCCCAGCGCATTTACACGGCGATTCACACTGTTAGCGGTCTCACTCAACTCTTCAATCGTAAAAGCGTCAGACGGCAGTTCGGCCTGCAGCAGCACGCGAAGACCGCCAACAATATCCAACCCCTGACTGTACTCAAACGATGGCTCAAAACCAGAGCAATCGATCTCAGGGTTGAGCCGTTGTTCTTCCAGACATTGAACCAGCCGATTTTCGTCACCGCCACGCAGTAAAAAATCGGGTTTAGGGGTGTTCGGTAAAGCAATCCAGATCGCGCCAATTGCAAGCATTAACACGATAGCAAACCAGCGATAATGGGTACCCATGGGCGAAAAGCACCTTCCCTGACAACGATTAAATGATGTCCTCAACAAATGTGCCCCATCCTGGAAGGGGCACAATTACTGCTGTGTCTCTGTTGCGTTTTCTTCAAGGCCCATACGGGCGTTGCGGGCGATCTCCTCAGCATCATAGGGCTGCATCAACGCCGCTGTAATGAGGCGGATAACCACGCCGTCAGCGATCTCAACGAATGCAATTCCCTGCTCGGCATCAATATCAATGACCTTGCCGATAACACCGCCATAGGTAATGACTTCATCACCGCGCGTCAACGAGCGAGCAAACCGTTGGCGTTTCTGAAAATCCCGCTGCTTGGGGAAAACGACCAGTGACCACCACGCCCCCAGTGCCAGCAGCAGAATAAACGCCAACAAGGCAAATTCCTGCATACAGTAAACCTCCGGGTCCATCAATCTGACAACCGAAAAAGCAACCGCTACCACGACTCTGCTTGACCAGCCGCCCGATTGCTCCTAAAATATGAGGCGCATTATACATGATTGGCGGCTCCAATAGGATAGTCGCTTGTGTATTAGATCGCAGACAGGAAACAGGCAATGTCAATTCATCTTAAACGAATGTTGGTTATCAGTATGGCATTGCTGCTTCTGGCAGTGCCGGTCTGGGCACAGGACACCGAAGACACTTCCGAGATTACCCTGAGCAATAACAGTGGCACGGGCACGAGTACGTGGTTCATCAGCGGAGAACCTTCTCTGATTATGAACGGCTTCGATCTCAGCCCGCTAAACGTCAACCTGCCGGTTTCTATCAGCAGTGTGAGCATCGACGTCGAGCGTGCGACGCCTGGCCAGCCTGTCCAGTTGGTCATCTACCAGGATCCGGGCGGGGGTTCACCGGTTGATGCGACCCTGGTGCAGCAAACCCAGGTAGACATCCAACAGTCGGGGCTTTTCACATATACGTTCCCCGAACCGGTGGAGATCACGGCGCCGGTGATCTGGGTCGGTTTCTACATGCCTGTAGACTTTGAATTCCGCGCCGATACATCAGGCTCCTCAGTGCTGACCTATTGGGCCTGGCAGCCCGGTGGCACATTCGACCTGAGCAACCTGGAATCGGCGGGTGTGTTCGGCCCAGCAGATGGTAGCGCCCCCGTTAATCTGGATATGGAAGGTATCGCCCGTATCACCGCGCAGATCATCACCGATGGCAGCGGCAATCAGACATCGACCACCACCAGTCCGACCACCGGCAGCATCCCGTCAATTGATGACACGGTGCCACGTGATGACCAGGGACGCCCGATCCGTCCCCTGGTGGGCGACCCGTCCAGCGTCGATATCGGTGTGATGGTTGGGTATTCGCCAGTCTGCACCGATCTCTATTATGATCGAGAAGATGTCATCGTCACCTATCGCAGCAATCTGGCCATGCACTGTAACCTGGACCGGCCAGAGTTCCAGCCGCCCAGCCCTGACGGATTCTCGCGGCGTGGCGTGGTCTATAACATATACACTTTCGGCGCCACCCGACAGGAAGCCCTGCCCGATGCCGTGACTCACTGCCTGCGTCCACCATCATCCGAAATTGACAGGGCGATGGTCGGCGTGGCTTATGGTGTTCCGCGCCAGTGGGAAATTCTACCAACCGTTCGCTTTGGCGAGTTGATCTGTGCGGAGATTGAGTACGCCGGGGTGATTTCGTATTTTGTGCCCCAGAGTTAACGCTGTTAGTTTGAAGCGTTATGATAAACTGACCTGCAAACCAGCCCGGCGGAATAGCTTCCGCCGGGTTATATAACCAATAATCGAGAATCGGAAATCAGAGCAAACACAATGCGGATTGTCACCAACGAAACCCTTGTCAAACGGAATCGCAGAACTGCGACCTATCTCTTTTTCGCCAGCCTCACTATTCTGGGTGTGGGCTTCTTCGTCGCCAACGGACAGATTCTGGGCCTGATGGACCCGGAAGAAATGGACCCGCTGCTTTACTCACTGATTATGCCAGCCGTGCTCCTGCTCGGCTTTCTGGCAACGATCATCTCAGTCCGCATGACCAACCTGTGGATTCGTATGCCACGCCCGGAGAAAGCGATTCAGGAAGGGCTGAAAGGTCTTAGCGGCAAAAGCGCTTTGTACAACTACTATCACTTTCCGGCGCGTCATGTGCTGATTGCCCCGCAGGGAGTGTTTGCCATCATCACCCGCTACCAGGATGGTCGGTTCACCGTCAAGGGCGACAAGTGGAAACAGCATCGCACCCCCATTGGACGCATCTTCTCGATCTTCCGCATGGACGGTATTGGCAACCCTACTCAGGAAGCCATAGACGCGGCCCGTTACATTCGTTACATCACCGAGGATTATGACCCTAATCTGGAGATCCAGCCGCTGATCGTGTTTGTGGACCCGCGCGCCCAGATCGAAATCGAAGACACGACCGTGCCGGTGCTCCACACCGACCCCAAGAAGGAACCCAATCTGAAGAACTTCCTGCGTGATCGCAAAAAAGCCGAAGATATGCGCGGTCCCGATAACATCGAGGAATTCATTCAGGAGTTCGAACTTGCCACCCTTGAGTTCGACAGCAATGCAGCCCAACAACAGCAGGCCTGATAAAGAAAGAGAGCGCAGCCCACGATCATCGCTGCTGTGCTCTCTTTTCTCTAGCTCCCACCTGCTCTGCGATCAATCAAGTTGAGCCAGCCGCTCCTGCCATTTCCTGACCAGTTGGTTGTAAACATTTTCAGAGATTTGCCCCATCGCCAGTTTCATATCCAGCCCATCGATCAAAGCCTGGATATTCTCTTTAGTTTGCGGGTTAGTGGGCGCCGCCGCTGGTGCTGCCGTTGCAGACGCTGGCGGCTGGTTTTGCTGCATCATCTGCTGCATCATTTGCTGCATCATCTGCTGCTGCTGCATCATCTGCTGCTGTAACGCAGATACATCGGCGCTCTGCTGCTGGCCGAGCGCAGCACCGACCTGCTGGCCAACACCCAGGCCAACGCCTGCTGCTGCCAGTCCACCGCCCAGACCTTCATTCTGGGCCGCCGCCATACCAATATCAAGGCGCTTCTGGCGCTCCAGTACCTCAAGCCACACTTCCAGCGGAACAATATCACGCAGTTCCTCAATGGGCACGTTGACCGTATCAAATGGGTTCGCTTCAAAAGCGTTAATCCGCAGGCCAAGTTGCAGGAACTTGTCGTTGACCTCTACCAGCATCGCCCCTTCGATCTCGTCCAGGACGGCATTGGCTTCCATGATGTCCTGCGCGCCAGACTTCAGCATCAGGTTGTTGATTTCACCCAGCAGCATCGTCTGAATACGATTCTTGATATCACTCAACCGGGTGACATCGCGATTCATCGCGTAATGCATCACAAACATCATCGGGTCGGCGACCTGCATACCCAGCACGCCATGCGTGCGCAGCAGCATCACCCCCAGGCCGGCGCTTGTACGCAAATATATGGGCTTGGATGTCCCCCACCCGACCTGCGGCATCATACGCAGATTGACGAAATACAGGTCGGCAGTAAACGGTGTACGGCCACCAGTCACCAACCCCACCAGCGAAGCCAGACCCGGGATATTCGCCACAGACAGCGTATGCCGCCCCGGACCCAGCACATCCAGGGCCTTACCCCCGCGAACAAATACCGCCGCCTGCGCTTCGTTGACGATGACCTGCGACCCCATACGCCAGTCACCGTTGCCGCCTGGCGGCGCTCGATAGGCCAGTTCTTCTTCGGCAACCTGGGTATGGCTGATAACATCAATAATGCGCGCCATGAAATTCGCTCCTTTTACAAAAATCGTAGAATGGCTAAATGCGGCTGCTCAGGTCTGTTAACACATCTTGGCGCAGGTCATAAGCGGCGATTGCCTCCGCCACCACTTCGTTCAGGTTGAAAATCGCAGCTTCTACACCCTCCCGGTTTATCACCGCCTCCTGCAGACGATCCAGCGCCAGATCGATTTTATCCACATACACGATCTGCGCCTCGTCGAAAGCGTAGAGCTTGTCCAGCTCCTCCGGGCCTATCTTCATTTGCGACCACATGCCCGTGTAACCCGGTGCGGCGGTCCTGATCTTGTCATGGAAAAGCTGAATGTTCGCTTTCACATCGCGCGTCTGGGACAAATTAGCCGTCCCCAGTGTATCCAGAATCAGTTTCTCAATGCGCACCAGACGATCGATCCGCTGCTGAATCTGGGCGGCGATGTAATCGCGCAACATCGAATCCGCAGTGCGGCGCGCTGTTTTATCCTGGTAGCCTCTGAAACCAGGAATACGAGCGACCAGACGTTCCAGCGATCCACGCTGGCTGACAATTTGATTGTACAGATCAGATGCCATCGGCTTATCCTCACTTTGGGTGCATTACTGCGCCTATACTAAACTCGCATGCTCACTCAGATCGCCCCAAACATCGGGGGATCAGGTCAGGAAGTACTCTGTGCCACAATAGGGACATACAACCACCCCCTTACCGGCCAGTTCAATATCGCCACCACAGCGTTTACACCGGTCCAGGTCACGTAATTGTCCGGCATCCGACGAGTAGAGTACACCATCATTCCAGTTTACATAGCCGCTGAAGACCTGCAAACCAACCAGTTGGTGCACCATCTCTTTTACGCTGTCCACGCTGACATTCATCTCAAGCGCGACCTCATGGACCCCCACCTGTCCACGACTGTTCACAATGTCCAGCAGACGCCGCTGATTGCGCATCACTGTTTCTTCCTGAGCTTCCTGTCCAGCCTTAGCAATCAGCAGCAGGCCAAACACAACCATGATCGCCACCGGGATAAACACGAAAAACGCACCCAGCACAGCCCCACCAACACTGAACTCATCATCGGCTCCCGCCTGAATCGCCAAAAACAGGCCGGCAATTGCGGCAATGCCCAGGCCGACAACGATCAGACTGATACCAATCAAGCGTCCCCGATCCATTATGCTTTCATCTCCTTATGTGCTCTTCCACACTGGCCAGAGCAGCTCCTGTTTATCTGAATCCACGACTGCCGCCACCGCTGCTGCCACCACCAAAACTACCGCCACCGCTAAAGCTGCGGCCACCACCGCCCCAACTCCCACTGGAACCTGATGATTGTGGGCGGCTGGTTAGTGTACGCGAAGCAGATTCCAGCATCTTAGTCATACCACTCGAGAGCGACTCCAACCCGCCAGTGATACCGCCTGCCATATTCTCCAGCGACAAGCCGCCCCCGCCAGCACGTGCCACATCCCCCACGCCACCCCCCGACGATGGCAGCCCCATGCGCGTAGGTGGCGGCGAACCTGCCCGAAAGCTGCGACCATAACGATGCGTTGGATAATACCATACTGGCGCGGGCGTGGTGGGGATCTGAGCGAAGCGCCGTATCCACGAACGTTCAATACCAAAAGCCACAGCATACGGCAGGTAATCCTCAAAACGCTGCGTAACATCGTGCGCGATTGCATCAGCCTGCGTATACTTGTCGATATTGCGCAGGTACTCGCGGAAGGCGTTCCATTTAGCCGCCTCTTCGGCTCCAGCGCGAGTTTTGGCCGGCATATGTGTCCCCACCGCCAGCAGTGCCAGACCGACGACACCCAGCGACATAGGCACACACACCAGCGCGCCGGTGAAGTTCTCAGCAATCCCCATTGCCCAGAAACCAACGAAGATAGCCCCAACTCCCAGAACCGTACCAAAGCCCCGGTATTGATTGCGCGTCTTCTCTGGATGCTGTTTGATCAGTTGGCGCTTGACCAGTTCATCATACAGATTGTTCTGAAGCTCCGGGATATGCCGGTAGAACTTGTTCTTGAGCGCGTCCATACTGCGTTCCTGACCGCCGCCAAACAGCCGGTCGATCAGTCGCTTTTCAAATGGCAGCAGATCGCTGGTCGCTTTATCCGTGCGTTTGAAAGTAAACGAGTTGCTGGTCGTGCCAAACAGTCCTTTTTCCTGCTCCTCCTCGATGACCAGATATCCCCGCCTGCCGAGATCGATCACCGTAGATAGAATATCGCGCATATCGGCGGTTTCATCGACCAGCGTGCCGACCAGCGCCGGCGGCAGATCGCCCGGTGGCTCACTCAGGTACTCCGGCACCGGCCCTACCTTCGGCTCGCGCCCGCGCGTATACCACAGCCAGTAAACCCCCAGCGGACCACCAATCGCCAGCACCAGCGACAGCAAAATCAACCCCACGTCGATGAGCGGTTTGACATTTTCTTCAAAGTCACGCCGGGAGTCGAAATCCGCCTGCCAGCCCGTTACGCGCGCGTTCGGGTCGTGAGGATACTGGACACGAATTTCCAATGATTGGTCGCCGACGATCCCACGCTGCGTTGTCGCTTTGACTGTTGTTCCATTGACCGTCACATCCGTTGGGGTGCCATATGTCATTACGGGATCAATCCCCTCGCGCGGCGCAAAACCTGGAGGCAGTTCCACAGTAACCGTACTGCTATCCACCTGAAAACCAAATCTTTCGCCCGGAATTGCTGTCCACCACAGTTGATCACCACCCTCGTAGACTCGCAGCGCCCCGACGACTGTGTAAGCCAGTTCGAACGTCTGCCGGGCGTTGGTCAATGGTTCGCGGAAGTTATACTCAAGCAGAATTTCCTCACCCTGACGCTCGGTGCAGAACGTACCAGCTGCGCTGGGGCAAGATGGCGCCCGTTGCAGAGCCTGCCCCCCCTCAAAAACCTGGATGTCTTCGATACGCTCCAGACGCACCAACTCGATAGTCGCCACGCCAGTGCGGAAGGTACCCTCAAACTGGATATCGTAAATCTCTCGCACATCAAAACGGTTTTCGACAGTGTCGATATTATCAATCACAACATCCCATTGCAGCCATCTCAGAGAACGAGTCTGAGCCTCGGCGGCATATCCCCAAAGCAGCGAAAACACCCCCAGCAACAATACAAAAACAGAGGCAATTTGTCGCATTTTTCGCCTTTCATCCACAGCCACACCAATAGCAGCATGATTATATCACGTCACACAGCGTATCGACCTAATTGCCAGCGTAAATCCTGACCAACTGCCGGTGATTATGTTCGCTTGAAACCCGAGGCGGCATAATTGCAGCATAACCAGTACAATACACGCATAGATATTACCGACTATTTTTCAAGAAGGGGGCTTTTTCATGTCGCCAGCCTATGTGACACGCCAGCAACTGGAAGAACATGAAACGCAAATACTGGCTCCTTATGGGTTGCTCAGCCGGAACAGCCAGGGGCGGTTCCACCCGGAGAACGAACCCAAGTATCGTACCGCCTTCCAGCGCGACCGGGATCGGGTTGTCCATTCCGCCGCGTTTCGCCGCCTGGAATACAAGACCCAGGTATTCGTCAACGATGCCGGCGACTATTATCGCACGCGCTTGACACACACGCTTGAAGTTGCTCAGATTGGGCGAACGCTGGCACGCGCTCTGGGTGTTAACGAAGACCTGGTCGAGGTGATTTGCCTGGCCCACGACCTGGGCCATCCCCCCTTCGGTCACGCTGGCGAATCGACCCTTAATGCGTTGATGAGCGAGCACGGCGGCTTCAACCACAACTACCAGAGCTACCGCGTCGTCAGCGAACTGGAGCAGCGTTACCCCAACTGGAAAGGACTCAATCTCACCCGCGAGACGCTGGAAGGCATTGCCAAACACGAAACCGAATATGACATCAGCGATGTGGCAGGCTTTGATATTAACATCCGAGGCAGCATCGAGGCGCAGATTGCTAATGTCGCCGACGAGCTGGCCTATAATGCCCACGACCTCGACGACGGCCTGCAGGCCGCTCTCATCGCGCCGGATGACCTGAACGAACTTGAAATCTGGCGCGAACTTTGCGACCGATTGGCCTGGCGTAACGGCAAAATCGACGAAATCACACGCCACCGGCTGATCCGCGAACAAATCGGCATGCAGGTCGATGACGTGTTGCAGCAGTCACTGGAAAACCTGGAATCTCTGAACCCGCAGTCACCGGCAGATGTACAGCGACACACACAGAATGTCGTCGCGCACAGCCTTCGATTTATCGAACTCAATCGCGCCCTCAAACGATTCCTGTACAACAATATGTACAATCACTATACGGTCCTGCGCATGGCAAAACGCGCCGAGCGTTTCATCCACGAAGTGTTTACCAGCTACATTCAGGAACCGCGCCTGCTGCCAGATTACTACCAGAAGCTGCTGGAAGATGACGACAACTCCGTGTACCGGGTCGTGGCCGACTATATCTCCAGCCTGACCGACCGCAGCGCCATGCTGGAATACCAGCGCCTGTTTGACCCATTGACGCGCCCGTGATGCGCAGTACAATACTCGATTAAATGTGGGCAGCTTGGGAGTACAAGACGCTATGTCTGGCGAAACCCTGTTAAATGGACGCTATCGACTCATCTCGCAGCAGGGATCGGGCGGCATGGCGGTCGTCTACCGCGCCGTCGACGAACTGCTGGGGCGTAACGTCGCCGTCAAGGTACTCCGGCCCAGCCTGACTGCTGATCCCACCTTTATCGTGCGCTTTCAGAACGAGGCACGCAGCATCGCCAACCTCTCCCACCCCAACATTGTCACCGTGCACGATGTCGGCAGCGACGGCCCCACCCATTACATGGTCATGGAAATGGTAGACGGCCAGGACCTCAAAAAAATCATCCGTTCACACGGTGCGCTGGGGATCAACCGCGCATTGAGCCTGGCGATTGGTATCTGCGACGGCATCGGCTATGCACATCGCAACGGCATCGTACATGCCGACATTAAACCACAGAATATTCTGGTTACACGCGATGATATCGTCAAAATCACCGACTTTGGTATTGCCCAGGCGTTAAGCGACACGCAACCAGTGCAGCGTCAGTCTGTCGTCTGGGGCAGCCCACATTACTTTGCGCCGGAACAGGCACAGGGCGAAAAACCATCGACGGCATCGGATGTGTACTCCATCGGCATTGTGTTGTTCGAGATGCTCACCGGACGACTGCCCTACACCGGTAGCAACCAACAGGAACTTGCCCTGGCTCATATTCGCACACCAGTTCCAATGGCCAGCGAATTTAATCCCAATATACCCGAAAACCTGGCACAGATCGTACACCAGGCCATGAGTAAAGAGCGCAACAGCCGCTTCCGTATGGCCGATCAGTTGGGGCGCGTGCTGGTCGATTATCGAGATCAGGGCCGTAACAACACGGTGGCCGGTGCGCCAGTCAATGCCCGTCCAGT
>Ga0081527_100643_pt1 | contig 13492 bp, 12 predicted proteins | sample HotLakmasection5_FD_70992 | JGI IMG/M metagenome (GOLD analysis project Ga0081527, IMG submission 70992) | Hypersaline microbial mat communities from Hot Lake, Washington, USA - Section #5 (SPADES assembly) (version 2) | ecosystem: Environmental > Aquatic > Non-marine Saline and Alkaline >... | reverse complement strand
CGAAGAAAAATTTTACCCCCATGGGGGTAAAGAGCCAAGCATGGCTGCTTGACTATAGGAGCACTAAACCATAAATAACAAATCTATAGAGAATCCGCTGTCCACAAAATCCAGTGCACATCAATCTCGCCAAGGCGCGAAGAACGCCAAGAAATTCAGATGGGACACGGCGATTGTTCGGGGCGACATACCGCGTAGCGAGGAATGAGCATAAAAGGAAAGATGGGAAGACAGACTTACCGGCGGTTAATCAATTGTTGAAAATGGAGTCGCGACCCCGCCGCTCCCCACCCCTTTTCATGTTCCCGCAAGTTTCAACATCTCTGCAACCCGCCATGTGATATAGGAACAGTAAATGATAAGAATAGTTCCTACAATCCGCTTTGTCATTACGGCATCCAACAACGGGATGATTTTAACAGCCTTCTTCGGAAAGAACTTTGCATTGCGGCATGCACACAGATACGCGCCGTATATTACAACGAACACACTTGGTGCGAGAAATATCGCTTTCACCCATATGGGGAAATTCATTCTTGTACCCCCTAAACCTGAAACGGAAACAAGCGATCTCAAACATCTAAAATGATGTTGCCCATAATTGTTTCCGATTTGCTTCATCCACTGCCCACTTATCCCACAGCACATTTCCAAACGAGCTTATTTCGGCACCAACTTTGATGCTATACGTGGCGTATAAAGTCATGTTTCCGCTAATCGGTCCAAACGAAGTGAAACACGTCTCAAGCTCGACACCCCCCTTGACCGTAGTGGCCAACCTTACATCCACTAGGACTATGCCCCCCTTCAATTCATTATCGACATTGAGAGTAGCGAAGACCGAAAAACAGGCGCTCTCGGGCAATTCCCCACACTTAGGGGACTCGAATCCAGCCTTTCCCCCCACCTGAATGCCAAAAGCAGTATACTGCAGGGATAAGTCCGCACCAAACGCATGAAAGCTCCCGCCAACCCCCATACCAACATGCCCGGATACTTCTATCTCCATCTTCATGTAACCATCGGGAACTAAGTTTCCCGATTCGTCACAGCAGTCTTCCTTCTGAATGTCCCAGTCGATTTTGGCCGACGCGCCAAAACCCCAATAGAATCCGCCGCCGACACTCCCCTTTAGTAAGCCCGTTGGATCAAAGAAAAGAATGGGATTATTTCCAACAAAGCCATAAACATTCATTCCACCCCGCTCCTCAATCGGATCCCGATTGATCCACCTGCCGAGTTCGGGGTTGTAGAATCTGTAGCCGTAATAATTCAACCCCGTGGCTTGGTCGTATTCTTTGCTGGAGAATTGATATCGTGGGGTGAAGTCGCCGCCGTCCGCCAGGAGGACGCGGCCGAAGGGGTCGTATTCGTAGCGGGCCGTGATGGCGCTGTTGCTGTCGGTTACGGAGGATACATTCCCGTTGCCGTCGTAGTGGTAGAAATGGAGGTCGGAAGTCGGAGGCCGGAAGTCAGCCAGGATGCCGCCGATGCCGCCCGCGCCTTCGCGTGTACCGCTTAAATCTACTCCATGGACGTATTGTTCGATCACGTCGTTCTCCCCGTCCAGCACGGCGACGACCAGCCACCCGTCGTATACATACCGGTTTGTCACCATGGCGCCGCCCTCAAGCTGCACACGTTCGCGTCTACGGCTTAAACCGTCGTATCGGTTTTGCACCAGCACTTCAGATGTTTGGAGATTACGCACTTGAATCAACCGGTTTTGTTCGTCCCAAAGGTAAACCCGCACCCCGTCGTTGGTCAAGTTCCCATTTAAATCGTAGCCGAAGGACTGATCCTGAATCGTGACCGCAAGTTGATTGGTGTCCGCCCGTCCGAAAATATCCGAAAGAACAGCAAGATATTCATTAGAACCGACTTGTACCGTTAGATTTGTTGCTCCGAATACGCTCAAATTCTCCAAAGACCATGTCGAGGCTGATGTCCCGTTTACGGTCACGGATGCATTGGTCGTATTGACCAGCCCCAACACAACTCCGCCACCGGACCATACGCTATTGGCCTGTTGGTTCAAATTGTTAAAGCTATTGCTCCGCACAAAACCGCTATGTTCGCGCCGCAGTGGGTTGCCCCGCTCGTCGTACTGATATCCAAATTGCCATCCGGGCGCAAGAACGCCACCATCCTGCTTCCCTTCCGCCCCAGTCAACTGCCCGATCGGGTCGTAGGCATAGTCAAAAAAGCATAAGGGACACAGAATTTGCGGCTTTGGTTTATGCCCGATTGTTTTTGAATTTGTGGAATTATTGTTCCATTATTTCTATGTCCCCATCAATCCATGAGTGACCGTTCGGACTGGGTTCAAATGCACGTACAGGCTCAAATCATACGCCCAGACCCCATCCTCCACCGGTACACTCTGATTTACCAGCCACATTCGATTGTTGATTGTTTAGACGTGGACCCGTACCCCCCTATTTTATATTCAAACGGGTATCCCCACTCTGCTTTCCCCATCCGTCTCGAATACTAATTCTGCGTCCCTATTCCATCGCCCCATACTATGGCCCCCTACAGACGACTAGCAAATACAGCGCAATCACAAGCAGAAAACCGGCCAAAGGCGCATGCCGCAATAGCGCTTCACAATCAGGGGGTGGTTCCCGAGAGTAATATGTAAGCATTGCTAGCATTACAATAAGCAAAACAGCGAGTATCGGCACAGCAAGATTTCGCAACACGGCCCACGAAAACATGCATACCATCTTCAGACGAATTATGTATCGATGCATGACCATCGCGCTCGTTTGTTGTATTGTGCGGGGAATCCTATTCAGTCTCGCCCTGTTGATAGCCATATGCCGCAACGAGCCACTTTCCACTGATCAACTCCATATGAACTGTCTCTACTATGGGGTGGCTGCCCTTCACAGTTGTTAGGCAATCCACTACTGCGGACTTTTCTGTTTGGCTACCCCACACGTCTAGTTTACTGACCGAGCGGGATACAACGACTCCGCCAAACTTTCGCTCATCAGTCAAGGACTCCACCCATTCATCATATGAATATTCGCTTTTAAAGATTTCTGAAAGCATGTTGTAGGATTTTACATGATCTTGAGCATCTAGCATCGCAAGCCATGCTGTGGAAAGGGACTCCACCTCTTGCTCTCCGTTGGTTATTACTGCCCGCTGGCCATTGGAGCAAGCCACCATGGCACTCATAAGAGCACAACAATAATAGATAGCGGATCTGGACATTAGAAACCACCCTTTCCTCGGGCTATTGGCACGTTCGATCGCAGCAGACAAGACGATCACAGTAGAGACCACAATAAATCGTTGGGGACGCTATGCAAGCTGCCCTAGCCCAAGGATTGAGAAACGCCGCCTTGCACAGCGTTTTGATTATGGCAGATTCAATCTGCCCGCTTCCAACGCAGTGGGCAAAGCACTCCCAATCGGCCTGTTGATTACACTCAAAGTGTCGCAGATACTTACATACTTTCCCGTTTTTGCAGCATTCATTTGCGTGCAGCGGTAGGCGAGGATCAAATTTGTATGGCTTCCCATCACAACATGCTTGCCTAGAAGTGTGAATCTTATCCTTTCCACAGCACTCCCACCCTCTTGTCCACACTTTATGGGCGACTCCGTCACAACAGAGTGTTCTAACTTTGCTCAATCCAAGATAGTCGACCGCAGCAATTCCATTGTTATTGATAAACATATAAACATTCACTCCCCCTTCCTCCTCAATCGGATCCCGATTGATCCACCGGCCGAGTTCGGGCGAGTAGAATCTGTAGCCGTAGAATGACACACCCGACGCGGTTGTCGTAGGGGTAGGCTCGTTTTCCCAGTGCGTTTCAACGGGTTGCGAAGCAAAAGGCCGGGCGTGAGTGGGTGAAGTCGCCGAAAAACCCCCGACACGATTTTTCGGGGGGAGGTATGTTTCCTGCGGACGGTCGCACCCCGCCTCGGGGCGGGGCAGGCACGGCGTTTCTGTAGCGTAAAAACCCATGCCGGAAAGCTACTAAAATCGGCGACTAAAGGGAAGCGGTTTTAACCCTTATTTCGGGTCTTTATTCGCGGTTTGTAAATGCGCATGCGGATGCGTCCGGGCGTGTACTTCTCGCAACTGAACGATGCCGACTTCGGTGTAGATCTGCGTGGTGTCGAGCCGGGCGTGTCCGAGCATCTGCTGAATGAACCGGATGTCCGCGCCGTTCTCGAGCATGTGCGTGGCGCAGGAGTGGCGGAACAGGTGACAGCTTCCCGAACGGCCGATGCCGGCCGCCTCGATGACGCGGCGCACCCAGTTGCCCAGATACATCGCGCTGAACCGCTCGCCGTAACCGGTGAGGAACAACGCGCGTTCGCTCGCGGCCGTCTCCAACATCGGGCGCGCGTGTTCGAGATAACGGGTCAGCCAGGACAACGCGCGTTCGCCGACCGGTACAACGCGGTCCTTGCCGCCCTTCCCTTTCCGCACGATCAACGTGCCGCGTTCGCGGTCGAGATCGTCCACGTCGAGCCGGGCCAACTCGCTGCGCCGGATACCGGTCGCGTAAAGGGTTTCGAGTATCGCACGGTCACGCACGCCAAGCGGATCGGTCACGTCGGGCACGCTGAGTACGGCCTGTACTTCCTGCAACGTCATGGCCTTGGGCAACGAGCGCGGCGGCTTGCGGGGTAGTTCCAAGTCGGCGGCGGGATTGGCGTCAAGCCGGTGATCCTTGCACAGCCACGCAAAGAACCGCTGCACCGCGCCGAGTCTCATGCGCTGGGTGGTGACGCCGAGCGGCTTGCCGTTGTCCTGGCGATAGCGGAACAGCCAGCGCTGATAGCTTTCGAGGATCGGGCGCGTGATCTGATTGGCCGTGCGCAAGTCGCGTTCCTCGGCCCAGCGCACGAACATGCGCAGAGCCCATTTGTGGGCCTCGATGGTGCGCGCGGAGTACGCGCGTTCTTCGAGTCGCCGGAACCATTCGTCAATGAGACTCGCGAGCGTGTCCGCGTGCGAGCGGTCGAAGCCGTCCGGGGTAATCGCGTACCCGCCTTTCTTCTCGGACCAGCGGCGCATGTGCCGGGCCTTTTCATAACCTTTCCTGGGGGTGTTCATGGGTACGACTACGACAGGGCGACAAGGGCCGGTCCAGATGTGCGATCCGGCAAGGTGGCAAGGTTGGCGTTAGTCGTTGATTCATCGGCGTCTAACCTTGCCATTCGATTTTGGCAAGGTGGGGTCCAGCCCCCTGTTTTGCCCGTCCGGGTCTTCGTCATAGGCTTGAGTTTGGCAACATCCAGCAACCCGATATGCTGCGCGTCAATGGGTTCGTCGAGGCCGATCAGCAGTTCATACCGCATGGCCGTGCCCATGCGGCCGTAACGCGGCGCGACGTACTCAAGCTCCTGCAGCCGGACCAGATGCCGTTTGACCTGGCTGTACGTCCAGCCGCTGCACGCGCACAGTTCGCGGCGGCTAAAAAGGGCAAGGCGCTGCTCGACGTCCTCCCGCTTGCAGATGTCCCGGACCAGTTCCTTGATGCAGCCCAGGAGCCGCCGCGTCTGCGGCGGGAGCTCGTCAAGCGACCGGCCCAACAGGTCCGGCGCAAGCCGGTTCGCGAGCGCGATATCGTCGAGCGTAACCGTGATGTAGGACCCGAGATCGGAGGTCGGAGATCCGAGGTCCGATTGCTGACCTCCGTCCTCTGACCGCTGACTTCTGCTTCTCTGGTGCTGATGCAGCAGCGCAATGGCGTCGATCAGCGTCAGGTACTTTTCATGGTCGCGCCGCGTCCGGGTGCGGTCCGCCGTGAACGTGAGTTGATCCGCCCAGGGATTGACCACGTCGACCGGCTCCAACAGCCGTTGCGCGTTGCGAAGCAGCGCAAGCAGCCGTTGCTTTTCTTTCTTTAGCCGCAGTCCTTCGAGCGTCCGGGCCTGCCGTTGCAGCGTATGGATGCGCTCGGTCTGTTCGCGGCTCTCGTCGACCGTGAGCGTGAGGCATCGGTTTTGCAGTTCCTCGTCGATGTCGATCGCGGTGGTGGTAAGGAAGATCATGACCGGCCCTTCGACGTGGTATTCCTGCGTCTCCATACGGCCGGTGTGCGGGTCCTTGCCGGTGCTGGCGATGGTCAGTTCCCCTTCGGACTGCAGGAGCTTCAAAGCGTAACTGGCTTTCTCCGCGCCTTCCTCTTCCACGATGGCGAGGATACGGTGTTTCAGATTCGTTTCGCCCAGGTAGTACAGGCTCTGACCGGTCATGGCGGAGTACTTGACCTGCTCCTCCGGCGGGAACAGGGAAAGCACGGCTTCCATGAGTGTGCTCTTGCCCGCGGCGCTGGTGCTCTGGATGATGACGGCCAGCGGTTTATCGAGCTTGCGCGACGTGCACGCGAGATACGCGGCCAGCCGGTTCGATTCCTCGCCCACCAGCCCGCACGCGTCGAACGTCTCGCCGATCTTGTTCACCAGGTCCGGGGCTTTGAGGAACGCCAAGGCTTCGGCGCGTTCTTCGGGGGTGAGGTCAGGTTTCAGGTTTCGGGTTTCAGGTTTGAGGGCCGCCGTCAGGCGGGCCGTTTGTTCCTCTTCGAGGGCCAGCAGGAGTTTGCCCAGGTCGCGTTTGATCAGTTCCTTTTCGAGCGTGGTTTCTTCGTAGGCCCGTTCGATGAAGCGGCGGCGGTCGCCGTCGCGCAACAGATCAAAGCTGTCCAAGTGGAAGCGGACGCCTGAACGGATACGGACGGTGACTTTCATCACGTCGAGGCTGTTGTTCTTGTCGAGCCCGCCGACACGGTATTCGCGGGAACCGAGTTGGAGCGTGTGGTATTCGCCGACGCGTTCAAGAGAAGATGTCTCGCGTGGAGGCGCAAAGATAGAAGCAGCTTCTTTATTCCCGCCTGAGGCGGGTCCGCCTTCGGCGGAAGCAGCTTCTTTTTCTTTAGCAGCTATAGCAGCTAAAGAAGAAGAATGCGCGCGCGTGGGCGTGTGTGGCTTGGGCGGCGCACCGCCGCCATGCCATTCCGCCGCGTTCAAGGCAGCGGCCAAGGACTTCGGGGCCGGTGTAACCTTGCGGGCGTATTCGTTGGCGTCCATGCCGTGCGGGAACTTGACCCGGAAGCATTCGACGCCGTGCGCCGTCAGCCGTTCGATGTCGCGTTCCGCCGCAAGGTTGCCCGCCTCGTCGGCGTCGTAGGCGATGCGTACCCGCTGCACCTTGCGGGCAAGGATCGTCTCGAACAGTTCATCGGTGCCCCCGTTCGTCCCGTAGATGAACGTCACGTTGCGGAACCCGTGTATCCAGAACGTCAACGCATCAAGCGGGGCCTCGCATAAGATCAGGTCCGGCTCGTTGAGCGCGTCGGGATTCCAGATACCGGCATGCGGGCCGGGCAAGTACAGGTGCAGCGGCGTGCCCGCCCGCAGTTTTACGCCGATCTTGCGGCCGTAGATCTCCGACACGTCGCCGCGCTCATCGAAGACCGGCACCACAAGCGAGCCGTTGAAGTGTTCGTGTCCGGATTCCCGCAGCAGGCCGAGCGATTGCAGCCGCGTCCGGATCGCTGCGCCGTCCTTCCGGTTCTTCTCCGGCAACCGCAGGCACAGCGTCCGGTCGGCGAAGCCGAGCCGGAAGCGGTCGACGGCTTCTTCGCTGTAGAGTCCCCGCCCTCGCAGGTAGTCCAGGGCGGCGGGCGTCGTCAACAGTCGTTCGTGATAGTAGTCCACCACCTGGCGCATGAGTGTCGCGTCATTCGCGTCGGGATCGAACGGTAGATCGAGCCGGGGCACGGTCGCCTTTTTCAGTGGCGCGTCGGCGGGCGGGGTAAACGCCGCCGGGCCCGCGTTGAGGATCTCGAAGGCGTGGCGGAAGCTCACGCCGTCGAACTTCTCGACGAACTGAATCGCGTTGCCGGCCACCCCGCAGCCCATGCAGTGGAAGAGCCCCTTCGCCGGGGTCACGATAAAGGACGGGTCTTTGTCTTCGTGGAACGGACACGTCCCGATCAGGTTGCCGGTCCCGTGCTTCTTCAACTCCACCCCGCGCGAGCGCACCAGCGCCGCCAGGTCCGTTTCCCGTTTGATCCGGTCGATTTCGGTGTCAGGTATTCGCGGCATGCTCCCCTCCGGGTTCTGAAAATAGCGTCAAGTCGATTTTCTTTCTTTTTGACATGATGCGCGATGATAGATATGGTCTATCACTCATGCAAGCCAAATCTATAGATATTCTGATCCCCCCCTATGATGGGGACATGAGAGCAGGTAAACCCAACAGGTCCACGCGCGCCGATTTCGCAGCCCGCCTGACAGCCCTCCGCGAAAAAGCCGGGCTCAGTCAGCGCGCCGTCGCGCGAGAGATGGGCATATCCCAGCCGTCCTATGCGAACTGGGAGTCGCACAACGTCGCCTTGAAGCCGGAGCAACTAACGAAGCTCGCCCAGGTACTCGGCGTTTCCGTCGCCGATCTACTCGACGACACGCGCAACTCGGCAACCCGGCGAGGAGGACCAACGGGCCGCACGCGTCGGGCCTTCGAGACAGTTTCCCGACTCCCCCGCACCAAACAACAGCGCATCGTTGACGTGGTCGAAGCGCTCGTTGCGCAAAACGCAGGAAGCTAGATTATTCGCCTATGCCACTCGTCGAGCATCCCGATTACCCGCAGATACTTGCCAGACTGCAACGCTGGCTTCCCAACGCAGTGCCCTTTCAGGGGCACATGTTCCGCATGATCAACACGAAACACTCCAGCAATGCGGACATTTTGAGCGGTAAAGGGGGCTTGCGCGCCTATGGACGATGGAACGCCAGAGGCCTTTTCCGATGCAGCTATACCAGCCAAACCGCCGAAACGGCCCTTCAAGAAGTCCTCATCGCCATCCGTCGCCAAAACCTACCCGATGAAAGGGCTCTACCCCGCACGATGGTCTGTCTTGATCTCCGTGCGCAAAGAACGCTCGACTTGACGGATGGTGATGTCCGGCACCGTTGCCAAGCCGGTCGAGACCGGATTATCGGGGAGCGATGGTGGATAGAGAACCAAAAGGGCCGGGAAGCGTGGACACAGGCCGTCGGACGCGCCGCGGCCGCAGCGGGTTTTGAAGCGATTATCACACCATCCGCCGTCGACACGCCGCACGGCGTGAACGCGGTGGTCTTTACGGAAAACCTGTCAAACAGCAGCACATGGGCCGTTCTGACCCCCATTCAATAATCCTGCAATTTTGCATGTTTCTTCTTGCGCGCGCCGCGATATCGGCGTAGATTCAGAATATGCCAACCACACTGAAACAGCCCATTCAAAGCGGACCGGCCCTGATGAAGTGGCGGCGACAGGCGGGGATATCCCGCCCCGTTTTCGCGTCGCTCAGTAATTGTTCGGAACGCACCCTGGCAACACAGGAAGCCAAACGCCGCTTGGCGTTGAGGGAAAATCGGAACCTCACCGAAACCCGCCGCCTGATTCTGGCTTTGAGCGAGATCATGGACCCCACCCAGATCGGGCCATGGCTCAACGCCAAGAACGAATGGTTTGATGGAAAGACCCCGCTTCAGATCATTCAGGCCGGTCGTATCGATCAGGTATGGGAGATGATCTACCACACGCGCGAAGGCGGCTACGCATAAGCCGCAACCCTCGCCGCATCGAGATCGCGCCGTGTGCGCGATTTGAGCGCGTTATTTTTTTAGCTGCTCGACCGGAACGCCGCCCTTGCGGCGTTTCCGCATCGTGCGCGACCCATTCGGCCCGGATGATCAAGCCGTATAGACGCGCTGACAGCGCCGGTCTCTTTTCCCTTGCTTCGTTTTCAAGGCCCCCACTTCCTGCCGGGCCTTGAAAGCGAAGCGGTTAATTCGACGCCGTAGGCGACCGTATCAGCGGAGCATCAGCAGGCAGCATGACAGCACGCCCGGCGGGCTGGCGGGATGCCTGCGCGGAGCGTTGGGGCTGGCGCGGCATGTGCGCAAGCAGATGCCGTGACAGCTATGGGGGTGGGGTGAATGACGGGGCTTGATCCCGGCTTCTTAGACGGGATGAAGCCCCGGCAGAGGGGAGCGGGGCCGTAGGGGGCGCTCCCCTGCTAAGGTCCCGACTTCTTAGGCGGGACCGCGTTAGGCCCGCGGAGGGTTGCGGCGGCGCTTGCATCACCAACGACGTTCGACGCCACCAACGAGCAGCGCCAAGGGAACAGAACGCTTTCTGTTCCAGCCCGTAGGGTCCGCCGTAGCTCAAAAAATGTGGCGACAGCCGGAGCCGCTTTTTTGAGCGGAGGCGGACGCGGGGGTGCGCCTGAAAGGGCAGCGTGTGAGGGAGTCCCCGACCGAACGGACGCATAACACGCGCCGTTATGCGGGTATGTGTGAACTTGGAATGAAGACGAACTTGAACAATTTGGCGCATCGGGGCCATCGTACCGAACCAGTGGGTGCAAATGCGAACTCACTGGTGGCGAACGGGAGACGCTCGTCGCGTCGCATGGGGTCACTCCCCGCTGTTATGACTGAGCGCCGGCGGAACGCACCCGCGTGGGGCTTAACACCCCGTATGGCTGTTTGCTACGTGGCCGCCTGGCCCCGATCGCGCCTCCAGCAACTAAAGGAAAAAGCATGAGCGAAATCAAGAAAGGAAACGTCCCTCAAGGAACCGCCGGTCGCGTGATCGGGTTGGATATGCATCCGGACTCGTTCACCGCCGCGGCCCTTGAAGGAAACAACGCCCTGAATTCACACGTCCTCTGGGTGCATGACAATCTGCCCCAGCAACGGCTTGAGGCATGGGTGCGCAAACATGTGCAGGCTTCGGACCTCATCGTCATCGAGGCCAGTGGAAACACCTTCCACACCGTCGAACGCATCCGCGAATGTGGACGAAATGCCGTGGTGCTTGAACCGCTTCGCGCCTCCCAGGTGCGCAAGACCTACTGCACCACCGACAAGATCAGCGCCGTCAAGCTCGCGCGGGTATATTTCAGCGGGCTGGCCGTGGAGGTCTGGACGCCCGACGACACCTGCCGGGAACGCCGCGAAGTGCTGCATGCACACCGACGCGCCGTACAAGACACCACCCGTGGGCGCAACCGCATTCGAAGCTGGATGAACCAGTTCGGCATCCGGCGACGCACCGGACTCAGACTCGCCCAGCCAAGCGCCCGGGAATGGCTGATCGAGCAACGCGAGTGGACGGATACCCAACGCCTGCTCATCGACCAGATGTTCCACGACCTCTGGCAGGCGGAGGCCCGCCGAAAAAAACTCCGCCAAGTCATGGCCGAAACCGTCGCCGCAGACCCCGAGTTGCTCAAACTCAACCGGCTGTTCGGACTGCATGTCATCGGCGCCTACGCCCTTGCGGCGGCCATCGGGGACATTCACCGCTTCCGCAATCCCAAAAAACTCGCGGCCTATCTCGGGTTCAGCCCAAACATCAATCGCAGCGGGAAAAGCAAAAAAGACGGGGGCAGCGCATCCTGGGGCTGCGGCGAGGTCCGCCGCATTCTCACCCAATCCGCCCAGACCATCATGCGCTACCAGAACAACTCGCCGCTACATCGCTGGGGACTGGCGTTGGCCTATCGCAAAGGACGAAGCCTCGCCACTTTCGCCGTCGCGCGCAAGCTCGTCACCGCCGTCTGGTACCTGCTCAAAGGGTTCTTCACGCCGCTTACCGAGGAAACCGCCGTGCTCCAGCGAAAGCTCCGCGAAATCGGAGAAGAAATTGGCACCGCTCGTCTTAAGGAGCTGGGCTTCAAGCACTCCGGGGAATTCAGAAAAGAAAAAATGAAAATTCTCATGAAAACAATTTGACAACCACACATGGCTGCGACGCTGCCCGGTCCTCCGCAGGAGGATTCAGGCGCGGCCCCGCGCGGCTTGGCGATGCGGACGCGGGCAACACCACAACGCTCGATCCACCAACAAGCCGCATCCCGTAGCGGGCCGTCCGACCGGAGGCAGTGAGTGCGACGATTCCGATCGGCGCGCTCTCTGCCGGAGGGAGTCCGGTTAGCGAAGCGGTTGGCGCGACAGGTGCCCCGCAACTGGCGTGACATACCGCGTAGCGAGGAAAGTGCATGCAAGGAAAGAAGGGAAGACAGACTTACCGGCGGTCATTCATTTGTCGATTGGCAAGACGTGATCCCCACCGCTCCTCCGCTTGAAAGCGCCCGCAACAGTGCCACAACATTCCAAAGGGCATCGATTTCTTGTTCGCCATATAGCGAATCTAAATATGTTGATGTTACAACATTGGCTTCACCTGTAGCGCCAATGCGTATCTCGACATGCACTTTTCGTTCGTACTTCGCCAATCGCATTTGAGCAACAATTAACTGACCATCATGATACTTTGGCATTTCATTGCCGACATTTGCGGGTAATTCAAAGAATTTATTCCGCACAGCACTAATGTATAAAGTTCTCTTATCAGTATCGGTTAACGTCACAACTGTTGCACTATCCAATCCATCAGGAAGCAAATTGATGGATGACGCCCAACCGTGACGTTCTCCAAATATCTCTTCTATTAACACCCACTCGAACGTGCGGACAATATCGAGAATTAGCCCCATATGTTCAACGTCATCAAAAAACCATTCAGCTTCAGAGTATTCCTGACTGTTACAAGCTATGCGGCAGCCCGCCACATACGCAATTAAACAAGCACTCACAATAATCACTAAAACGTAGCGCGACTTCATTGGCATATACTTTGAACTAGCGACCTAGCACTTCCCTCTTCACTCATTGCGTCAATCAACTGTGAATGGTAAGTAGCTATATCATTGCAACGAGCAATTCTGCGTGGGCCATCTTGATAATCGCTGCAATCTAAAGCTGCATCATTGCGTCTCATCCGTGCCACCGCCATCTGCGTTACTGCACTTAACCAACTATCAATCGCCCCCTGACACGGGCGACACACACATGCATCATTGTATTGATTTACCGCATCTGATACTGCCTGATGAGCCTCTTGGTAATACGCCCAGTGCTGCATTTCATGAGCCAGCGATTCCTCGGGCGTACGTCCTCCACCATGAACTATAATAATTTGCCCTTTACAATCGGATAACGAGTACTGAAGACGCACCCTTCTCCAAAGAAAGCCGCAGCGGGACGATTCTGAAGGCCTACTAATCCGAATATCCTCCCCTTTAAATGATCCTGCCGCACCTGCATTAAGATTGCCTGAATTCACAAAGACATGCCATTCCGCACTCCCCCTCACAAGATCAATCGTTTCATTTAGAGTACAAGGACTTAAACCTAGATGATCATATGCAATCGTAGCCCTATTCTGAACGAAACCATAAACATTCAGCCCCCCCTCTTCCCCAATCGGATCCCGATTAATCCACCTACCCAATTCGGGCTTATAGTATCTGTAGCCGTAGAATGACACACCCGACGCGGTTGTCGTAGGGGTAGGCTCGTTTTCCCAGTGCGTTTCAACGGGTTGCGAAGCAAAAGGCCGGGCGTGAGGGGGGGAAGTCGCCGAAAAACCCCCCACAAGAATTTTTGGGGG
>Ga0081527_100640_pt1 | contig 13576 bp, 9 predicted proteins | sample HotLakmasection5_FD_70992 | JGI IMG/M metagenome (GOLD analysis project Ga0081527, IMG submission 70992) | Hypersaline microbial mat communities from Hot Lake, Washington, USA - Section #5 (SPADES assembly) (version 2) | ecosystem: Environmental > Aquatic > Non-marine Saline and Alkaline >... | reverse complement strand
GGCGGCCGCCTGGCCGTGGCTCGCTGCGGACGCGTTCTCCTGGACCTACCACCGGTTCGACCCACCGGACCCCGGTATGCAGGCCGACCTGATCGCCGCCAACCGCAAGGCAGGTGCGGTGGGGCTACCGCACCGGGTCCTCGAGCTGCGTGAACCGACGACGCAGGCGTTCATCGAGGGCTACGCGCGGTCGCTCGGGGTCGCCCCGCAGTTCCGTCGGCTCTCGGCTGCCTGCTTCGAGCAGCTGCCGCATGGCATCGTCCACCTGCAGTCGATGGTGGCAGAGGTCGGGACCGGCTTCTACAAGCGCCGGACGGCGACCGACCCCACCGCCGCGGTGCTGGCACGCACCTACGCGAACAGCGAGTTCGGCGACCTGCCGGAGGTCGTGGAAGCGCACGAACGCTTCATCGCGTATGCGGGTTTCGACCGTGACGGGCTCGGCGACGCCGATCTCTACGACATGTTCTACTGGGAGTCGCGACTCGGGCGGTGGGGGACCTTGCGCATGCAGGAGTGCGATCTCTCGCACCGGCTCGTGTTGCCCTTCAACCAGCGACGTCTGATCGAGGCGCTCCAGTCCGAACCGCTCGAGGAGCGCGTCGACAAGTCGGCGCTGCGACGCTTCGTCGAAGAACGGCCATTGGTGCCCCGCCACGCTGCGCGAGCACCCTCCCTGCGAGGTCGGATGCCCTTCCGGGGGCGGTAGCGCGGCGCTCGCGGTCCGCCCGGCGGCGGCGCAGCGAGGCCCCGCGGCAGGCACCGACGTCCGGCCATGCCGTGAGGATCCCCCGTCCTCTCGAGTGGCTGCGGCGCCGGTGGCGCATCCGTCGCGATGGGTGCTACCCCGGGCAAGCGACCCCGGCGCGCTACCGTCCGTCACGGTCCGAGCGGTGTGCGGCAGGCTGAGCGGAGGGATGGTGGCTCGAGCGGTCGACCCAGCCATGCCCTGGCTCAGCCGTCTCAACCAGCGAGGCTTCCGGTTGGTGATGGTGGCCGACGCCGTCGGCATCTACGCCTCGCTGGTCCTGCTCATGCTCATCCGGTTCGGTCTCGACTGGCCCAGCTACGCGGTCGGGACCTACCTGGTGTCGTTCGCGGTGGCGACCTCGGTGTACCTCGCGGTCCTCTACCTCGGTGGGCTGTACGAGCGGGAGCCTCGCCTCGGCGCCCCGCCGGTCCTGCCGCAGGCGGCCCGGCAGACGGCCGCCGCCGCCGGTCTCGTCGCCCTGCTGACGCTCGGCCTGACCGGCCTGTCCAACGCGTTCGGTCAGGGTGCCGATCGGGCGCTCACGATCCCGTTCCTCAACCAGGTCGCCCTGATCGCGTTGGCGGCGGTCGTGGTCTCCATGAACCGACGGCTCGTCCACGCGCTGCGCACCCACCGCGAGGGCCCGCCGAAGGTGGTGCTGGTCGGCAGCCCCGAGGAGCTCGAGGTGGCCCGCGGCCACATCCTGCCGGACACGGCCGGCGTGCTGGTGGTAGCCGAGGAGTCCGATCCGGACCGTGTCGAGGAGGTGGCAGCCGCACACCAGGCGACCGACGTGATCCTGCTGTCACGTCACTGGATCGACCCCCTCTATCCCGCGGCGATCGAGCGCTTCGAGCGGTCCGGACTGACCGTCCTGCTGCGGGTCACCGCCCGCGAGACCATGTTCGGGCTCGAGCGGGTCCGCGAGGTCGGGGGGATGCCGTTCGTGCTCCTGCGTTCCCAGACCGTGCCGATCAGCCGTGCCCGCTTCAAGCGGGCCTTCGACCTCGTGCTGGTGGTGCTCGGGTCACCGCTCTGGCTGCCGGCGCTGGGGCTCATGACGCTCTACCAGCTCGCCGTCGCCGGACGCCCCGTGCTGTTCTGGCAGCAGCGGGTCGGGGTCGGCGGACGGCGCTTCATGATGGTCAAGTTCCGCACGATGGTCCCGGAGGCGGAGGAGGACGGTCGCGGTGCTCGCCTGGCTGAGTCCGACGACCCTCGGGTCATCCCGGCGTGCCGCTGGGTACGCCAGGCTCGCCTCGACGAGCTCCCGCAGTTCTGGAACGTGCTCCGGGGGGAGATGTCGCTGGTGGGGCCGAGGCCGGAACGTCCGGAGCTCACCGTCCGCTTCGAGCGCGAGATCCCGGGCTACTCGCGCCGTCACGAGCTGCCACCGGGACTCACCGGGCTGGCGCAGATCCACGGTCGGTACCACACCGATGCGGAGTACAAGCTCGGCTACGACCTGCAGTACCTCGTGAACTGGTCGCCGGGACTCGACATCTCGATCCTCCTGCGCACGGTCTGGGTGGTCCTCACCGGTCGTCTGTAGACCGACACCAGCGCGGCTCGGCACTACGCTCACGCCCCCAGCGAGCAGCGGAGTCCCTGCGTGCGTGAGACCACGATCGGCGGCGCCAAGCAGGCCCGCGTCGGGTACGGCCTCGACGACGTGTCGCTGCTGCCATCGCGCCGGACCCGGGACGTGTCGCTGGTCGACATCAGCTGGCAGATCGACGCGTACGCCTTCGACATGCCGGTGCTCGGAGCCCCGCTGGATGCGGTGACCTCGCCGCGGACCGCCGGACTCATGCAGCGGCTCGGAGGCGCCGGCGTTCTCAACCTCGAGGGGCTGTGGACGCGCTACGTCGAGCCCGAGGGCGTGCTCGACGAGATCGCGAGGCTCACGCCGGGCCCCGAGGCGACCGTGCGTCTCCAGGAGCTCTACCACGAACCGGTCAAGGAGACCCTGATCGGGCAGCGCGTCGAGGAACTGCGGGCCGGCGGCATCGCCCTGGGCAGCCTGACACCGCAGAAGGTGGAGCGCTTCCATCACGTGGCACTCGAGGCCGGCCTGGACCTGCTCGTCGTCCAGGGGGTCGCCGTGACGGCGCAGCACGTCGGACGCGACGGCTCGGATCCGCTGGATCTGCGCTCCTTCACCGGACGTTACGACATCCCGGTGGTGGTCGGCGGGGTGTGGTCGGCGAAGACCGCGATCCACCTCATGCGCACCGGTGCGGTCGGCATCATCGTCGAGGGTGGCGGCGACCCGATGTCCACGACCTCCGCCGCGCTCGGGATCGACGCTCCGTTGGCGACCAGCATCGCCGAGGTGGCCGCGGCTCGCACCCGCTACCTCGAGGAGTCCGGGCGCTACGTCCAGGTCATCGCCGCCGGGGGCGTGCGGACCGGTGGGGAGCTCGCCAAGGCGATCGCCTGCGGCGCCGACGCGGTCCTGCTGGGCACGCCGCTCGCCGCGGCCGAGGAGGCGCCGGGCCGGGGTGCCTACTGGGGGCTGGCTGCCGCGCACCACGAGCTGCCGCGCGCCAGGTTCGCACACCTGGAGCGGCTCGGACCGCTCGAGGTCGTGCTCGAGGGGCCCGCCCACCGTGATGACGGCACGGTGAACCTGCTCGGCGGCCTACGGCGCGCCATGGGGATCACCGGCTACGAGACGCTGGCCCGGCTGCGTGACGCGGAGCTGAGCGTCCGGACCTGACCTCATCCACGCGCCCGTCCGAGGAGCAACAGCGAGGTGATCGGGGAGCACGTGCCCATCGAGACCACCCACGGCGACCACGACCACACGGCCGGCACCGTCCTGGTCGTGGACTTCGGCGCCCAGTACGCCCAGCTCATCGCCCGCCGCGTCCGGGAGGCCCGCGTCTACTCGGAGATCGTGCCGCATGACGTCACGGCCGAGGAGCTGCGTGCCCGCCGTCCGGCGGCCCTGGTCCTCTCCGGGGGGCCGGCGTCGGTCTACGCGACCGACGCTCCGGCCCTCGACCCCGGGATCCTCGAGCTCGGGGTCCCGACCCTCGGGATCTGCTACGGGTTCCAGATCATGGCCACGACCCTCGGCGGCACCGTCGAGCGGACCGGCGCGGCGGAGTTCGGTGGGACGCCGCTCGAGGTCACCGCGGCGGACTCGACGTTGTTCCACGGGCTCCCGCGTGAGCAGTCCGTCTGGATGTCGCACGGTGATGCCGTGACGGCGGCGCCAGCCGGGTTCGAGATCGTCGCGCGGACCCCCGGCACCCCGGTCGCGGCCTTCGAGGACCACGCACGGCGCTTCGCGGGGGTGCAGTTCCATCCGGAGGTCATGCACAGCGCCCACGGACAGGCCGTGCTCGAACACTTCCTCTACGAGATCGCCGGTTGCTCGCCGAGCTGGACGACGACGAGCGTGATCGACGAGCAGGTGGCGCGGTTGCGGGCCCAGATCGGTGACAAGCGTGCCATCTGTGGGCTCTCGGGTGGGGTGGACTCGGCGGTCGCGGCAGCGCTGGTCCAGCGGGCGGTCGGGTCGCAGCTGACGTGCGTCTTCGTCGACCACGGGCTGCTCCGCCAGGGCGAGGCCGAGCAGGTCGAGCGCGACTTCGTGGCGGCCACCGGTGCCAGCCTCAAGGTCGTCGACGCCCGGCAGCGCTTCCTCGACGCGTTGTCGGGGGTGGAGGAACCCGAAGCCAAGCGGAAGATCATCGGGCGCGAGTTCATCCGGGTCTTCGAACAGGCGGCCCGCGAGGTCGTCGCCGTGGCCGACGTCGTCGGCGAGACGGTCGAGTTCCTGGTCCAGGGCACCCTCTACCCGGACGTGGTCGAGTCCGGCGGTGGCAGCGGGACCGCCAACATCAAGAGCCACCACAACGTGGGTGGGCTGCCGGAGGACCTCGAGTTCGAGCTGGTCGAGCCGCTGCGCAGCCTGTTCAAGGACGAGGTCCGTCGGGTCGGTCGGCAGCTGGGACTGCCCGAGGAGATCGTCGGTCGGCAGCCCTTCCCGGGTCCCGGGTTGGCCATCCGCATCGTCGGAGCGGTCACCGCCGAACGGCTCGAGGTGCTGCGCGCGGCAGATGCGATCGTGCGCGCCGAGCTCAGCGCGGCGGGCCTGGACGACCAGATCTGGCAGTGCCCGGTCGTGCTGCTCGCCGACGTCCGTTCGGTGGGGGTGCAGGGCGACGGTCGGACGTACGGTCACCCGGTCGTGCTCCGGCCGGTGTCCAGCGAGGACGCGATGACCGCCGACTGGACGCGCGTGCCCTACGACGTGCTGGCCAGGATCTCGACGCGCATCACCAACGAGGTCCGCGAGGTCAACCGTGTCACCCTGGACGTGACCAGCAAACCACCCGGCACCATCGAGTGGGAGTGACGAAGCGGGGTGAGCCGCCGAGCGGGGCGAGGGGAACGAGGCTCGTCACCACCCGGGGGCGCCGGATCGGCGGGCGGCGGCTCAAGGACTAGTGTCCGCTGCCGATACCCACCGGGAGCGCCCTCGTCGGTCGGAGCATCATGCGTTGCACTTCGTCGAGCCCTCGTTCCGCTGCGCTGCTCGCGGTCGTCGCCCTCGTCGCGGTCCTGCTGCCGGCGCCGCACGCCGAGGCGGCCCCGGCCTACGACGCGGTGGTGGACCTCACCTTCCCCGTGGCCGGTGAGAACCGCTACATGGACGACTACGACCACTGGCGCGGTGGTGGGACCCGACGGCACCGTGCCACCGACATCATGGCGTCCTACGGCCAACCGGTGCATGCGGCCGTCGGCGGCACGATCGATCTCATCACCGGGCTCGACGGCAACCCTCCCAGCTGGGGCTACGCGATCTACGTCGCCGGCGATGACGGGCGTCGGTACGTCTACATCCACCTCGGCAGCCAGACCGGCCCCCCGTCGGAGGCCTACGCGCCGGGGATGCGCAAGGGCCTGCGCGTTGCGCGTGGCCAGCACATCGGCTACGTCGGCCACTCCGGCAACGCGTCGGTCTCCGCGCCGCACCTGCACCTCGAGATCCACGATCCTGCGGTGAACGACCCCTACGGCACGAGCCGGATGAACCCCTACGCGAGCCTGCGTGCCGCCGAGGAGCGGGCGGACCTGCCGCTCGCCGAACTCGCGGTCGGGGGCTGCGTCGGCACGTCCTACGCCTTCGCGGGCAACTGGGACGGCAACAGCGACGGTCGCGACGGCCTCGGCTGGTGGTGTGACGGGCGGATCAGGCTCCGGACCGCCGACGGGGAGATCATCGAGTACGACTACGGGCGGGCTGGCGACGTACCCATCGTGGCTGACTGGAACGGCGACGGGCGTGACACCGTGTCGATCGTGCGCGACGGCACCTGGCACATCAACGAGGGGCTGGACGGGGGAGGCGCCGACCGCAGCTTCGTGTACGGACGGGTCACGCAGGGCGACGTGCCGATCGCGGGGGACTGGAACGGCGACGGACGTGACACGATCGGCATCATCCGCGACGGCGAGTGGCACCTGCGCTTCGACCAGGCCGGTGGCCCCGGCCAGATCGTCTTCACCTACGGCCGCATCACCCGCGGGGACCGACCGCTGATCGGGGACTGGGACGGTGACGGGTCCGACACGGTCGGGATCGTCCGCGGGGGCGAGTGGCACCTGCGGCACAGCCTGTCGGGCGGCCCGGGCGAGACGGTCTACGTCTACGGCCGGGTCACCGCCGGTGACACCCCGGTGATGGGCGACTGGACCGGCGACGGGCGCGCCACCCCCGGCATCGTGCGCGGCGACGAGTGGCATCTGCGCCATCGTCATGCGGCCGGTTACGCCGACCAGACGGTGGTCTTCGGGGTGTCCTGATACCGGCCCGCCCGGCGGGCTCAGCCAGCGCCACCCCGGGGTGGCCCGACCAGGAAGCCAACCCCCCAGCTGTGGTGCATCGTGGCGAACACCAGGGGGAGTCGCACGGCCACGCGCGGATCGTCGGCACCGGTGACGGCTGCTGCCCCCAGCACCGCGGCGAGGTAGGCGGACGGGACCACGAGCGTCCAGGGGGTCAACGGCAGCGCCACCAGCGCGGCGGCGTTGGCGAGCACGGTCGTCGGGGGCACCAGCTGGCGCCACCGCAGCGAGCCGGGATGCTTGCGTACGGTGGCCCGCTTCCACCGTCCGTACTGCCAGTACTGCGAGGCCAGCGCGCCGAGGCTGTCGCGCGGCCGGTAGAGCACCTCGAGCCGGGGATCGAACCAGACGAGCCCGCCGTGCCGTCGGATCCGCACGTTGAGCTCGTAGTCCTGGTTGCGGAGCAGCCGCTCGTCGAAACCACCGAGCTCGCGCAGGGTCTCGGCCCGGAACACGCCGAGGTAGACGCTGTCGATCGGTCCGGGCTCACCGCCGTAGTGGAAGCGCGCGTCGCCGGTCCCGAAGCGGCTCGACATCGCGGCGGCGATGGCCCGTTGCATGGGGGTCGTGCCGATCGCCCGCTGCACGCCGCCGACGTTCGCGGCGCCGGTCTCCTCGAGGATCGCGACCGCACGTTCCAGGTAGCCGGGTGTCAGCTCCGCGTGCGCATCGACCCGCGCGATCACCTCACCCGTGGCCGCCGCGATGGCGCGGTTCAGGGCAGCCGGCGTGGTCCCGGTCGGGTTGTCGACCACCGTGATCCTGCCATCGGAGCTCGCCAGACGCTGGGCGATCGCGTCCGTCGCATCCGTGGAGGGCGCCACGGCCAGCACGAGCTCGAGCTCCCCTGGGTACCGCTGCGCCAGCACGGCGGCGACGGCCTCCTCGAGGTGGTCGGCCTCGTCGCGTACCGGCATCACGACCGAGAGCCGGGGCCGGGGTGCCGTCATGGCGAGGCTCCTCCTGGGAGCGGGTCGGGTCGCCCATGCACCGGGCGACCTCGGGATGCTCGTGCACGCTCCACCTCAGCGCGGTCCCAGGGCACTACGCTACGTGGCAGGCTGGTCGGTCGCCCTCGGAGGTGGGGTCGTGGTGTGGTTCGCTCTGGTCGTCGTGGTGCTGCTCATCGGGGTCGTGGTCTGGGTGATCAGCGCCTACAACCGCCTGGTGCGGGCCAGGGTGCGGATCGATGAGGCGTGGGCGCAGATCGACACCCAGCTGCAGCGACGCCACGACCTGATCCCGAACCTGGTGAACACGGTCAAAGGCTACGCGGCGCACGAGCGCGAGACCTTCGAGGAGGTCACGGCCGCCCGAGCCAAGGCGATCTCCGTCCAGGGACCAGCCGACCTGGCCGAGGCCGAGAACGGCCTGACCCAGGCGCTCGGCAAGCTGCTGGCCATCACGGAGAACTACCCGGACCTCAAGGCCGACCAGAACTTCCGTCAGCTCCAGGAGGAGCTGGCCCACACGGAGAACATGGTCGCCGGCTCCCGTGGGCACTACAACGCCTCCGTCCGCGAGTACGACACCGCGCGTCAGGTCTTCCCCACCTCGGTGATCGCCAGCAGCTTCAACTTCGAGGAGCGCGAGTACTTCGAGGTGGAGACCGTCGAGGTGCGCCAGGCCCCCAACGTCTCCTTCGAGTAGTCGCGGATGTCGGCTGGCAGCCTCTACGACGAGCTCCAGCGGGAGAACGAGCGCGCCAGCCGGTTCCTGCTGATCGGCTCGGTGCTCATCGCCGCGGTCATGGTCTGGGTCGTGGCCGGTGCCCTGGGCGTGCCCGTGCTCGACCCGGTCGTCGGGGTCTCGGTCACCGCGGTCGGGACGGCGGTGGGTCTGCTGTTCCTGCTGGCTGCCACCCGTTCCGGGCCGAGCATCGCGTTGCGCGCCGCCAGGGCCCGCGAGGTGCCACGCGAGGCTGCACCCGAGCTGCACAACCTGTTCGACGAGGTCTGCGTCTCCGCCGGCATCATGGGCACCAAACCGAAGCTGTACGTGGTCGACGACCCGGCGCCGAACGCCTTCGCGACGGGCCGTTCGCTGGAGGACAGCCACGTCGCCGTCACGACCGGACTGATCGAGCGGCTGCCCCGCTACGAGCTCCGTGCCGTGCTGGCCCACGAGGTCGCCCACATCCTCAACGACGACATCCGCACGGTCACGCTGGCGGTCGCGACCGCGGGGCTGGTGGCGCTGCTGGCCGACGTGCTGGTGCGCTTCATGATCCTCGGCGGTGGGCGACGGGGCGGTCGGACCAGCGGGGGAGGCGGTGGCGGGGGGATCGCCCAGTTGCTCTTCCTCGTGCTCGGTCTGCTCGCCGTGATCCTGGCACCGCTGGCGGCGCAGGTGATCCGTTTCGCGGTCTCCCGGCAGCGGGAGTACCTCGCCGATGCGACGGCAGCCGATCTGCTGCGCGATCCCCAGTCGATGGTCAACGCGCTCCGTCGGATCGACGAGGACCACACCTCGTTGCGCCGCTTCGAGGTGGCCACCGCGCACCTGTGGTTCGAGGAGCCGAACGAGACCTCCGCCGACGATCGGGCTTCGAGGATGGCTCGGCGGTTCGCGACGCACCCGTCGATCCGCGAGCGGGTCGAGCGCCTGGCCACGCTGAACGCCGGGACGGTGAGGACCGACGCGCCGCTGCCGCCACCGCCGCCGCCCGAGAGCCGCGGATACCACTAGCCCCCGGGTCGTGGTTCCTGCGCTGCGAGCCTCGCGCAGGCGTCGCGCTGGCGGCGAGGTGCGGCCTACTCCCGCACGATGGCCGGGGTCGCGTGGCCGTCGCCGTTCCAGTCGCCGGCCACGGCGACGTCGCCCTGGCCGAGCCGGCCGTACACGAAGGTGCGTTCCGCGTAACCGGCGCTGAGCCGGTTGCGTAGGTGCCACTCCCGGGTCGAGGCGCGCGCGATCCCGATGCCGTCCCGCCCGTCGCCGTTCCAGTCACCCACCAGCGGGCGGTCACCTGCCAGGATCCGTCCGTAGACGAAGACGAGCTCGCCCGGACCGCCGGACAGTCGGTTGCGCAGGTGCCACTCGCCGTTGCGGATGATGCCGACGCCGTCGGTGCCGTTTGCGTTCCAGTCGCCCACGATCGGGATGTCCCCGCGCGTGACGCGGCCGTAGACGAAGGACAGGTCGGCATCACCGCCGGCCAGGCTGTTGCTGAGGTGCCAGGTGCCGTCCCGCACCACACCCAGCGTCGCCTTGCCGTCGCCGTTCCAGTCGCCGCACAACGCGAGGTCGCCCCGACGGCCGAAGCTCAGGGTCGAGGCGCTCGCGCCGGTCGGGCTGTTGGAGATCGTCCAGCGGCCGGCGTTGAAGGTCGCGGGCGTGTCCCGGCCGTCGCCGTCGAAGTCGCAGGCGAGCACCTGGTCACCCTCACGTCCGAGGAAGCCCAGCTGGTCGGCTTCGCCGGCCGTGTTGCTCAGCCGCTGGTACCAGGTCCGCAGACAGGTGGGATTGGTCGGCAGGCCGACCGTGCTCCGCCCGTTGTAGGCCAGCATCTGCCGGTAGAGGTTGAGCACCTTGCAGGCGTAGAACGGGTCGGTGGCCCAGCGGCCGTTGCCGAGGTCCTGCCACGCCTGCGCGGAGGCGTGGTAGGGCTGCCCATTGGGGTCGTTGGCGTTGCGGACGAGGCGCCAGCGGTCCGGGTACTTCGCCTCGACGTCGACCGCCAGGGCCGAGCCGAGGTTGGTCCCAGTGGTGTTGGCGGTCGGATCGCCGTAGATGCGCAGGTGCTGCATCTTGGCGCGGACCCCGGTGCGGGCGTCCGGGAACCGGAACACGTTCTGTCCGCTCTGCCCGTCGTAGGCCCCCATCCCACCGAAGTTGTTGTCCTCCGGACGGACCTGGCCCGTGGACGGGAAGTTGAACCAGGCCGTCTCCAGGATGGCCTGGGCGAAGGCGACGTTCCAGTCGACCCCCTCACGTGTGCCTTCCTCCCGGAAGGCCCGGAGCAGCTCCGCCGGGGGCACGCTCGCCCGGTAGTCCCACGAGGTCCGCACGCTGCGGAACCAGGCGAGCACCTCCGACTCCGACAGCGTCGGCCGGCTGTTCATGACCGGGCTGCGCAGGTCGCTGCCCGCGTGCGCCGCCGGGGCCGGTGGCAACAACGCCACCATCGCCAGCACGGCGAGGAACACGCTGACGAGACGGAGACGGGGCGGCTCGAACACGGCAGTGCTCCTCGGCGCGACGCCGTTGTGGCTGGTGTTGCTGATGGGACGTCGTCCGTCTCCATCGGCGCGCATCGCGGTCGAGTGAAGGCCTCGTCTCAGTCTACGACCTCGCGTGCTCTCAGCGCACGATCCGGTCATGGCCGCCGGAATATGATCGTCCCGTCGGCGTCGCCGGCGCCGTGTTCGAGCTTGAGCAGCCACCTGCCATCGCGGACGATCCCCGGCGTGTCCCGCCCGTCGCCGTTCCAGTCACCGGTGACCGGCACATCACCGTCAAGGACGCGTCCGTAGCGGTACGACAGGTCGGCGTCACCGCCGGCCAGGCGGTTGCGCAGCAGCCAGACACCCTCCCGGACCACCCCGACCGTGGTGTCGCCGCTGCCGTCCCAGTCCCCCCACAACGGCAGATCGCCACCGGTGAGCCGGCCGTAGACGAACCGCCGGTCGGCGTCACCGCCGCTCTGGGCCAGTCGCAGATGCCACTCCGGCTCGCGGACGATGCCGGGGAGATCACGAGGTCCACCCGTCCACGCCCCCGCGATCGGCACGTCGCCGCGTGCCACCCGTCCGTAGACGAAGCTGCGGTCCGCCGCGCCCCCCGCCAGGTCGTCGTTCAGCAACCACGTCCCATCGCGGATGACCGACACCGTGTCCTGACCGTCGCCGTCCCAGTCCGCCACGATGGGCACGTCGCCGGGACGCCCGTAGGTATAGCGGTAGACCGTGCCCTGCGCGGCCCGCAGGCGCACCTGCCCGTCACACCACCAGCCGACCCCGTCGCGCCCGCTCGCGTCCCAGTCACCGGTGAGCGCCGTGCACGCGCCCCCCTCCACGGAGGGGACCGCACTCCTGACGTTGGAGGCCGCCGAGCGGTTGCCGGCTCCGTCGGTCGCTGTCACGCAGTAGCGGTAGTCGGTGCCGTTGGTGAGCTGTTGGTCGCTGGTTCGCGCATCGGGGCCGAGCCACACCACCGGGCTGGCCGCGTTGCAGGTCCCGCCGGTCGTCCGGTGCACGCGGTAGACGACCGGTCCGGTCGGGTCGGCGACCTGCGTCCATGCCAGGTCGACCGAGCGGTCCGCGACCGCGACCGGAGCCAGGCGCGGCGCCGCCGGCGGGCTGGTGTCGGAGGCCGTCATGGTCACCAGGTTGGAGCGCGGGGAGCGGTCGCCGGCGTCGTCGCTGGCGTACACGCAGTAGCTGTAGCGGCGCCCGTGGACGACCGCGGTGTCCGTGTGGCTGCGTGCGGTGCCGGCCGACAGCTGTGGCGCGGTGTCGTCGCAGCTGTCGCCGGTGGAGCGGTGGAGGGCGTAGCGGTAGCCGGCCCCCGAACCGCCGGTCGTCGGCGTCCAGCTCAGCGCGATCTCGAGATCCTCGGCCACACCGGTGAGCCTCACGGCGGTGAGCTCGTCGGGATCGATCTCCGGCAGCGGATCCGGCGCACCGTCGGTGCCGTCCCCCTCGCCCGGGTCGAACGGCGTACCACCGGGCACGATCCCCGGGGCGGAGACGATGCCGGCGGCGACCCAGTCGACGGGCGTCGCGGTGCTCACGGCGCGGCTGCGGAGCTGGGCCGGGGTCAGGGTCGGATCGTCGTCGTAGGCGAGGGCCAGCAACCCGGTCACGAAGGGGGCGGCCGATGACGTGCCGCAGTAGCTCGGGTAGGCCCCGGTGGTCTCCTGGGCGATGTTGCACCCGGGAGCTGCCACGTCGACCCCCGGCCCGTGGGTCGACCAGCTGTAGCGGTCCCCGCCGGAGGTGGACGCGGCAACGGACAGCACCTCGGGGTAGGCCGCGGGATACAGCGGCGCGGTGTCCCCGTTGTTCCCCGCGGCGGCGACGATGACCACGCCGTTGGCGGCCGCGTGCAGCACCGCGTCGCGCATCACCGCACTGCCCTGTGTGCCGCCGGCCGAGATGTTGATCAGATCCGCGCCGTTGTCGACGGCCCACCGCACACCCGCCGCCAGCTGCGACAGGGTGCCGTTGCCGGTGTCGTTGAGGACCTTCACCGGCAGGATCCGGCACTCCCAGCACTGTCCGGCGATCCCGATGCCGTCGTCGCCGCGGGCGCCGATCAGGGTCGCCGTCAACGTTCCGTGGCCGTACAGATCCGTGGTGTCGGCGCCTCCCGTCAGCGCGTTGTAGCCGGGCAGGACCCGGTCCACGATCTCGGAGGTGATGGTCACGCCGGTGTCGAGCACGGCGATCACGGGCGAGCTGGCGCCGCCGACCGTGACGTCCCAGGCGGACGGCATGGCGGTCTCGATCTGCCCCCACTGCTGGGTCCACAACAGGTCGTTCGGGACCCGCGCGACGGTCGTGACCGGGTCGGGTTCCGCCCGCTCGGCGAGTCCCGCGGCCACCAGCGACTCGGCCAGCGCCGCCATCTCGTCGAGGGTCCGTGCCTCCTCCAGCTCGATCACCAAGGCGCCGTCGTGCAGCTCGGTCACCTGCCGCCCACCGGTGGCCGCGGTGATGGCCGTCGCCGCCGTTGCCTGCGCCGACAGACCGCGCGGTGCGGGGGGCGTGACCACGAGCCGCCTCGTGCGATCCAGTTCGGGCCGGGCAGTGACGTCGATGGCGGGTCCTCGGGTCCCGCTGGGTCCGGCGCCTGCGGCGCCCTCGGTGGCCTGCGCCGCGGGAAGCGCCGCGGCCGGCAGAAGGCTGCCCAGCAGGGCCAGGGTCAGGAGCAGGACCATCGTCGGTCGTGCTCGGGCCCTCGCCGCAGCGGGCGGACGTGGCATGGGTGAACAGACCTCCGGGACCGGTGGTT
>Ga0081527_100639_pt1 | contig 13639 bp, 11 predicted proteins | sample HotLakmasection5_FD_70992 | JGI IMG/M metagenome (GOLD analysis project Ga0081527, IMG submission 70992) | Hypersaline microbial mat communities from Hot Lake, Washington, USA - Section #5 (SPADES assembly) (version 2) | ecosystem: Environmental > Aquatic > Non-marine Saline and Alkaline >... | reverse complement strand
AAGACATCGTTGCCGTCGCGGTCGTGAATGGCGGGGGTGGGCATCAGATGGCCGACATTGCGGACCAGCATCAGCGCCCGGCCCCTGACCCGGAGATTCCCCCCCGCCCCGCGGCGGGGGACCCCCGCCGCCCGCTGGAGGTAGCCGACCGCGGCGTCGACCGCGGAGTCGTGCGCCGCGGTCACCTCGGCTGCAGTGTCGCGGTCGCCGAGGGCCCACAGCAGCGAGACGGACTTCGGGGCCCGGAAGGTGTGGTCGAACCCCGGCACCTTCCGGGCCGGATGTGTCGCCAGCTGCTGACCGGTCGTGGGGTGGCGGGCGTCGAGCACCGCGCGGAGCTGTTCGGCGGTGACCTCACCCGACAGGCCAAGCGTGTCGGCGCCGGCGCCGAGCCACCGGCCCGGTTCCTCACCGCGGGCGAGGTAGTAGCCCTCCACCCCCTCGCCGCCGCGGGCGACGGCGGTGAGGTAGTAGTCCGCCCGCCCCGGAGCCATCCGCCCGATGTTCAACATCGGTCGTGACCGCGGGTGTCGCACTGGCCCAGTGCCAGTCTCTGTGTGTGTGTGTGTGACCGTTTCATGGGTTGATGGTGGAGGCGTTACGAGGTCACGTCCAACCTTCGAAACGGCTTCTAGAAGCACTGTAGCTCCAGAATTCGTCGGAACCATCACCGCCCTCGCCGCAACCGACCTGCCCGTGCTCATGACCATCGAACAGACCGCCCGGCTGCTCGGCATCAGCCGCAGCGCCGCCTACCGCGCCGTTGCGGCCGGACACATCCCCACGGTCAGGTTCGGCCGCCGGCTGTTTGTCCCCCCCCGCACGGCTGCTCGAGATGCTCGGCCTCGAACCGCCGACCGACCCTGCCGTCGTCGCGGCCAACAACTGAATCGCCCGTGCACCGGACGGCGAGCTTCGCCGGCGGCTCGCCGTCCACAGCGCGGCGGCAGCCGCGGTCGCGTCGCAGCCGGTCACCGGTCATCGTGGACGGCCCACGACCGGAGCGGCCGCCCTGTGACCCGCAAGTCCAACAGCGAAGCCGAAGGCGTCTGTGAGCAGCTGGACTGGATCCGTCGTGAGCAGTTCACCTACTACCTCACCATCGCGTACATGGTCACCGACCCCACCGACTGGCCGCGTTCCGACGCGCGATCTACGGCGGCCTCGAAGCCGCGCTCGGCCTGGCACCGCCGCGACCGACCGGTCCCTACCCCGACCCGCGTGCCACGCCCGACCCCGAACCGCAACGACAAGCCCTGGCCCTGCTGGATGAGATCCGCGATCGCTTCGACCCCGCCATCAACTGGCTCGGATTCGCCTTCACCCTATGGGACCGACGTCACGAAGTCACCTCACCGCGGCGCGGCTACACCAGGACATAACGCGTGCGCGCCCGCCCGGTCCTACGTCCGCAACGAGGCCAGCAGCCGCATCGACCAACCTGGTCATACCGGCGGTTGCGCACAGGTAAGTAGATCGCCTGAACTTGTCAACGTTCAGCTCTTACACTTACGCTCATGAAGCGACGAGAGCTCATCCGACAGCTCCGAGACAGCGCCAGCGCCGCGGGGCTCGAGTTCACGTCGCTGCGCAACAGCGGCGGTCACGAGGTCTTCTCGCTCGACGGTCTGCGCATCCCGGTCCCCAACCACCGCGAGATCGCCGAAGGCACGGCACGCTCGATCATGCGACAGGCGGCAGGCAAGCTCGGAGAGGAGTGGTGGACATGAACACCTACCAGGTCACCGCCACCCGCGATGGTGGCTGGTGGTCGCTCGTGGCTGTGAACGTCGGGGGACGTGAGGTCGCTTCTCAGTCACGCCGTCTCGACCAGGCGGATGCCGCCATCCGCGAGGCGATCGCTCTGGTCCTCGACGTCGAGGTCGACGACGTCGAGGTAGAGATCTCTCCAGACCTCCGTCACCTCGAGGTCTCCGACGAGACCCTCGAAGCCCTCGAGCTGCGGCGTGCCCTGGCCGAGCTCAGCGACCGAGCCCGGCGCCGGACCCCGGCCGCGATCGCCGAGCTCCGGTCTGCTGGACTCACGGTCCGCGACGTCGCGCAGCTCCTTGGCGTCACGCCCTCGCGGGTCTCCCAGATCGAGAAGCAAGACCACCTGATCAGCTCCGCGTAACGCCCGTGTGTTCTACCCGCCCTCGGCGGTTGTGTGCCGCTGAGGCGCACTCAGATGTCGAACGCGGCTGCTGCGGCGCAGCTCAGCGGCGCAAGCACGTGTAGGTCGCGTAGATGCCACCGCGGACGTCGCGGTCGACCACCTCGAAGCCGGCGGCAGCGAGCATCGGCTCCAGCAGCCAGGTGAACGTGCTGTACTCGGTGCGGACGTGCTCGGCGAGGTGTGCGGCTGTGTAGCCCTGGGCGTGGTCGTTCACGGCGCCGACGAACCAGGCATCGAGGAGCTCCTCGAACCGGTCGGGCGTGGTGTCGTAGACGAGGTCGCGGAGTTGGAGGACCCCGTCGCGGCGCAGCATCCGGGCGATGCGGGTCAACGCGATCGCTTTGAAGGCGTCTGGGAGCTGGTGCAGGGCGTTACGGGTGTGCAGCGCGTCGACCGCGGCAGCCGAGTGCTCGTAGCTCAGCAGTCCCGCTCTGACGACCTCGACCGACCCGCCATCCAGACCCGTCTCGGCGAGCGGCGCGCGTAGCTGCGCCAGCATCGGCAGCGACAGATCGACGGCGATCACCCGTCGGACGTGTGGCGCCACAGCCAGGACGAAGCGGCCGGTTCCGGCACCGAGGTCGATCACGGTCGAATCGGGCCCCACGCCGAGCCCGCGAAGCACGGCGACGTCTTCTCGGGCGGAGATGTCCGGGACCTCGCCCTGCTTGCGGTCGTAGCCAGCAACGAAGTCAGGATCGAGGTGCTCGGCACCGGCGTGCGCGAGCTCGTCGAGCCTCCAGTCGTCGTCCATGCGTCAGCAACCTACCGGGCAGCTCTAGCCTTCCGGCATGTGAAGAACCGCCCGCTGTTGCTACCCACGGTTCCGACCGCTCTTGCAGCTCGCCGGCGCCGTTGTTCTTGACAGGGCGACTGCGGGCGGGGACCATCGTGGTGCTGGTGGCGGTAAGCTACCGGAAGTGAGGCCGAGACTCCCCGCCGGAAGACGGGACCTCGGCCTTCGCGCTGCTCAGGGCCGATCGCTCCAGTGGATCGTGCACATGCCGTCCGGCAGCATGCTGAAGAACGTGTCGTCGTGGCGCGCGATCTTCAGGCCAACGGCGCCCGCCATCGCGTCCGGTAACCACAGCAGCGGTTCTTCTTTCGGGCGACCGTGCCGGTAGATCAGCTCGCGGGCGGCGACGCCGGCCTCCTGGGCGCGGAGGATCTCGCGTCGGTCCTTGCGGTCGTTGCGCTCCTGACGTGACTCGATGACCAGCGTGCTGACCTGCCGGTCGGACAAGTCGGCCAGCAGAGACCACAGGCAGCGCACACGCGCCTGCTCGAGCTTCTTCTGACTGGGCGTCTCCCGGCAGTAGGCAAGCGCCACGACCTCGAGGCGGTGCAAGTCGGCGACGGTGGTCAGGAACGTCTTCTGACGGCTGGCCCTCTCATCCCTCCAGTGGAAGCGTCGTTGCCCCGGCGCGACGATTGCTCGCAGGGCGTGCTCGACATCGACGGCGTGCGCGTCGGGGACGATGACGGCCGCGAGCAGCGCGTACCCAAGCCCGTCGTCACCGCGACGGAAGCTCTCATCGACGAAGGCTGTGCGTGTCAACGAGTCCATGCCGACATCTTGCCGTCCCCTGGGCCAGCTCACATGGAAGGGACTGCGACGGGTCCTTCAAGGCCGCTGCGTGGTCACAGATTTGGTCACAGAATCCTGAGCACTGGCGGAAACGGGCCGACACGGCGGTGGTGGCAGGCAGGACGTTTGCGCTGGTCAGAGGCACTTTCCGGCACGGACCGGGATCAGCAGAAGCGCCGATCGTGCTCCTGGAATCCGTGTTGGGAGTCACATCCCTCGGGGGTTCGAATCCCCCCACCCTCCGCGACAGCACCACCGTCTGACCCGCGGAAACGCCCCGGCCCTGTTGGCCGGGGCGTCTACGCGTGGGAAGCGTTCCGCGAGGCGCTTCGGCTCGTGGAGGTGACCCCACAGGTCGAGGCCGACGCCGGTGACCTCGCCGAGCGGCATGTACTCAGCGGGTTCGATGCGATCCACCTCGCCAGTGCACTCACCCTTGCGGGGCTGCCCATCATCGTGGCGACCTGGGACGTGTGTCTGCTCCGCGCGGCACGATCGGCCGGACTCGACGCGCTGCCCGCACAACGCTGAACGGGCCGATAGCGGCGAGGTGGGTGCCAGCGCGCGTCGTCACGGCCCTGGCACCGTCCGCCACGTACCCCCACAACGGACGTGTCCGCGCGGTCGGGAGGTCACCACCGGCGGAGGAGCCTGTCCCATCGGGACGGTGGAGGCTGCGGGAACAGCTCGTCGGCCATCTGTTCGTCCACGGCTTCGATGCTGATGTCGTGGCCTTGCACGTTCCGTGTCCCGCCGAGTTGTTCGTTGTAGACGCAGACCCCGATCGTCGACGACGCACAGTTCCTCGATCGCTGCTCCGGGACCGTTGTCGCCTCCGTCGGCGAGCTCGACCGGATCGAGCAGTGCCGCTTCGTAGTAGCTGCCCATCATCGGGAGGTCGGTGCCGAGCTGCCACCGTCCGGGACGTCGGCGGACCAGCCGTCCGCGTCGAGTTCGACCTCGACGTCCGACGGGCCCGGCAACGTGACCGGGGGCGCGTTGCCGTGACGGCTGAGCGGTGTGATGGTCTGGGGCTCGCCACGATGCACGCGCAGCAGCGTGCCGTCGGGCTGTTCCACCCGGGCCAGATGCGGACGCCGGATGAAGACACGGACCCGGTTGTGATCGCGGCCGGACGGGTGGCGTTCCTGGATGTAGTGCAGGGTCGACCAGCGCCATGGCGATGACCGGGCGAGCGCACGGAACCGTTCGACGGTGGGGTCCATCCCTTCACCGTACGAGTCGACGCTCGCGAGCCGGCGCGCTATCGACCGACGGGTGCGTGCGTCAGCTCAGCCGTTGTGCGATCCGGTGCCTAGGGGACGGCTGCCGGCAGGCCGCGACGGGCGGGCGGGACACGTAGGTGCCCGCGGTGACGGGGAGAACGAGGTGGTCGGTCGCAACGTGGACGCCGTGATCGCGGCGACCGGCTACCGGACCCGGGCTGTCACCGATGCTCGGCCACCTCGGCGTCGTCGACGAACGCGGCCGGCCGACCGTGGCATCCTGCGCGAAGCACCCGAGCGCGGCCGACCACGCACCGGGTGCGGCTGAGCCTCGGCCGCCGTGCAGGATGGGTCCGCAGCGACAAGGAGGACGTGATGCCGCACCCCGGCCGTCCGCAGTCGGATGACGAGGTCCGCGGGTTCTTCGACCGATGGATCGGTTTCGGCAACAGCGGGGCATGGGACCAGATCGCCGCGCTCACGCACGAGGACATCGTGATCACCGACCCGATGAGCCCGCAGGCGGCCCGCGGACGGCCGCAAGCCCTCCAGCGGGTCCGCGACCAGTATGAGCCGTTCCCCGACGGAGCGATCGAGCTGGTCGCAGGACCGTTCGCTGCGCTCGACGGGCCGGAACTCGCCTATCGGTGGCGATTCACCGGCACGCACCTGCGGCCCGTGGATCCACCCGGGTTCGCTCCCACCGGCCGGCGTGTCGAGGTCGACGGTGTGTCCGTGCTGCGCTTCCTCGACGGTCGCGTGGTCGCGGTCGAGCTGTTCTTCGACTCCACCGCCGTGGCGCGACAGCTGCTCGCCGCGCCGCCAGCGGGCAGCCCGCTTGAGTCCGTGATCGCCCTCGGCCAGCGCGTTCGGGTCCGGATCGCCCGCGCCACCACCAACCGCCGCGGACGGATCACCGGCTGAACATGCTGCGGATGCTCCCTACGCGAGGTGATGCATCGCGCCCGTAGGGGCTGATCCGGCGGGCGCGCCAGGACCGGCAGGACAGCTACTCGAGCCCCACCGATCGGCACCGACCGGTCACACGATGCAGATGACGTGTTCTCACGGCCCGTCACGGCGGTGCTTGGTCGGTCTCGATCACCACATCGGTTCGTGCGCTGGAGGGTGACAGCGATCGCCGAAGCTGGTCATGGTCATGCGACCGCCCTACACTCCCGGCGCGCACGGGACCTCACCCGGAGCCGCCCGGGGAAGCGTGCCGTGGCCATCGTTCGCCCCTTGCCCGCCCGACATCCACGGTGGACGTGCGTGTGGGAGCGGATCCCAGGTGTAGGAGTCAGGCGGTGGCGGTCGGGCTCGAGGGGACACCGACGGGGTTCGCGGTGGACCCGCGCTTCCACGCACCGGCGACCTCGCCGCTGGACCTGCGACGCCACCGTCTGGTCGACGTCCTGCGCCTGAGCGAGGCGCCGGTCGTCCTGGTCTGCGCCCCGGCCGGCTTCGGCAAGACCTCGCTGCTGTCGAGCTGGGCCGCAGGGTCCCCGGACCTCGCGATCGCCTGGCTGAGCCTCGACCGACACGACGACGATCCGGGTCGCCTGTGGTCCAGCGTCCTCGGGGCGCTACGCGCGACCGGACGGTTCCCGCCGGACGCGCGCCTGCACGAGATGCTCGCCCCCGCCGACCGCGTCGACCCCGCCTTCGTCGAGGAGGTGCTGCACGAGATCGCATCGCTGGGCGAGCCACTCTGGCTCGTGCTGGACGACGTCCACGTCCTGCAGCACCCGCGGGTGATCGCTTCGCTCGAGCTGCTGCTGGGTCGGGCACCGTCGAACCTGCACCTGGTGCTGTCGGGCCGGACGGAGCCGCCGGTCGGTCTCCCGCGGCTGCGGGTCCTCGGCGCACTGCAGGAGCTGCGTGCCCATGATCTCTCCTTCACGCTCGAGGAGACCGCGGAACTCGTCCACCGACACGAGGTGGGGCTGTCGGCGTCCGATCTCTCGGTGCTGCACGCCCGCACCGACGGATGGGCGGCGGGACTGCAGATCGCCTGCATGGCCGTCGCAGGAGGTGAGGAGCCGGGGGAGTTCGTCGCCCGGTTCGACGGCGACGACCATGAGGTCGCCGCCTACCTCCTGACCGAGGTCATGCATGGCCTCCCGGCGGCGACACGCCGATTCATGCTCCGGACCAGCGTCTGCACGGAACTCGACGTCGAACTGGCGGAACGCCTCAGCGACCGGATGGACGCGGCGCGCGTGCTTGACGGACTCGAGCAGCGCAACGCCTTCACGCGGCGGGTCGGGCGCGCCCGCACGACCTACCGGTACCACGACCTTCTGCGCACGTTCCTCCTCGCGGAGCTGCGGCGGGGCAACCCACGGGCGGAACGGGAACTCCACCACACCGCCGCACGCTGGTACGAGCACCACGGTGACCACCTGCACGCGATGGAGCACCTCGCGATGGCCGGCGACACCGAGCAGGCGGTTCGGTCGGCGCGCTCGCAGGGGCTCGCCGCCATCCTGAGCGGTCGCGCCCGTCGCCTCCATCGCGCTCTGATGACCCTGCCCGCTCCCGAGCGGCTGGACCCGGTTGTGGCGCTGCTGCTGGCCGCCGCCGCGCTCGAACTCGGTGACACGCAGGAGGCGGACCGGTGGCTCGTCCACCTCGACCTCGACGCGATCGCCGGTGCTGCGGACCTCGGTCTCGCAGTGCTCGCCGCTGCGGTCGGGACCGCCCGGGGCCGCTTCGACCTCGATGTGACCGGAGCACTGACGCGACTGGAGTCGACCCCGGTCGGGACCAGCGGTGACCTCGACCTCGACCTCTACGCGCTCCAGCAGCGCGGGGTCGCCCGGCTGTTCACCGGCGCCTACGAGCGGTCGGCATCGGATCTCGAACGGGCCACGACGCTGGCACGTGCCAGCGGTCGGGACGCGATGCTCGTGTCCACCCTGTCCTTCCTCGCCGGGACGATGGCGAGCATGGGCGAGCTCCGCGCGGCGCGGGACCACGTGGCGGAGGCGGTGCGCCTGGCGGAGCGCCGAGGCTGGGGGCGCTCCCAGTCCGTCGCGCACGCGTACCTGCTGCTCGGCTGGACGGCCTCGCTCCGCGGTGACCGGGTGGTGGCGGAACACGCCGCCGCCCGATCACTGGCCTCGCTCGGGTCGAACAACGAGCCCGACGTCGAACTGGCCGTCCGGAGCCTCGAGCTGTACCTCTTCGCCGACCGCGATGGCGCCTTCGATCTGCTCCAGCGCTACCTGCGCCTGTGCGAACGGCTCGAAGACGCGGCGATGTCTCCGGCGCTCCTCGGCTACGCGGCCCCCGTCCTGCTCCAGGTCTGTCTCGACCTGGGCGAACGGCAGGCGGCCCGCAGGATCGCGGACATGGCCATCCGCCTCGCACCCGATCCGGGCGAGCCGGCGCTGCTGCGGGCCATGCTGCGGTTCGACGCCGGGCAGCCGGTCGCGGCCCGACGGGAGCTCGCACCGGTGCTGGACGGGACGACCTCCTGCCACCTCGGCACGACGGAGGTCCGTGCCCGGCTGCTCGCCGCGTCCGTCGAGGAGGCTGCGGGCAACCTGACGCTGGCCCAGGAACGGCTGCGCGCGGCGCTGCTGCTGGCCGAGCCGATGGAGTTGCTCCAGCCGTTCACGGAGTCGCGGAGGTACGCCGAGCTGCTGATCGGCGGCAAGGGCCGCTTCGGCCGCAGCGAGGCCTTCGTCGACCGCCTCCTCGCACACCTGCCCCCGTCGACCCCGGACGAGCACGATGACCGCGCCCGCCTGACACCTGCCGAGCTGGAGATCCTGCGTGATCTGCCCTCGCTGCTCACGCTCCGTGAGATCGCCGAGGCCCGGTCGATCTCGGTCAACACCGTCAAGTCGCACCTGCGGGCGATCTACCGCAAACTCGACGTCGGCGGCCGTCGCGAGGCCGTCGCCGTGGCGCGGAGCCGTGGTCTGCTGTAGCGGTCGGTGCTGATCCGGCGCGTCACGCGAGGGGTCAGCCCGCCCAGTCGGTCGGGATGTCGGCACCACCCTCCGGGGTCAGCCGTGCTCCGGTGCGCGCGAGCTGGGGGTCGGGTGACACCCGGCCCGCGAGCAGGCTCTCGCCCAGCCCGAAGGTGCCGGCGAGCTCCACCAGTTCCGGCGGGACGAACCCGAACCTCGCTGCCAGCGCGGCGCGATCACCTGCCGAGTTCACGCGCATCAGCAGCAGGTTGTCGCACTGCGAGAGCACGTTCTCGGGCAGCTTGTCCGGCCGCTGGGACGCGAGCAGCAGGTGGATGCCGTACTTGCGCCCCTCACCGGCGATGCGTGTGAAGCGGTCGACGGCCAGGCGCTGCTGCGGATCGTCCGGATCGGCTGGACAGACGTCATGGGCCTCATCGACGACCAGCAGGAGCGGTCGCCGCTGCTTGCGCCTGGACCACAGGTGTTCCAGCACCGCCACCGCCACCGCGGTGCGTTCCCGGCGCTCCTCGAACCCCGAGGTGTCCGCGATCAGGGCCCGCGGCTGATCCTGCGACCACACCTCGGCGATCGATCGCGCCGATCGCTTCGCCCACGCCGCCATCCGATCGACCGCGAGGTTCTCGGTCCGCATGCGGATCAGCTCCAGGACCTCGTCGCCGCTGGCCCGGAACATCTCGGTCGCGGCTTCGACGGACTCGAAGCCCTCGTCGGGCGCATCCCGCAGGGCGTGTAGCAGGGCGTTGTACTCCTGACGGTCGGCGATGGGGTCCAGCTGCAGCAGGGCGGCGACCCCTTCGGCTCCGAGCTCGCGCATCCGGATGCGCAGCGGCGCCTCGCCGTCCCGGGGCTCCGCGGCCAGCACCTGGATGCCGTTCGCCACCGCGGCATAGGCATCGGCCGCTGCCAGGTCGACACCGGGCCGGGTGCGACCGAGGTGGACGTGGTCGCCGTTCGGATCGAGGACGAGCAGCGGCAGCGTCGTCCGCAGCACCAGTTCCTCGAGGAGTCGCCCGAGGCTGTAGGTCTTGCCGGATCCGGACTGTCCGCACAGGAACGTGTGCCGGTTGAAACCCTTGGCCACCAACCGAGCGGTGACGCCCGGCGCGTCACGCAAGGTGCCGAGCTCGAGGGTCGCGCCACGTCGCCCCAGGCGTTCGTCGATGAGGTGCTCGGGTGCAGGGGAGATGCCGACCTCGTCGAAGCCGAACCGCCCCGCCGGCGTGTCCAGCAGCTGTCCCGCACCGGTGACCAGCCGCTCGCCGTCCTCCTCGACACCTTGCTGCGAGAGCACCTGACCGAGCAGAGCTCCGCGTGGCGCCTCGACCACCACGTAGCCGCCGAGGCGGATCCCGCCACTGACCGGGCTGCGGTAGTTGAAGGTCAAGCCATCGATCGACCACGCGACGGCGGTGGTGGCGGGGACACCCATGAGCGCTCCTGTTGCTGAGGGTCGACGGTTCGGCGACCGTCATCCTGCCACGCGAGCACGCACGGCGGCCTAGGGGGTCACGATGTCGAACCAGAACGGGAAGTCGTCCAGTAGCCCGAACGCCTCGAGCAGTCCCGTCGCGTCGCCACGGAGCTCGATGCCCTCGCCACTGCGAAGGGCGGCGGCGGGGTCGGCATCAGCGAGGAGGTCGTTCAGCCAGGCCCGGGTGGTGGTGAGGGTCGCATCGGCCGCCACCTGCTCGTCGGCGGTGACCGGGCGGTGGTGCAGCACCCCGTTCGACAGTTCGAGCAGGTGCCGTTCCTCCACGTCGGTCAGGACCAGCAGGGTCGTGCCCGTCAGTTCGGCCGCCTCGCCGTGCTTGAGACGCACCGCCACGAAGTCGAGGATGAGACCGGTCGGCATGACCGAGATGATGTCGGGTGAGGCGGTGCTCGGTACGGGAAGCACCGCGACGCCGTCGCGCAGCTCCTTCGCCCCGGTGAGGTAGAAGTTGCGCCACGGGCCCGACTCGGCCTGGTAGCCGAGCTGGGTGAACGCGTCGGCGAGGAGCTCACGGGCGGCGACGTTGTCGGGCTCGGCGAACACCACGTGCTTGACCACCTCGGCGACCCAGCGGTCGTCCCCTGCCTCGTGGTCGGCGCGCGCACGCTCGAGCACCGCGTCGGCACCCCCCATGTAGGCGAGGTAGCGCTTGGCCGCCTCGACCGGTGGGTGGGGGTGGAGGGTGGCCGGGTTGCCGTCGAAGAAGCCGAGGTAGCGCTGGTAGATCGCTTTGACGTTGTGGTTGACCGAGCCGTAGTAGCCGCGCGACGACCAGGTGTGCGCCAGCGCCGGTGGGAGCTCGAGCTGCTCGGCGATCTCGAGCATGGTCTCGCCACGGTTGGCGAGGCGCAGCGTCTCGTCGTGCAGGAAGCGGTAGGTGTCACGCTGCGAGCGCAGCAGCGTGAGCGCCTCCTCGTGTCCCCAGGTCGGCCAGTGGTGCGAGGCGAAGATCAGGTCGGTGTCGGCCCCGAACGCGGCGATCATGGTGTCGATCGCCTTGGACCACGCGAGCGCGTCGCGGACCTGGGCACCGCGCAGCGTGTAGAGGTTGTGCTGCACGTGGGTCACGATCTCCGCCGTCCACAGGGCGCGCCATGCCGGGAGCAGGAACACGAACTCGGCCGGCGCCTCGGTGTCGGGGGTGTACAACGTACGCAGCTCGACGCCGTCGAGCACGATGGAGCGATCATCGTGGCCGATGAGGTCGGTGGGCTCGATGAGCCCGAAGCTGCCGGTCGAGGTGGTCTTGCCGAGCCCCGCCCCGACCTGCCCGGTCGGCGAGGGCGGGAGCAGGTTGCCGTACATGTACGACGCGCGGCGACTCATCGCGGTGCCGGCCATCACGTTCTCGCTCACCGCCTCGAACATGAACCCTTCCGGAGCGACGATCCGGACCCGTCCTGTGGCGACGTCCTCGGGCGGGCACACCCCGCGAACACCGCCGAAGTGGTCCGCGTGGCTGTGGCTGTACACCACGGCGGTCACCGGGCGCCGCTCGACATGGGTGTTGACCAGTTCCAGGGCGGCCGCCGCCACCTCGGCCGTGATCAGCGGATCGAGCACGATCCAGCCCGTCTCGCCCCGCACGAAGCTGATGTTCGACAGATCGAGGCTGCGCACCTGGTAGATCCCGTCCAGGACCTCGAACAGCCCGCCGGTCCCACTCAGCAGCTCCTGCCGCCACAGGCTCGGGTGCACCGTGTCCGGCGCCTCCCCCTCGATGAAGTCGAACCTACGGGACTCCCAGGCCACATGGCCGTCCGACGTGGTCACGGTGTCCGGCAGGGGAGCAAGGAACCCGCGCTCGGCGAACACGAAGTCGGTCGTGTCGCCGAACGGCAGCGCGCGGCGCACCGCCTCGTTGGCCGCGATCGTGGCGCGAGTGGGCTCGTTCACCGTTGTCGCCTCCAGGTCGGCTGATGGTGCAGCGATCGCAACGGGACCGGCGAGCGCCTGAGCTCGGTGCCTCGTTGGTGGGCATGGTGGTCGAGGTTCGTCCACCGTCGTGGTGGCGCACAGTGTCTCGTCGGGCGAGGGCCGCCTCGTCACCCTGACCGGGGGAGCACGCCCGGGCTAGCGACCGGCGGGGGGATCGCCGAGCTCGTCCAGCACCTCCTCGACGTGCGTCGTGCCGGGGCCCCCTCGCGACGCCACGGTGATCACGAGCGCGCCCGCGATCGTCAGCACGGCGGTCGGCACGAACGGGTCGATCGCGGGCACGGCTCCGGCCAACGCGCCGATCAGCGGAGGGCCGACGGCCAGGCCCAAGCTGAACGCGACGTTGAACAGTCCGAAGGCCCGGCCCCGCGTCGCCACCGTCGAGCTCGACGAGGTCGCGGCCGTGACGGCGGGGAACACCAGCCCGTAGCCGGCACCGAAGAGGGCGCTGCCGATCGCGGCGACCGTCAGGCTCGGCGCGACAGACAGCACGGCCAGCGCCACCCCGAGGATGAGCAGGCCCAGGGCGAGCGGACCGTCGGCGCCGCTGCGGTCGACGCGTCCGGCGACCGGTGACAGCATCAGCGCCGCCGCGACGACGGCGTAGGCGGTGAAGAGCCCACCGACCGCGGATGCGGGTGCCCCGAGCGCCTCCGCCGTCCCCGGGAGGAAGCCGGCCAGCACGCCGACCGCCGCGGTCAGCACGACCGTGCCGAGCAGTGCCCGCCGGATGGGGGCGACCTGCAGCAGCGCGCGCATGGCCTGGGGGCGGGCCGGGCCCGCCTCAGGTGTCGTCGGCCGCGCCGCCGGGGCGTCGTGCACCCCGAGGTAGGCCAGGACCGCTCCCAGCAGCAGGAGGGCGGCGACGCCGAGGAAGACCGTGTCCGTTCCCGCCGCCTGCCGCACCGCGCCGGCGCTCGCAGGCGCGACGACGGCGGCGGAGCCGATGACGGCCCCGAGCCGGCCGAAGGCGCGTCCCTCCGCCCCGCGTCGGGCCCGGTCCCCGGCGGCGGCGAACACCGCCGGCACGAGGATCCCGCCGGCGACGCCGTGGAGGAGCCGGACGAGGATGAACCCGGGCACCGAGGTCGCCAGGGCGTACGCGGCGACGGTCGCCGCGGCGGCCACCAAGCCGACGATGGTCACGATCCTCCGGCCGTGACGGTCGACGAGGATGCCTCCCACGATGTTGGCCGGCAGGTTCGCGGCTGAGTACGCCCCGACCGCCACCCCGCTGCCCGCGGCGCCGGCGCCGAGCCCCCCCGCGCGGGG